>Ga0209034_10000346_pt1 | contig 23195 bp, 24 predicted proteins | sample MarorgKNORR_S2LV_2_FD_188219 | JGI IMG/M metagenome (GOLD analysis project Ga0209034, IMG submission 188219) | Marine microbial communities from the Southern Atlantic Ocean, analyzing organic carbon cycling - 250m_A/KNORR_S2/LV (SPAdes) (version 2) | ecosystem: Environmental > Aquatic > Marine... | reverse complement strand
CTCACCAAGTTTCTTCAATCCGACCAAAACTGCAGGACCCGCCGAAAAAGAAGTTCCGACAGCCGGTTTCTTCAAACGCCCAGACGAAACAGCAGCTGCCGAAGACGAACAGGCCTCCAAGTCCGCATTCTTTGCCAACGTCACTGCACCGGTTACGACGAGCAGTTCGACCACTCGACCGAGTTTCTTTAACCCAGGGGGAGCAACTAACCCGTTCTTCGGTGGCTCAAGCAATACCGTGGTTCGGACCGATTCGGAACTTGAGCGCGATTCAGAACAACAATTCGAAACTAACAATGATTCAGACGGTCAAGGGGCGGAGCGAAACGACCGTAATGACGAGACCGAAGCTCGAGCTAGCAACTGAACAACGAACAATCAACAACCCGGGTGTCGAGCCGTCAGAAGTCCCAGATTCTCGGCCCCATATGCGTAGCCTTGTGAGATGAACAATACGGCAGACCTTTGGTTATCCAGCAAAGACGCCGCGGAACACATCGGCATCACTCGCCGAACCTTGTACCGGTTCATCGATGAGGGACGAATACCCGCATATCGGTTGGGTCGCGTGATCCGGCTAAAACGATCCGACGTGAACGCTTTTATCGATGCGAGTCGAGTCCAGCCTGGGACTCTGAAACACCTCTACCCCGATTCAAAGAAAACTTCTGACCATGACCCACGCTGACCGGCCGTCCATCAGCCCTCGATTCATCGTGTCGCCCGACTGGGTTCCGATGCCTGAACCGCGACGTCTCCTTCGAGGACTTGCAGCGCTTTTTGGAATTGGATTCCTCGGTTCTGTAGTCGCGTGGCAGATTTTCGGAGCTCTTTCAGAAGTCGCGGGATACGAGAGCGTGCTCGAGGCCGAGTTGGAGCGGTGGTCCCTCACCCAGCAACTTATTTTGGTGGTGTTGCTCGCACCAGTGCTGGAGGAAACCATTTATCGATTGCCTCTACAGCGGCAATTCCGGCCCGGACTGATAGCACTGTCACTGACCATAGGGGCACTGTTGTTCACAGCTGTAGGGAGCGCCTTGTTCTGGATCATTTCCGGATTGGCCATCCTCGTGGCCAGTCTCGGATTGCTCAAGGATTGGGAACCTCGAACAGCGATTGAAGCTAGATGGTCACAAGATGCCCGAATACCCATTTGGTCAGCCACACTCGTTTTTGGGTTAGTCCATATCGCGAATTTTGATGTTGACTGGTCGATCTACGCCGTGCTCGCCGCGCCACTCGTAGTGAGCCCTCAACTCTGGTTGGGGTTGATGTTTACCATCGCAAGAGTGCGATATGGCTGGTGGGCTGGTCTGCTACTCCACGCCACTCACAATGGCCTCATTTGGTCAATTAGCGGACTGGCCAGTTAGTTCTACCTCGCGAGGAGGAAGCCTCGTTTCGCCTTCGATATCAACGCGTGGAAGCCACTCGAGCCATCTAGGGAACCACCAGTTCGCGTCTCCCATGAGCTTCATAGATGCCGGAACAAGCACCACCCGAACAATTGTGGCGTCAACAAAAATAGCGGTCGCCAACCCCAACCCCATCATCTTCATAATTGGATCCGGATTGGCAACGAAACCCAAGAACACTGAAATCATGATCAACGCCGCAGAAGTAATCACCCTCGCCGTATTAGAGATCCCAAAGATCACACTTTGCGAATTGTCGCCGCTGAGTAAATATTCCTCTTTCACTCGACTAAGCAGAAACACCTCATAATCCATGGACAGCCCGAAGAGCACCGCGAACATGAACATGGGAACGAAGGACACGATGGGCACCGTTTCATTCAAACCGATCAGTTCGCGACCCCATCCCCATTGGAACACCATCACCAGTACCCCGTAGGCAGCGCCAATTGATAACAAATTCAATAAGGCAGCCTTTATGGGTACTAACACCGATCGGAAAACCAGCATCAGTAATATGAAACTCAAGGCGATTACCCCGGCGATGAAAACCGGTAGGCGTCCTTGGACGCGACCGGAAACATCGGCGAACGACGCGGTTGCTCCCCCTACGTGGGCGACGCCCGTATCTCCAAGCGCCGACTCGAAAATTGGCCCGCGCATTCGGGTCAATAATTCAACGGTTTTGGGATCTTGGGGAGCGGTAGTTGGGAAAACCAGAATTGTTGCCGCTTCACCAACGGGACTTTGTTCAGGAGGCTGAACGAATGCCACACCGGGATCTTGCCGGACGGTGTGTGCTAACGCGTTTAGCTGTTGAACCGTAACGGTGGAGGAATCAACTACTACGAGCAGGGGTGCACTGAATCCGGGACCGAAACCCGCCGCTAGGAGGTCATAAGCTCTTCGAGCGGTACGTTCTTCGGGAGCGTTTCCTTGATCGGGGAAACCCAGTTTTAAGTCCAACACGGGTGCAGTTAACGCCAGCAACAACACCAGTGTTGACAGCATGTAGGGCCAGGCGTGTTTGGACACATGATCGCCCCATCGTTGCCAGTGACTGACCCTGGGGATCCGGTCGCCGTAGGCCTGCGTGCGCTTTCGTTTTGGGTTGATTCGATGTCCGGCCCAGCCCAGTAGCGCAGGCAGGATAGTGATAGACGCCGCAACCATTAAGGCGATGATGATTGAGACAGCGATGGCCGCTGCTGTCATAAATGGAAGGCCTGCCATCGCCAGACCGAGAATTGCTATCACCACGGTCCCACCCGCAAAAATCACTGATAGACCGGCAGTGGCATTAGCTCTTCCCGCAGCGTCTTCAGCCGTTAGCCCGTCAGCGAGACCTTCGCGAAATCTTGTGACAACGAACAAGGCATAGTCGATTCCCACTCCGAGACCAATCATTGAAGCCATGTTCGGAGTCCACTCGGGCACGTCTAGGCCGATTGCCACTAACCCGATGACTCCGCCAATGCCCAGGGCGAGGCCGAAAAGGGCAAGACCGATAGGTAAGCCCATAGCCACGATGCTCCCGAAGGCCAAAAGAAGGATGATTACTGCTGAGATCAGCCCGAGGAGCTCCCCAACGCCCGTGTCTGGTTCATCGACCGAGTTGAAGAGATCACCCCCAAACTCGATAGTCATCTCCTGTTCGGCGTCGATTACGTTTCGTCCCGCTCGCTCCAAAGTCTCGAGCATCACCACAGACGGAGTGAGATCGGGGTTATAAGCAACCCGAAACAACCCAATGGTTCCCGACGGGCTGATGGTCTGGCCCGCGATGGGAGGTACCACCACCTCGACCCCGTCAAGCGCTCGCAATTCGACAGTCAACTGCTCAATGGTTTTTCGTTGAGCAGGGTCGGTGAGAAGGGTGCCAGGAGGTGCTTCAATGACGACTTGAGCGTTAATTCCGCCCTCCGCGGGGAAGCGGTCCGCTAAAAGGTCGTAGGCCTTTTGGCTATCGAAACCGGGAGCCGTGAAGCCATTGGTCATTTCTCCGCCGATCGCTGCATTGAGTCCGATCAAACTCACTGACGCGATCATCCACGCACCGATCGTTCGCCATCTGTGACGCACACAGGCGCGGCCTAGCCGATACAAGAACACGGACACGCCGCCAGTCTCGTCGGTTGAGCCGCTCTTCACACGCCACCCGCAAGTTAATTGGTGAAGATTCCTGGACTCCTCGAATGACGATGTCGTAAATAGCTCACTACTGATTGGTTCGCTACAGGTACTCTGCGAATCATCGACCGCGCGGACCTCCACTCAGCGGCGTTAAGTGACCTATAGAGATCAACGTGCCCCTTCAGATATACGACACCATGCAGCGCCAAAAGGTGCCCTTTGTCCCTCGCACCGAGGGTGAAGTAGCGATGTACGTCTGTGGTCCGACGGTCTATGACGTGCCTCACCTAGGGCACGGTCGAACAGCGCTGACTTACGACGTGATTCGCCGCTACCTAACGTGGAGCGGTCTGGCCGTGACTGTCGCATCAAATGTCACAGACATCGACGACAAGATCATTGTTCGGGCGGAGCAAGAGGGACGAACCGAACCAGACGTGGCTGCAGAATTCACTGCCAAATACGACGAACAAATGGACCGACTTGGCATCTTGCCCGCTGACTCGCGTCCCCACGCCACGCAGTTCATTGACGGCATGGTGGACATAATCGCCCAACTCGTGGAGCTTGGCGCCGCGTATGTCGTTGAAGGCAAGGGCGTTTATTTCTCCGTTGACGGCCTTAGCGAATATGGTCGTCTAGCCGGCCGAACCCTAAAACAACTCCTCGACGACGCCGGTCAACGAGTAGACGTTGATCCGGACAAGAATTCTCCGCTCGATTTCGCTCTGTGGAAGTCAGCGAAGCCTGGTGAACCCTCATGGCCCACTCCCTGGGGTGTGGGACGGCCGGGATGGCACACAGAATGCGTTGCCATGTCCATAAGCGCCCTTGGACCTGGGTTTGACATCCATGGCGGTGGCGATGACCTCTGCTTTCCTCACCACCAAAACGAATGGGCGCAAGTGACCGCCATAGGAGAACAGTTTGTTCGCTATTGGGTACACAGTGCGATGGTGAATGTCGCCGGCGAAAAAATGTCTAAATCTGTAGGCAACTTCACAAATCTTGCTGAAGCCATAGATGTCGCCGGTCCTCGAGCCCTCAGGCTTCTCGCCCTACAGACGCACTATCGCCGCGCTATGGAAATGGGTCGGGAAGCGTTGAACGCTGCGGCAACCGCCATCGACCGACTCGACGCATTTCATCGACGTATGGTCAACGCGAACGTTGATCTCGCCAGTGACGACATAGACGAAGCGGCTGTTACCGCGTTTCGCTCTGCAATGGACGATGACTTCAGCACCCCATCAGCGCTGGACAACGCCTTTAGCCTCGTCCGAGGCGCCAACACCGACTTAGACAACGGAGACCTTTCCGCAGCGGGTTTGGGAGGCCGAACGGCTCTGACCATGTTCTCCGTTCTAGGTATCGATATCAGTTCTGTCGTTGAAGGAACAGAAGCTGGGCTGAGCGAGCAGGAGATCGAGGACATGCTGGGCCGACGGGCTCAGGCCCGAGAGGACAAGGATTTCGCGTCAGCGGACCGCATTCGCGACCAGCTCACTGCCGCCGGCGTTGTCATCGAGGACACTGCCGACGGAGCAATTTGGTATCGAGCATGATCGATTCGGAAAAAATTTTGACTCTCGAACCGCATGGCGCTGACGCGTTCGTAGGAGAAAGCCCCGCCTATGAGTGGGGCCGTATCTACGGAGGACTGGTCATTGCCCAGGCGCTACGTGCCGCGATGTACACAGTCGATATTGAAGGCCACCACGTGCATTCTTTACATGCGTATTTCATTTTGGGTGGTGACCCGAACGAACCGGTGCGATATGAGGTTGACAGACTTCGGAATGGCAGAAGTTTCTCCACGAGAAGGGTCGTGGCGAGGCAAAGCGGAGGAGCGATATTGAATCTCTCGTGCTCTTTTCAGCGTGAGGAAGACGGACCGGACGTTTCAACCTCGATTTTTCCTAAAGAGGTGAAATCGCCTGAAGAATCACGACCTATCGAATGGGGGATCGGACTTGACGCGCGTTTAGAGCACGAATCAACCAGCCCCGCGCGTCATCGAGTCTGGGCGAGGTTCAGCGGCGCCATCGGAGACTCCCAAGACGATCATTACGCAGCCCTGGCGTATTTGTCAGACACCAACCCAATGGATGCAGTTGTCAGCGCTCACCCGGCACAGTCCCTGCTCGAAGGCAACTCTGATGAAATCAATTGGGACGAGATGTACATGGCCGCTTCTCTTGATCACGCGGTCTGGTTCCACAGGCCGGTTCGGGCAGATGAGTGGTTGCTCTTTGACCTTTCACCTCACCAACTGAGGGGCACGAGAGGTTTGGCAACGGGCGACGTTTTCAGCGCGGGCGGTGAACTCGTGGCAACGGTTGCTCAACAGGGTCTGGTGCGCCTGCGCGAAACGATCTCTTAGCTGACACCATGTCGTCGCAGCCAGTCTTGAATCAACCAACCAGCAATTGACATTCCGCCAATTGGACACGGTGGCAGATCGGTCGCATCAAACCATCCAGCTTCAACAATCTCTTCCTCTTGGATCAAGATTTCTCCTGATTCATAGGTGCAGTGGAAACCGCACATCAAAGAATGAGGGAAAGGCCAGGGCTGACTACCAAAGTATCGAACGTCTTTGACCGCAAGATTTACTTCTTCCATCACCTCGCGTTCGACTGCCTGCTCAAGGCTCTCTCCAGGTTCTACGAAACCAGCGAGAGTGCTGAAAAAACGACCCGGAAACTGTCGACCCCATGCCAGCAGCGCCTGATCGCCCTTCTCAACCAAAACGATCATGGCCGGGCTCAGACGGGGAAACGCCATGTGATTACATTTAGGACAGACTTTTCCCCGGTCGTGAGGGTTGGTTTCGGTGGGGGTTGCACACCGGCCGCAAAATATGTGTGTCCGGTCATAGTTGATGATCTGTTCGGCGCGCCCCGCCACAACCCATTCTTCATCTGGGATGCGACCAAAGAGTTTGCGCAAATGAACTGGTTCGAGGTCTGCCTCTTCAGAGGTGTCATGAAGGTCGATTGCGTAGACGGCGAGACCGTCAAGAACACCTAAAAACGCGTCCGGAGCGTCAATAGGTGCTCCCATCGACCGGACAAGGCCTCCGCCCGGTTCAACAAAAACCGTGCCCGACCGAACCGGAATCCACACAGTTTCGTTTGAATCCAAGTCAGGTGGCGGAACCGGGGCAGGTGTAAACACCTCTGCAGTCCAGCACAACTCGAGTTCCCGTGCGGGGAGTTTGACTAAGTCTGTGAACTACAGATTTAAAGTCGACGCATTACCGTGACAACCCGTCCGAATATTGCCACTTCGGCGGTCGAGAACTCCATGGGTTCGAGAGCCGAATTTGCGGGAAGCAAGGTGATGATTCCACCTTGCTTCGTGAAGGTCTTGACGGTGGCTTCATCACCAGGAATGCCGGCCACGACAATGTCCCCGTTCGACGCGGTGCTTTGACGGTTCACGACCACAAAATCGCCGTCAAGGATTCCGGCCTCGATCATTGAATCGCCGCGCACCTTCAACATGAACAATTCTCCGTCGCCGGTGAAGTCTTCTGGGACCGGTACCAATTCTTCAACGTTTTCTTGGGCCAACACATCAGTGCCTGCGGCCACCTCGCCGACGAGCGGCACATGACGAGTTGGGCGACGTTCGGCGATTGCTCCCGAAGAGGCATCGAAGCACACTTCGATCGCTCGAGGTTTCGTCGGGTCTCGACGCAAATACCCAGCGCTCTCTAATTGTGCAAGATGCGAATGCACCGTGCTAGGGGAGTTGAGCCCTACGGCGGCGCCGATCTCGCGAACCGCAGGTGGGTATCCGCGCTCGCGCATAGTTTTTTCAATGTATTCGAGAATGGCTCGCTGGCGATCAGTGACGGTGTGGTCTGCCATGCGCCCTCCTATTGAATCACGAACGTTTGTTCGTTTAGACCGTACCAGCGGGCGAACTACGGAGCAAACACCTGTTCGATTTTCGCTTGACATCGAACAAATGTTCTGATGTAGTCGAACAAGTGTTCGAATGAACAAAAACGGCGCCGATCAACTCAGTGTCCGACCCCACCTAAAGAATTACCTCGCTAAATCAGCAGCACCGAAATAAGGGAATCGAAGGAATACCGATGGTTGCACTACTCAGCGCACAACCAGAACAGTTGGACTCAGATGAGTCAGAGCAGACATCGCGGCCGCAACTTCGCCTGGTCGATGGCGTCGAACCAGTAGTGGCTTTGTCGTCGCGTCGCCACAGCCGGTTGATCTATTGGCGTCGTCGCGTTGTCGTAGCGACGCTTCTGATGGGCCTCGTCTGGCTGGTAGCTACTAGTTCTCATTTGTCGAACGGTCGCGGCGAAGTGCTCCGACCTACTGTTATGCAGACAATGGTGGAACATGCTGCCGGCGATATGGCTTTGGGGAGTCCCACCGTTGTTGTCCAAGCCGGGGACACGTTGTGGTCTATCGCCCGAAGTTTGCAACCCACCGGTGACATCCGACCACTCGTTGAACGGTTAGCCCAACTCAACGGTGGCCATTCACTCATCGCGGGTCAGACTCTGAAGCTCCCGTAGAGCCTTAATTTGATGGTGAATGAGGTTGAGAATCTCGGGTTTGTCGCACGTATCTGAGGAACAGAAAATGGTCTTCAGTGAGCACATGACGCAAGACGAACTCCTGGAGTTGATCGAGAACAACCCCGCGGGCGATCCCACCGGATTCCCCGCCACCAACGCGGGGCGAAATACTGATGAGAACTTCGTCGACAAGATCTTGGGCGATCAGCGAGCCGTTGATCGAAGGTCCGCCTTCGGACAACACCACCTTGGCCCCGAGATCAGCCATTCGATGGAGCGCTTCCGAGAAATCGACGACAACGCGGCCACATTGCAGAACGTCTGCGTGTTCAGCAACTTGACGCAATCTTGTTGGATCAGCGTCTTCAGTTGTCACCACTATGGGGCGCTGTCCCTGTCGAGCGAACAACGGCAACCCCAAATCAAAGTTCAAGCTTCGGCTCACCACCGCGACACGAGCCACCGGCCACGCGCCCCCCGAAAGACGTCGTGCTTTGGAGCTGACGCTGCTCGACGGTGGGGTGTAGTTCTCAGCCACCGCAGTGGTGCTTCCGACGATAATGATGTCGGGCAGCGTTCGAACGGTCCCGAACACGTCTTTGTCACCTGGTCCTCCCAACGGCCCCGAGATGCCTCCGACTTCGGTGACCCCATCAATTGTCGAAATCATGTTGATCATCAACCAGGGGCGGTTATCCACCATCGGTCGACTGTCGCGATAAGCGTCGTCGGTGTCGACCTCGAGGACAGGCGGAGGTAGGAGCCGATGCACCCCGTGATGTTGACACGACTTCGATACAAAAGGGACGTAGACGGTGAAATTCGGCGCATCTACGGCCATCACCACCATCAGTGGTTCTCCACAGGCCTCAAGATGCTCGGTGTCGGTCTCGTCGGGTTTAGGTCCGCTCTGGCGGTAGATTGGTTACGGCTAGTTGCAGAGGCGTGCGCCTATTTTCCCAGGTCAGAGGCTTACCGATGAGCTCTTCCCAGCCGACCGGAACCACCGGAGAAATCTGCCAGCCATCGCGGGTTGACCACAGCGCGTGTCAAGGCGCTGGCGTGTGTAGAACTGCCCCAAGAATTCCCCAACTCACCCACAGAACTTTTTTGTTATCCCTCTATCGGTCCACAACCAACAGTTCCTACATTCGTGTGTGCGGCGGGTTGGGCGACCGACTGGCGGAAGGAGTGCGACAAAAGGCGGTACGGCTCTTAATGAGTCTTCAACCAAATGTCCACAATGAGGATCCAGGCTTCGAGGTCAGGGTGAAGCAGGGTCACGCCCACCTAGTCGGCCTCCGGCCCGCCGCAATTCCCCGCGTTAGTGCTTCCAACCCTGGAGGAAACCATGACTGTGACTTCTAACCAGCCAGCATCAGTTTCTTCGGGCCGGATCAGACGACATTTCAGCCAAGAGGGCGTGGACCCATACTCAACAGTGAGATGGGAACGTCGCGACGCAAGACTCGTAAATAGTTTCGACGGATCCACGAGCTTTGAACAGTTCGATGTCGAATTTCCTGGGGAGTGGAGCCTGACCGCCTCGAACATCGTTGCCCAGAAGTATTTCCGCGGTTCGCTTCAAGCCGACGACCGCGAATATTCGTTGCGACAAGTTGTTCAAAGAGTGACGTCTACCATCCGTCAATGGGGTGAATCTGACGGCTACTTCGATGACGCGGACGAGGCGCAAACCTTTGAATCGGAGTTGGCTTGGTTGCTACTGCACCAACGTTGTGCCTTCAATAGTCCGGTTTGGTTCAACATCGGCGTGGAGGGAGTACCTCAGCAAGCTTCGGCGTGCTTCATCCTGTCAGTCGACGACGATATGGATTCGATTCTCAACTGGTACGCCGAAGAGGGCCGTATCTTCAAGGGTGGTTCTGGAGCGGGTGTCAACTTATCTCGCATACGGGGCTCGACGGAGACGCTGCGTGGCGGGGGTGAGGCAAGTGGACCCGTCAGCTTCATGCGAGGAGCTGATGCCTCAGCTGGGACAATCAAGAGCGGTGGTAAGACGCGACGGGCCGCAAAGATGGTGCTACTCGACGTCGATCACCCCGATGTACAGCAGTTCATCTGGTGTAAAGCCCTCGAAGAACGCAAAGCGAGAGTGCTTCGTGACGCCGGCTTCGATATGGACCTCGACGGAGTCGACGCTCATTCTGTCCAATACCAGAACGCTAATAATTCGGTACGCCTGACCGACGAATTCATGGCGGCCGTCGAAAACGATGACACCTGGGAAGTCACCGCTCGAACCGATGGATCAGTCGTAGAGCGTTACTCCGCTCGTTCTTTGTTCCGTCAGATCGCGGAAGCCGCCTGGGAATGCGCTGATCCGGGTTTGCAATTCACAACGACGATTAACCGCTGGCACACAGCACCGAACACCGGTCCCATCACTGCGTCGAACCCCTGTAGCGAATACGTGCATCTTGACAACTCTGCGTGCAACCTCGCCAGTCTGAACCTCCTCGCTTTCCTCGACGCCGATCAAGATCGTTTCGATGTAGAAGGCTTTTGTCGAGCGATACGAGTCGTGTTTACGGCCCAGGACATTCTGGTCGGCAACGCGGACTATCCGACCGAGGAGATAGGTCAAACTTCACGAGATTTCCGTCAGTTAGGTCTTGGCTACACGAACCTCGGCGCGATGCTCATGGCGCTGGGTTTGGCGTATGACTCAAAGGAAGGTCGAGCGTGGGCGGGGGCTGTCACTGCTCTGATGACAGGCCAGGCCTACTCAACTTCTGCAGCACTTGCTGAACGAGTTGGAGCGTTTAAGGGGTACAGCGACAACCGTGTCCCCATGCAAGACGTATTGCGGCGCCATCGTCAAGCGCTGGGCACCCTTGCAGACACCGCTCCGGAAGAAATAACAACTGCAGCAAAAGACGTATGGGATCACGCGGTGAGTGGCTGCGAAAAGCACGGCGTTCGCAACTCACAAGCCACGGTCATAGCGCCGACCGGCACCATCTCGTTCATGATGGATTGCGACACCACCGGCATCGAACCTGATCTCGGGCTGGTCAAGTTCAAGAAGCTGGTGGGAGGTGGCGATCTGACCATCGTGAATCAGACCCTCGGACGCGCACTACGGCGTTTGGGCTACACCGACACGCAGATTGTGGACGTTGAGGCCTATCTTCTCGAAACAGGCAGCATTATTGGAGCGCCCCATCTTCAGGACCGCCATCTCTCGGTTTTTGCTTGCTCGATGGGGGACAACGTCATCCATCATGAGGCGCACCTTTTGATGATGGCTGCCGCTCAGCCGTTCGTTTCAGGCGCGATCTCAAAAACTGTGAACCTGCCGGAAACAGCAACCGTTGAAGATGTCGAAAATCTGCACCTCAGGGCCTGGAAACTTGGATTAAAGGCAGTAGCGGTCTACCGAGATAACTGCAAGATCGGTCAACCGTTGTCAACCATGCGAGACGACGAATTCGCCGACGATTCAAGTAGCGCGTCAATGGTTCATTCGCAAGTCGCCCCGGAACGAAGAAAGCTTCCTCGGACTCGACGATCGCAAACCTTTTCGTTTCGAGTATCGGACTGTCACGGCTATATGACCGTCGGTGAATACGACGACGGGCGTCCTGGTGAGATCTTTCTGACCGTGGCTAAACAGGGATCGACTCTCGCTGGAATCATGGATGCTTTCGCGATCTCTGTAAGTCACGGCCTCCAATACGGCGTGCCGCTTCGTTCCTATGTCGAAGCCTTCAACAACGTTCGGTTTGAGCCCGCTGGAATCACCGATGATCCACAGCTACGAATCGCAAGCAGTTTGGTTGATTACATTTTCCGTCGACTTGCACTCGAATATCTACCCACTCAAGAACGGCAAGAACTTGGCATTTTGTCCAGCGAAGAACGAATGCACCCACACCTACCCGGACTCGAAGAAGCAACGGTAGAAACCTCTATCGGTGCCGAACCTGTCCTGGACCCGCCATCGCCACACCAAGGTGCTCTTAGCGACGCACCTCTCTGCTCTACTTGCGGCGATCGGATGGTGCGGGCAGGGACGTGCTACACCTGCCGATCTTGCGGTAACACGAGCGGATGCGGGTGAGTGGTCCCGTGACGTATCACACCTGTGTAATTTGTTGAGCATGGGGCGCCTCAGATTTTCCTTTGGGACGATGTCATCAGGTAAATCGACTCTTGCACTGCAGATCCACCACAACCTTGCCGCTACAGGAACAGGGTTGCTGTGCAGCATGCATGACCGCGCCGGAGCGCACGTATCAAGCGCACTCGGTATCTCAACCCCAGCGGTCGAGGTACACCCCGAACTCGATTTTCACGCCCTCGCCGTGAACCACCAATCAGGACACGGAGCCCTCGATTATTTGGTGTGTGATGAGGCACAGTTTTATACAGACCTCCAAGTAGAACAGCTAGCTCAAGTTGTCGACGAACTCGGTGCAGATGTATACGCCTTCGGGCTGCTGACCGACTTTCGTGGGAAGTTGTTCCCAGGTTCGGCCCGCATGTTAGAAGTTGCTGATGAACGATTAGAACTGCAAGTGCAGGCTCGATGTTGGTGTAGCAAGCCCGCTACTCACAACGCTCGTCTACATGACGGAGCGCAGGTCTACGACGGAGACGTAGTTCTTATTGACGACGGCTCCGCTGCACAGGTGACCTATGAGTTGCGTTGCCGAAACCATTGGATTTTGGGACAGTCGGGCCCGATGGCGGACCGATTCCGAGAAGCCGGATGACCTCGAACTAGTGAAGCGTCGGTGCCGGGCAGCAATCCATCGAACAATGATCAGGTCGGGGCCCAGAAGTACCCAACGCGGGTCGATCTTTACGTAAACCGGCCGCCTCTTCCACCAGGTCTACCAGCATCGACACAAAACGAGGGTGGGTCCCTACCGTGGGAGTGCGAACCATCCGTACACCTAACTCTTCAGCGACGCCGGCAGCTTGAGTGTCGAGATCAAAGAGCACTTCCATGTGGTCAGCGACAAAGCCAAGCGGATGAACTAAGACCTCGGTCACGCCTTCAGCGGCTAATTGTCTGAGGCGAGTGCCAATGTCGGGCGAGAGCCACGGTACCGACGCCGGCCCGCTTCGACTCTGAAATACGACCTCAGATAGACCGTCCATCCCCGCGAGATCATTGACGATAACGGCAGCTTCATTCAGCTGCTGTTCGTAGTCCGATGTAGCGGCCATCGACAGAGGCAAACTATGGGCGCTATGCAGCACTGGAGTGGACTCGGGCAGATTCGCTTCTCGGCGCGCATCAGATAACAGCTCGGCTGCCGACCCGAGGAAATCGGGATGATTCCAGAAAACTCTCACTCGTTGTATCTCAGGAGCATCGGTGACCGTTGCACGCGCCCGGTCAAGATCTTCGCTGTACTGGCGACAACCCGAATAAGAGCTGAACGCCGAAGTGACCACACATACGGTCGATCGACACTCGGCTGACTGCATAGCATCCAGCGTTTCGGACACAAAGGGATGCCAATTGCGGTTCCCCCAAAAAGCGGGCAAATCGTGGCCCCTCACCGCGAGTTCTTGTTGTACCGCCTCAAGCAACTGGCGGTTCAAGTCATTGATCGGGCTCTTTCCCCCGAACTGCGCGTATTGCTCTGCAACCAACGCTAAACGTTCGTCAGGGACGCCCCGTCCGCTTGTCACTTGACGAAGAAACGGTAGGACGTCATCTGGGCCCTCCGGACCGCCGAACGACAGCAACAACAGCGAGTCAAATCGGCCGACACCCATATCTGCAGACTAGAGGCCGAAGCGCGACATACTCGGTGTTATGGATGACGACGAAATTCTCGAAGGCGAACTCGTCGAAGGCCCATTGGAAGAAAGTATGTCGCGTCAAGTGGAAGCGCTTACAGCAGCGGGTTTGATCTCAGAAGAAATCGAAATTTTCGACCTTGCAGCGACCGAAGGACCCGCGTACGAAATCGAAGGTCTCACCGTCGACGACATCTCAGAAATAACGCACCAACTGGACAAGAGGAGTGTTCGATGGGTAATTGACACCAACCCGCAACTCCTCGTCCACCGAAACGATGAACGAAAAGCTGACGAAGTTTTTGATCTCATCTTTGGACCCGAAGAGTGACGGCTACGATTCCGTAGACCAAATGAGGGGGACATCATGACAATGGTCGAGAAAGCGCCCAGCGCAATTCATCGAGGCGAAGACGATCTCCCGTGGGTCAAAAGCGGGGAAGACAACGAAGTGAAGCTTCTCACCGCAAAGATCACCGAGGGCTTATGGATTGTTCGCACACGCTTCCAACCTGGGACGCGAGTACAAACTCACCGACACACTGGCCAGGTGTATGCCTACACCGTCGCGGGCGCCTGGCATTATGCCGAAAGCGAGTACATCAACAGGGCGGGCTCTTTCCTCTACGAACCAGCGGGTTCCATTCACACCCTGCTAGTCCCTGATGACAATGACGAGGTCACCGACGTTTGGTTCCAGATCTACGGAGCCAACTTAAATCTCGATGAGGACGGGGAAGTGGAGTCGATCACCGACGCAGGTTCGGTCCTGGAGTGGTACCTAGATGAATGTTCGGCAATTGGTTGGGACAACCCCCCGGTACTCACCGACGAATAAGCCTCATTTCACCGGTCGACGAACGCACTAGCCACGCGCTGGCCGTTTCAAGAGTCGCGTGAGGATCCTCGACTTGTACAGCAGGGTGGTCGGTAACCGGTGCCGACGCTCGACCCGCCGCGATCAACAAAACAAGCGACACCCCACTAAAGGCAATCGCCACCCCGATAGCGGTTTCATAATTCGCTGCATCAACCAAAACTCCGATGACCGGAGGCCCAATCAGCCCGCCGATGCCAGCCGATGTGTACAGCGCGCCCAACACGCCACCTAATCCAACTGGACCAAAAAGATCAGCGATGACCGCCGGGGAGAGCGCAATCCAACCTCCATACGCGGTGCCCATGCAAACAGCAAAAACGACTAACACCGGATAACTGGCGCCGGCCACCATCCAAATGATGTAGCTGGCGCCCAACGCCGCGACACAGACCCGGTAGAGCCGCATCAGATCAACTTTTGCCGCTATAGCACCCAAGGCAAGGCGACCCACGACCGAAGTAGCCCCAATGATCCCAATCAGTAGAGCGCCGCCTGCTTTCCCACGCGCTTCTAAATAATCGTCGAGGTACACCATGGGGACGAACAAGCCGCAGCTGAGAAACACCATCGACGTGTACAACCAAACGAAACGAGCATCGCGAAGAAGGATTCGCAACGGCGGGGGTGACTCCTGTGCCGCGGCACCAGGGGGACGTTTCGCGCCGAAAGAAGCCAACACCAGAAGCGCCGCAGATCCGATGCCCAAAACAACGAAGGTGGTTCGCCACCCGTAGCTGAGAACAAGCCGCTTCGCTAGAGGCGCACCGACGAGAGTTCCCAAGCCGATGCCGGCGACGGCAACCCCCATCGCCTTTGTCCGGTCGCGTTCGAACCATCCTCCAACGGTCGCCACCATTGGCACGTAAGTGCACCCGACACCGATTCCGACGCCGAGGCCGTACGTTAAATACCCAACGATGATGTTGTTCACCAGCGACGTCAGAAACAAACCCGTACCTATAGCGACCGCCCCGACGAGAAGCACCGGTCTAGGGCCATAACGGTCCGCGATACGGCCAGTAAACACACCAAGAATGAAATAAATGAACGTGGTGATGGCGAAGAAGAGAGCGGCTTGGCCCTTTCCAACACCGAACTCTTCTCGAATGGTGGTGAAAACAGCTCCGAAGCTGTAGGCGACCCCGAAAACGGCGAACGTTGCAGCCACCGTGGCTGCTACTACCACCCAACCTGTAGCTGAGTCGACGCCCTTAGGCCGTTCGTTCACTTTTTCCCCCGGTTCCTGAAGGCGCCTTCCAACGCACCATACTTAATGAGAGCTAATAGCGAGAGATCGAAATGAATCAGCGCACGATCGTTCAACGACGAACCGAACATCACCTTGATGACGGCGACCACGAACGTTTCGCCCACTATGTCGACAAAGCCGATATGACTCGATCGGCTGTGACGGGCGATCCGGTCCGCGCTCTCTGCGGAAAGAAATGGACACCTAATCGCAACCCTGACCGGTTTCCCGTGTGTCCAGAATGTAAAAAGATATATGAAATGCTGAAGGAGGCGGGACGTTGACAACTAGTGAGAACGAGATCACGTTTTACTGGAGACCTGGCTGCGGATTCTGTATGGCGCTCGAACGTCAACTCAACGAAACAGGTTTAACGATGTTGTTTCGCAATATTTGGGAAGACCCCGACGCTGCGGCTTTTGTCAGAAGTCACGCGGATGGCAATGAGATCGTCCCCACAGTCCAAGTAGCAGAGACAGTGATGGTCAATCCAACGGTAGATGAAGTCATCTCTGCTGTAACTACTCACATTCGGTGACTGAATAAACAGACTCGTCGCTTCAGATCTTGAACGCGAGAGCACCTTTGGCCAAGGTCTTACCGTCGGTTGTTTCCACTTCTGCTTCACAAAAAACGATCGAATTACCGCGACGCGTTACCCAGCCAGCTGCCACGAGATCGCTGTCAGCTGAACCGGCCAAAAATTGCACATGCATGGAAATGGTGCTGTACGGGCGCGCCTTTTCGAATCCGCTGCCCACCGCCGGAACACATGAAGTGTCCAACAACGTCATCAGGACCCCACCGTGGATGGCTCCTCCTGCCTGCAGGAGTTCTGGTCGAAAGGGCAATCCGATTCGACAATAATCCCGGCGAACTTCATGGACCTGCAGACCGATCAGTTGAACAAACAACGGATCGTCACCCGACCCGAATTTAGCCCACAGCGCTTTTTGGTCATCAGAGAGTTCCGTGAATGACGAAGGATCAGGTAAGGACACACCATTGAGGGTAACCAGGACTACCGTCGTCGTTGTGTCGGACAGTTTCCCCCGCCAACATGCGCGAACTCAACGGTTCAGTCTGGGTGTACCTCGAAGTTTCAACGTCGCGGGCGATGGAACAGAAGTTTTGTTTCTTCGCAGTAGCGGTCCGGAGGACCCCATCAACGCGTTGTGGACAATCAACACCCTCACAGGAGTAGAGCGCGTCATCGCTGACCCTCAAAAACTTGTCGACCATGGCAAGGGGGAACTGTCTGCAGCAGAACGTTCCCGAAGAGAACGAGCCCGAGAAAGCGCTAGCGGCATCACCACGTACTCCGTCAACTCTTCAGGCTCTGCGGTGACCTTTGCTCTCATGGGTGAGATCTTCGTCGCCGACGTTCACACCGGCGCGATCACCTCGGTAAACAGCACAGGGGGAGCTTTCGATCCACGCCTGTCGGGGGACAGCGAGTACGTATCTTTCGTCGTCGGCGACAGCTTGTACATAGGCTCGGCGGACGGATCGCAGCCAGCACGGATGCTGAAAGAAGGTGACGGCAAGACCGTTAGCTGGGGTAGCGCAGAGTTCGTGGCTGCTGAGGAAATGCGACGCAGCAGGGGACACTGGTGGGATCCGCACCACCACCGACTAGCCGTCGCTCACGTAGACGTGACTCACGTCAATCTCTGGCACATATCTGCCCCAGACGATCCAGCTAAGACCCCGCAATCCATCCGGTACCCGGCTGCGGGGACAGCGAATGCTGAAGTCAGGCTCTATGTAGTGGATGTTCATGATGCTTCTCAAGTCGAAGTTAAATGGAATCGTTCAACCCACCCCTACCTCGTTAATGTCACATGGGAAGATGCGGCACCGCTCACCATTACGGTGCAAAGCCGAGACCAACGCTCCATGCTGGTGCTCGAGGTAGAAGCATCCACTGGCAGCACCAACGCAGTATTGAATTTAGAAGACCCCGACTGGGTTGAAATCGTTCCTGGGACCCCCAAACGATGGAACGGTGGATGGCTCACCATCGAAGAACACGACCACACTCGCTCCCTTCTTTTTGATGGGACTCCGCTGTCCGCACCCAACCAATGGGTGCGATCTCTAGTTGACGCCAACGAATCAAGGGTCTTGTACACCGCGTCAACCGACCCAACAACCGTCGATCTGTGGTCGTTTCACGACAACGCGCATGAACCTTTAACTGACGGCAACGGCGTTGTTCAAGCCGTGGGGTCGAACTCGGTCACCGTCATTGAGCAAAGCTCAATGGAAAGCACCCCTCAGGTCACAGTGATAACTGACCAACACGAGTGGGAGATCGACTCTTGGCAGACAGCGCCGATGGTTCATCCGGCGGTGCAGTTCGTTCAAACAGAGTCGCTCGGCATCCAGACAGCCGTTTTGTTTCCGACTGAACCGAGTTCTGAACCGCTCCCCGTGCTGATGGATCCCTACGGCGGTCCGCACGCTCAACGGGTTCTCCGTTCGCGTCACGCGTACCTGGTATCCCAATGGTTCGCCGACCAAGGATTTTGCGTCATCATTGCGGACGGCCCTGGAACCCCGGGGAGGGGAAACGGCTGGGAAAGGTCTGTCCGCGGAGATCTCGCGCGCCCGGTCCTTGAGGGCCAAATCGAAGCTTTACAGACGGTCGCTCAGCTTTATCCAGACAGAGTTGACCTGACCAGAGTAGCTATCCGCGGTTGGTCGTTCGGCGGGTACCTTGCGGCCCTCGCCGTCATTCGCCAACCCGATACTTTTCACGCCGCGATAGCTGGGGCTCCAGTGACTGATTGGAAGCTGTATGACACCCACTACACCGAACGCTATTTAGGTCACCCCGAAACCGAACCAGACAACTATCGGCGGACCTCCTTGCTGGTCGAAGCGGCGCAACTCCAAAGGCCACTCATGCTGATTCATGGACTAGCAGATGACAACGTTGTTGCGAGCCACACCCTTCAACTCTCCGCGTCGTTGCTGGCGGCGGGACGTCCCCACGAAGTGCTTCCTCTTTCCGGAGTAACTCACATGACGCCACAAGAGCAGGTGGCCGAAAACCTACTTTTGCTCCAAGTTGACTTTCTGCGCCGAAACTTACACAGCGACGCAATTGACGCCTAATTCGACAACAATCTCAGTCCGAAATCGGTTGTTTCGACGAGTCGACGAGGAAACGAGCATCGCGACGACATCGAACGGCGCTAGCCTCCTCTAAGAGTTCGCAGTCGCAGGAGCGGATTTGAGCGACACCCAAGTCAGAATTCACGTCCCGGGAAATCACCTAATGATGGGCGTACTCGGTCAGCGAGACGAATACCTACGCATCGTCGAGGACCACTTCGATGCGGCCGTTATCCACGTCCGCGGTAACGAAATCACCGTCGAAGGACCCCAAGCGCCAGTCGTCGGACAAGTTTTTTCGGAACTAGTTCAGATCCTCGAAGGGGGTCAACGTCTCGGTGAAGCAGAAGTCACCCGCATGATCGACATGGTGAAATCGGACGAGAGCCCAAGCGAAGTTCTGTCGACGCAAGTACTTAAAGCGCCTAATGGTCGAATCATTCGAGCGAAAAGTTCAGGCCAAAAGTCGTATGTGGAGACTGTTCGTAGCAACATCGTCACCTTCGCCATCGGACCCGCAGGTACCGGAAAAACGTGGCTGGCGGTAGCTCTTGCGGTTGAGGCGCTCATGAATAAACAAGTGCGGCGCATTGTGTTGACCCGTCCAGCGGTCGAAGCTGGCGAGCATTTAGGTTTCCTGCCAGGTGACCTAATGGCCAAAGTCGACCCGTATCTTCGGCCGCTCTATGACGCGCTATACGACATGTTCGATCTCGAAGCTTCCCAACGGCTTTTTGAGAAAAACACTGTCGAGGTGGCCCCGCTTGCCTTTATGCGTGGACGCACCCTCAATGACAGCTTCATCATTCTCGACGAAGCACAAAACACCACCCCAGAGCAGATGAAGATGTTTCTTACTCGCATCGGATTTGGATCCAGAGTGGTGGTGACCGGTGACGTCACACAGATAGACGTCCCGGGAGGCAAGAGCGGACTTCTCGATGTACAAAAAACGCTGGTTGACGTCCCCGACATCGCTTTCGTTCATCTGAACGGTCGAGATATTGTCCGACATCGCATAGTTCAAGCCATTGTGGACGCCTACCAACGGCAAGACGGCGCTCCACGGTCTCGGTGAATACTCCTGAACCACCACAACGGGCACATGCAGGTGAAACGCGCGGACAGCCCAAGCAACGAGACGTTCAGATATTTGATCAACAAACCAATCACACAATTGACCCTGAGCGTTACCGAACTCTTGCCTTGGACGTCCTTGCCGGCGAAGGCGCACCTGAAGGAGCTGAATTAGCGGTGGCGTTCGTTTCACCGGAAGTTATGGCGGAACTGAACGCCAAACACATGGGCCATCAAGGCCCCACAGACGTTTTGGCATTTCCGATCGACGAACATACCGCTGACGGGCCACAAACTGACCCGATTCCAATATTGCTTGGGGATGTCGTGATATGCCCCGACGTTGCGGCTGATAACTGCTCGACAAATGAACAGTCCGCTCAAGGTCACCACGGTTCAATTGACGACGAAATCGACCTGCTCGTAGTTCACGGGATACTTCATGTTCTTGGCATGGACCACGCAGACGACAAAGAAAGAAACCTGATGCAGGCCTCAGAGGAGGCCTATCTGACAGCTTTTCGTGCAGGAGGCCGCTAGTGGGTGGGGCCTTGGTGACGTTAGTTGTCGTCGTCTTATTGGTCGTGTTAATTGCGTTGCGTCTTATTGAGGTGACATTTATCCGTTTAGGCCGCGCGCGAGCTGCTGGTTTAGACGAAGCGCGCGAAGGTGACACACAACTATCGGAACTAATTGCTGATCGAGAAGTGCTGCTCGCGCCGGTTACTGTCTTGCGAGTCGGCTGCCAAGTCGGGCTAATTTGTGCTGCGGTCTTCGTGGGCCAGTCAGTCGGTCGAACGCTGCTGGTAGTTGTCATTGCGACAGTAGTGCTGTTTTTGTTTGGCGAAGCGATCCCTCGACGTTGGGCAATCGAAGCAAACGATGAAGTGGCGAGGTGGTTCGCGCGTCCGGCGCGCCTCATTACCCGCATCACTCCGTTGCAACTGATTGCCCGTCCCTTCGCGGCGCTAGCACGCCGTTGTGGGCCAAGGTCTCGTGATGAAGCGTTCGATCTCGTAGTGGAAGATGAACTCGTTGCCTTAGCTGAAGCCGCCGCCGAAGCGCGCCTTATCGAAAATGACGAAGTAGACATCATTGGATCGATTATCGAGTTAGGCGACACGATTGTTCGCGAAGTCATGGTTCCCCGACCTGACATGGTGACCCTTGAACGTGACTTAACTGTCGCCGCGGCGCTCTCAGTAGTCGTCGACAGCGGGTTCACTCGACTCCCCGTCGTGGGAGAAACAGCCGACGACGTTCTGGGGGTAGTGCTCACCAAAGATCTCGTAGCAGCCCATTTAAAGAACCCATCGGGGTGCACCATCCAATCCCTCGTTCGCGACGCGGTGTTTGTACCCGAGTCCAAAAGAGTGGTCGAACTCATGCGCGAGATGCAGACATCGAAATCCCACCTTGCGATCGTGGTCGACGAATACGGCGGTACGGCTGGCTTGGTGAGCCTCGAAGACATCCTCGAAGAACTCATCGGCGAAATCGTCGACGAATTCGACAGTGAAGAATCGTTAGTTCAAGAGCAGTCCGATGGCACGCTGCTGCTGTCAGGACGTCTACCAGTAGACGACTTCGAAGAACTCACCGGCATAGCGACCGGCGACGGTGACTGGGATACCGCCGGAGGTTTTGTGTTTGGCTTACTTGGTCATGTCCCAGAAGTTGACGAAACAGTCGTACACGGTGGGTGGGAGTTAACGGCAAAAGAAATACACAATCGACGTATCAACCTCATCCGTGCTCAACGTAAGGCACCCGAGTGAAATCGGGGTTCGTCACCCTTGTAGGCCGCCCCAATGCCGGCAAGTCCACACTCATTAACCAGCTACTCGGAACCAAAATCAGCATCGTCTCAGACAAACCTCAGACGACCCGGCTTCGAGTCATGGGGGTTCTACACAGGCCAGCCAGCCAGATCGTGTTCGTAGACACACCGGGAATTCATAAACCGGTCACGCGACTCGGAGAACGATTAAATGAAACGGCGCAATCTGCGCTGACAGAAGTAGACATCGCATGTCTAGTGATCGACGCGACCGCAGCCATTGGTCGAGGAGACCGATTCGTCGCTAAACATCTCCCACCAGAATCGGTCGTCATACTCACCAAATGTGATCGCGCTTCCCCTGACACAGTGGTGCAACAACTTGCAGAAGCAGCACGTTTCGAAGCCGAGGCGTATTTTCCTGTATCGGGGCGCACCGGGGAAGGTGTGCCAGCACTCGTCGATCACCTTGAGAGCCGCCTGGCTGAAGGACCCGCATTTTTCCCAGCAGATCAAATTACTGATTTGCCAGAACCCTGGTTCGTCGCCGAACTTGTGCGCGAACAACTGCTTTCAAAGTTCCACGATGAACTTCCCTACAGCATCGCGACTCGAGTAACAGAATGGGATTTACCCAGAATCCGTTGTGAGATTCACGTCGAACGCGAATCACAAAAAGGAATGGTCATTGGCCGCAACGGCGACGTTCTCAAACAAGTCGGCATAGCCGTCCGAAGCCAGTTAGCTAACAAGGGCGAAGGCATCCACCTCGAGCTTCGGGTAAAAGTTGACAAGGATTGGCAAAGAAAACCAGAGTCTCTCGACCGTCTCCTCGATTTCCAAGAACCGGATTAACCTGCGGAACGTGATTCCGGTTGCTCTCGACATGTCGCGCGTCCCCCAACACGTCGCGTGTGTCATGGACGGGAACGGACGTTGGGCTCAGGCTCAAGGTATGGCCAGAACCGAAGGGCATGCCGCGGGGGAAGAAGCCCTCTTCGACACCGTCGAAGGAGCCCAAGAGATTGGTATCCGATGGCTTACAGTGTTCGCCTTCTCCACCGAAAATTGGAAGCGCCCCCCCGAAGAAGTCAAATTTCTCATGGAGTTCAACGAGTCCCTACTCGTTCGCCGGTCACATGAACTACACGAACGCGATGTCCGTATCCGGTTCGTAGGAAGAAGAAATTGGCGGG
>Ga0209034_10000343_pt1 | contig 23411 bp, 25 predicted proteins | sample MarorgKNORR_S2LV_2_FD_188219 | JGI IMG/M metagenome (GOLD analysis project Ga0209034, IMG submission 188219) | Marine microbial communities from the Southern Atlantic Ocean, analyzing organic carbon cycling - 250m_A/KNORR_S2/LV (SPAdes) (version 2) | ecosystem: Environmental > Aquatic > Marine... | reverse complement strand
GCCTGATCGCCTCTTCTCGCGCCGACTCGGGTTGGCCGTTGCTGATGGCGGTTCGGGCAGCGTCCACGAGAAGGGGAGGCGGTAGGTCGATATCGCTGAGAGATCGCGCTAAGGAGTCGACAGAAGGCGGACGCACACTAATGAGGATAGGACCGTGTAGGTTCGGTTCGCCTTATTGACCATGGGTAGGATCAAACAAGTGGGCCTACTTTTTCTTCTATTTGTGGTTGTCCCAATCCTCGAACTCGTGGTCATCATCCAAGTTGGCCAGTCGCTTGGGGCTTTGAACACTGCGGCATTGCTGGTCATTGACAGTCTTGTAGGCGCATGGTTGGTCAAACATCAGGGGTTGGGTTTGATCAGGAAGTCCCAGGAGCGTCTGCGAAACGGTGAGATGCCTAGTGATGAGATTTCCGCGGGCATCGCCTTACTTTTCGCGGGCGCGTTGATGCTCACACCGGGCTTTCTTACTGACGGCTTCGGGTTGATGCTGCTAATTCCCCCCGTCCGACAATTGCTCATAGGTTCCATACGCCGCCGCTTCCGCTCTCGTTTGTCAAACGAGAGCGACCCAGGGCATATGCGATCTTGGGACCTGATTGATCCCGCAGAGGGCGGCCATCAAGGTGGGGAAGAGGAATATTGAACTCGCCGATCGGAGTTCGGCCTGCCGCCACCGTCATTTTGGTTCGGGATGGAGAGCTGGGGCTTGAAACATTCATGCTCAGACGTAACCCAAAGAGCGAGTTCGTACCGGGACAGTTCGTTTTTCCTGGAGGCGCGGTCGATGTCAGCGATCAACTGAGCGAAGAACTTGGACTGTTGTCGGCTCATCTTGATGATCGCTGGGCGTCGAAAAAACTCGGCATCGAGAGCGGAGGTTTAGCGTTCTGGGTCGCGGCGGTGCGCGAATGTTTTGAGGAGGCGGGTGCTCTTCTAGCTGGGGTCGACGGGGAAGAATTGTCGTTGGTTGACCCGCCAATCCGCGAGCGATTTCAAACACACCGTCAAGCCATTTATTCGGGTGAACTCACTATCGCGGAAATGTGCCGCGCCGAGGGTCTGTCGCTCAACCTTGAGGGGCTGCGCTATGTGAGCCATTGGATTACGCCGATCGGACCCCCTAAAAGGTTTGACACCCGGTTCTTTGTGGCGCGCTCACCTAAAGGCCAACGTCCCGAGCATGATGGGGGGGAAACGGTTGAAAGTTGTTGGATTGCGCCCAAAGAAGCGATGGAACTCCATCAAGCTGGCAAATTCGAAATGATTCTTCCGACAGTGGCCAACCTGGAGCCTCTCACGGAGATGGATTCGGTTGATGTGGTCATGAAGTGGGCGGATGAACTTTCTAACATTCCCGAAATTTTGCCCGCTATTTTCTTAGACCCGGAAGGATCACCAGTGGTGTTGTTACCTGGGGAGGCGGGCTATGAAGAGGCGCTGGCCGAGCCGCCACCACCCGGATCGACGCCGTAACAGGACGCCTAATTGTTCCTGAGTGTCACCGGCACTTCGGCCATAGAAGAAGCCGAGCACTGCTCCATGTCTATCGGTGGGGAAATTTCGTTAACAATCAAAGAGGCGATTTCACCGAACGCTTCACTCGCGGGTCCACTGTCCAACGCCACCGGGCGGCCACTGTCGCCTCCAGTCGATACCGCGGTTTCGAGAGGGATCGAACCCAACAACGGGACGCCGATCTCATCTGCCAAACGTTGCCCGCCGCCTTCACCGAAAACAGCCCAAGATTTTCCATCCGGAGTGACAAATGCAGACATGTTTTCGATGACTCCAAGCACCGGCATGTGACTACGTGTGGCCATGTCTGCTACGCGTACAGCCACTTTTTGGGCGCTGAGAGCCGGGGTCGTTATCACCAGCATCTCGGCCTGAGGCAACAAACGCGCTAACGCCATTTGAACGTCCCCGGTGCCGGGAGGCATGTCAATGAGCAAATAATCCAGTTCGCCCCAGTCGACGTCATGAAGAAATTGCTCGACGGCCTTGGCAAGCATCAAGCCTCTCCACATAAGTGCCGTTTCCTCTGTATCGACCATTAACCCGGTTGAAACCACCTTGATGAGTCCGGTGCCCTCAGGACGCTCCATCGGAATTATCTTTGCCCGATCCTCGTTCGAATTTGCAGGGCGGGCGTTGAGCCGGGATTCGACTCCTAACATTCTCGGGACGCTGAACCCCCAAATATCGGCATCGAGTACTCCAACGATGAAGCCTTGCGCTGCGAGAGCCGCAGCGAGGTTGACGGTGACGGACGACTTGCCAACGCCTCCCTTACCTGAGGCCACCGCCATTACCCGCGTCCTCGCCGGTATCTGTGTTGGGGCCGCAGATGATCGAGCGTGCGAACGAGCCCTTTCCATCACTCGAGTGCGCTCTTCGGCGGTTAATTCATCCCAGTGCAGTTGAACTTTTTCGACTTCGTTTAGCGCGAGGACCCGAGATTCGCAGTCGCGTTTTATCGTTGCCCTCAAGGGACACCCGGCGGTGGTGAGCGCGATGGTGACATGAGCGGTTCGATCCTGTACATAAGCGGATCTAACCATGCCCAAATCCACGATGTTGTCGTGCAGTTCGGGGTCCATCACTTCGCGCAAAACGGCGAGGACTTGATCGTCGTCGGTTGATCCCTCGCTCACCCCTATAAGGCTAGTGAGGGGTCGACCTGTGATCCACCAGTATTTGACGGCTACAATGGTGCCAGTTACACCCGGAGGTTGTCTCATGATTACGTTGACCGACTTTGCTGCAGAAAAAGTGAAAGAACTGATCGCGGACGAAGGCGAAGCTGATTTGGCGCTCCGAGTGGCGGTGCGCCCCGGCGGCTGTTCGGGTTACAGCTACGAAATGTTTTTTGACAGCGAGACCGAAGCCGATGACATGTCGCAGTTCTTTGGTGAAGTACGGGTGGTTTCTGACCCAATGAGCGCACAGCTTCTTGAAGGGGCCACACTGGATTTCAAAGATGGCTTAATGGGTTCCGGTTTCGCTATCGACAATCCGAACGCGCAGCGAACCTGTGGGTGTGGTAGCTCGTTTAGCTAAGTGGTACCGACCGTATGAACGGTCACACCAGCCGTAGAAGGTCGCGCAGCTCAGTGTTGTCCCAAATGTGATCGAGACGCCTGAGAACAAGACCTGATTCGTCAATGAGAAACATAAACGGCTCATAGCTGACGCCGGCGGCTTCAACGATTGGGGCCAAAGGACCGAGATTGTCTGACGAAGGGTTCGAATACACCTCGGCATGAATTACGTCGAGCCCCTGAATACCGATCCCAACATGGTCAAAAAGGTTCTCCAATACAGGTCCGCACATCCATTTTGTGCCGCAAAACGCTGGGGTACTCACAATTAGCAACGTCGCGCGGTCAGATGCGAGCGAAGCGTCAAGAGAGGTTTCGTGAAAGGGACAAACCGGTGATCGAGTGCAAATTGGATTGACTCCGCTCGAGTTTGCCGTGGTTGGGGTTTGCAACCCAGGAAAACGATCACCGGGCCAAAAAATGGTGCTGTTCCCTCTGAGCCCTGGAACGGCATAGCCGACATACCGGCCTCTCTTCCCGAGATCGAATTGGAACTCGTGCACACCTGTTGTCTGAAAGGGCACAATGACGGGGTAATAGGGCATCGTCACCCCTTCAAGGTGACGGTCCACCGTCGTTTGGTGGACCGTATGCCCGTCGCTGTCAGTCACGACAACGTCGATGGATTCAGGTGAAAGGCCTCCGAGATTGCCGTCCCGGTCGGAGAATGACCAGATGGTCCGTTGAGGGCCTTGCCCACTGACGATGGTCTGATCAGAAAACCATTTTGAGGCCGTGCGAACACCATCTGTTTGCTTGGGCTGGCTTCGACATGCGGTAAGAACCACCGCCGCAGTGAAGGCGCCGCCCGCCAGGGCGATAAAACTTCTGCGGGAGATGGCGCTGGGGTGCCATAAATAGTGATCCACTCCTTGGAACGTAGCCTGAACTGTGGTCTCATCTGAAGCGTTGAGGCTTCCTAACCCGGAGGTAATCGCATCGAACGAATCATCAGGTTCCAACTCGATGGACGTGAGGTCAACGTCGACGACGATGGCGGCAGCCTATTGGGGGCTTTGCGTGATCGTCTGGGAGTCCGGTCGGTAAAGGACGGGTGCAGTCCCCAAGGCCAATGCGGATGTTGCACCGTTCTCATCGACGACGCTCCCCGGGTTGCGTGCGTCACCCCGCTTCGACGCGTCGCGGGCCGGACAATTACCACCGTCGATGGCTTAACCGCACAAGAACGGCGACGTTGGTCCGACGCGTTCGTTGCCCATGGAGCGGCCCAATGCGGATTCTGCACTCCGGGCATTGTGTGCCGATTGGTGGGCCATGAACGTAAAGGAGCCGACCTAAGTCGGAGAGAAACGGTGGACAGCGCGCTGTCCGCACACCTGTGCCGATGTACCGGTTGGCAGACGATACGAGAAGCCGCGGCAGACATCGCAGTCGACTTTCCCGCTCGCGACCTTGAAGCTGCCTGCAAGCAAGCGACGATTGAGACAGGCAGACCACAAATAGTCGGTCCCCAAGTAATTCTTGGAGACGGCGGCTTCGCCGATGACGACACCCCGACGGAAGCCTTGGTAGCGGTCCGAAGCGACAGCGGCTGGGCCGTTGGGTCAAGCCTTCAAGAAGCGCGGAACCAAGCCGGAAAAATCCAAGGACGACGAACCAGCCTGGACCCCGCACCGCCCTTGAAGATGCCTGAGGGTGATTGGGCCGTGGCGCTCAGAACCAGATGGGTAGAGCCGGCGTATCTGGAAACGGACGCCTCGTGGTGTCTACCCGACGGCCAGGCTGCTGACCCGATCGCAAACGGCGGCGCTTTTGGCGGCAAGACAGACAGTGATGTCACAAATGCAGCGAAAGCTCTCGCCCGTGAACATGACGCACCGATGAGAGTTCTGTGGTCGCGCGAGGACACTGTCCGATATGGCCCCAAACGTCCCCCAATGGCCGCAGGTTTACGTCGCGACGGCACCGGCATAGTACGAGTCGCGAGCACGGTCGGAATAGCTGACGTAATCCACTCGGTGTTACCTAACTGCGACATTGAAGAAGTGGTTCTTCCGGGCCCGCCCACCTCGGTATCTCTACGTGCGGCTGGGTGGGCAGAAGCCGAAATGTTACGAGCGGCTCTCGAGGGTGAGGCGGGCTGGACGCAATCTCCATCAGGCGGGCGCGCCAAAGCAGAGATAGTCGATGGGACCATACGGGTGGAAGTTGATAGCGGCGAACCACTCGATTGGGTGATGCTACGCAGCTACTGCATAGGAGCGGCCCATATGGGCTACAGCTGGATCACCTCAGAGAGCCTTGCCGTTGATACTCAAGGAGACATACACGATCTCACGGTTCGGTCTTTCGGAGTGCTGCCATCTTCTGACAGCCCAAATATCGAAATCGTTTCGGTAGGCGAAGGAGAGGTTCGGCCTGCCGGAGACGCGGTATTCGCCGCCGTCGCAGCGGCCACATGGCTGTCCCGAGGATGCCCTGTAGATCTGCCCGCCAGATAGAGATCGCTAGAGGGACTAACTTTCCAAAGACGGAGGTAACCAGTGTCTAAACCCGTAGCCCACTATTCGGCGTCGTATAGCGCAGGTGATTTGCTATTTGTATCCGGCCAAATCGGCATCGCCGACGGATCGTTAGCCGAAGGAGTTGAGAACCAGACGGCTCAAGCCCTCAGCAACGTGCAGGCTGTGCTGGCACAGAACGACTTAACACTCGAACACGTGGTGAAGTGCACAGTGTTTATGACCGATATCGACAACTTCGCGATCGTAAATTCAACCTATGCCGATGCCTTTGGAGAACACCGCCCCTCGCGCTCTGCCATAGCTGTGAAAGCACTCCCACTCGGCGCGCTAGTCGAAATAGAAGCGATAGCTCACACGACGAAACCTTGACCTTGCAGTAGCTGCCCAAACGAGACTCCGTTACTTCGCACAGCGAACCTTTTGGCATGCAAAATCGCATCTCTTGACTCCAAATGGCTACCATCAACGACATGGTCGGAGGCATAGTCATGGCAGTCTTGTTGCTGCTAAGCCCATTCATCATCACCATTAGCCTCGCCGCGATAGCGGCGCTTCTGGGGAACTCCCTCAAACAAGACGCGGACGCGCGGCACGAGGGCAGCAGCCTCATCGAAACCAACTACTAGTGCACCTTCACCAGTTGTAGCTGTCTAACGGCGTCGAGCTTGCCCGAATCTATAACCGACGCTTCGAACGGTGTGGATCAGCCCAGCGTACTCTTCGCCAAATTTGGCACGCAGACGACGGACGTGAACATCGACCGTACGCGCCCCGCCGTAATACTCGTAACCCCACACCCGGTTCAGCAGAATTTCTCGTGTGAAAACTCTGCCGGGAGTGGCCGCTAAAAAGCGAAGCAACTCATATTCCATGAACGTCAAATCAAGTGGACGGCCATCGACAGCGGCTTCGTAGGTTTCTAGATCGAGAACTAACGGGCCGTATTCGATGCGCTCTCCCGCACCTGCGTCCATCGACGACGCGAGCATGTGCCTAATACGAGCTTCAAGTTCGCGAGGATGAAACGGATCAAGACAAAAGTCATCGAAAAGTTCATCGCGCATATCCAGCTCTTGCAACTCGTTCCCCCTAATCAGCAACAAAAGAGGAGATACCGGAACATCGCGTTTACGCAGGGCTCGAAGCATTGCCCAACCAGCATCACCTTTGTCTCTTAAATGGAGGATTGCCCCACCCCACCCCTCGTCGGGTTCAAGATTTTCAACGTCGTTCGGTTGAGAGACCCCCTTCCAAACGAAACCGCTCAGATCAAGAAGTTGAGCCAATTCCGGAGTGGGATCCGCCGGGTAAATCGCTAGGACCGCCATTACAAACTTGAGTAGTAGCGATCGAGTTCAAAAGGCGTGACCTGAGCTTTGTAGTCGTTCCATTCACGTCGTTTGTTGCGAAGAAACCAACTGAAGAGGTGATCGCCAAGGGTGTCAGCAACAAGATCACTCTTCTCCATCTCGTCCAATGCTTCAGCCAACGACTGGGGGAGTTGTGCTTGGTCGATCAACCCACCATGTTCAGTGAAGCCAGTCATTGATGGGGGAGCCTCAAGAGGCAATTCGTAACCCCGTTCTATGCCCTTCATTCCCGCCGCCAAAATCACCGCAAAAGCTAAATATGGATTACATGCAGGATCGGGCGATCGGTACTCAATTCGAGTGGTGTCATCAACGCCGCCCGTTCGGGCGGTCGGAACCCGAATCAGTGCGGCACGGTTCGAGCGAGCCCACGAAACATTCACCGGGGCTTCGTAGCCCGTAACTAAACGCTTGTAACTGTTGACTAACTGATTAGTGACCGCTGTGATTTCTCGAGCGTGGTGAAGGAGCCCGGCGATGAACCCCTTCGCGACTTCTGACAGTCCGTCAGGGCTCTCGGGGTCGTAGAACGCATTTATTCCGTCGCGAAACAAGGACAGATGAGTATGCATGCCTGAGCCCTGTACGCCGGTTAAAGGTTTTGGCATGAAGGTCGCGTGGACTCCGTGTTCAAGAGCAATCTCTCTCACTATCAGCCTGAAAGTCATGACGTTGTCAGCCATGGTTAAGGCATCGGTATAACGCAGGTCGATTTCGTGCTGACTTGGAGCGTCCTCGTGAAATGAGTACTCCACCGGAATTCCGATGGCTTCCAAAGTCGTCAGCGTTTGACGACGAATGTTGCTCGCTACGTCCGCCGTTGTCAGATCGAAGTAGCTGCCTTGATCAAGAGGCACTGGATTCCCAGACCGGTTGGCCTCGAACAAGAAATACTCCATTTCTGGAGCAGTAAAGAATGTGAATCCCTCGGCGTGGGCGCGTTCCATCGAACGCCGAAGCACTTGCCGTGAATCGCCAGGGAACGGGCTTCCATCAGCCCGCTCGATATCGCAGAACATACGAGCAGCATTTTCGTCATTGCCACTCCACCGCATTAGTTCAAACGTCGCAGGATCTGGTCGAGCAACCATGTCTTCTTCACGTACCCGGCTAAAGCCGTCAATCGAAGAACCATCGAAAATCATTCCGTTTTCGAATGCGGTCTCTAGTTCGGCAGGCGAAATAGCGAAGGATTTCAGCTGACCTTGGACGTCGGTGAACCAGAGGCGAACTAGACGGATGCCTCGTTCCTCAACCCGGCGTAGTACATAGTCCTGGGGTCGTTCCATCTTGGCTTCATCTTTCTTTGTCCGACGCACGGCGTCAGAACTATCTAAGTCCATTCTTGGTCGTGTGCGCACGGGATAAAAGCCCGCAGCGTTCCGTTTACATGACTTTCACAATTGGACCACAAGGCTAGAACTAGCCGTTTGTGAACCAATCTCGGGTGGATGGTACGAAAAACGGCGCGACAGGGCCCTCCTAATTGTTAGCTTCCCTTGCGTCCCCGCCCCCCTAACAGGAGCAAAAACAGTGGCGTACAGGGCCGAATACATATGGATTGATGGCACAGAACCAACGGCAGAGATCCGATCCAAGACAAAAATTCTTGCTGACGGCGATAAACCCGGTATTTGGGGTTTTGATGGATCAAGCACTAACCAAGCAACGGGCGACAACTCAGACGTCGTTCTCGAGCCGGCGTTCCAGTGCCCCGATCCGATACGAGGAGCTAATGACGTTCTCGTTCTCTGCGAAACCCTCTTAACGTCGGATATGTCACCCCACCCGACCAACACCCGCGCCGCAGCGCGAGCCGCGTTGGAACAATACGGTGACCAAGAGCCTTGGTTCGGCCTGGAGCAGGAATACACCATGTTGGAACCCGCCACCGGGTGGCCCGCAGGCTTCCCAACAGGTGGCTATCCAGCGCCCCAAGGTCCCTATTATTGCGGTGTCGGCGCAGTCAAGATCAAGGGTCGCGAGGTCGTTGAACAACATACGACCTGGTGTATCGAAGCAGGCTTAGCTATCTCCGGAACCAACGCTGAAGTAATGCCAGGGCAGTGGGAATTCCAGATTGGTCCCGTCGATACCGTTGCGGTCGGCGACCATCTCTGGATGGCGCGTTATCTACTGCACCGCGCCGGTGAATTGCATGACCTTGTGATCACCCTTGAGGCAAAGCCGATGAAAGGTGACTGGAATGGGGCCGGAATGCACACCAACTTTTCGACGAATGGCATGCGTGACAACTACGACGCCGTCATCGCGGCCGCCGAATCCCTAGGCGGACCGCAGACCATCTCCGACCACCTGGCAGGTTACGGCGTGGGTATTGAAGAACGGCTGACAGGGGAGCACGAGACCGAACGCTTCGACAAGTTCAGCTATGGAGTCTCGGACCGAGGCGCGTCCGTGCGCATCCCATGGCAAGTAGCTCAAGACCAAAAGGGCTACATCGAGGATCGTCGTCCCAACGCGAACGCGGATCCTTATGTCGTGGCGACCCTGCTCACCAACACCTGCTGCGCAGCCTTAGCCTGAACGCCGACACCTAAAGAGATTTGGGCGGGCCAACAACCCGCCGAAATAGTTTTCGCTGTCACGACCGCTTGGCTTCTAGCCTCATCACATGGGATTGATCAGGGTTGCCTTAGCGCAACTCAATCTGCGAGTCGGCGACTTCGACTCCAACGTCGCCGCCATCACCGACGCGTACGATCAATCCGCAGCTTTAGACGCCGACCTTGCTGTCTTTAGCGAACTAGCGGTGTGTGCGTACCCGCCCGAAGACCTATTGCTGAAACAGCGATTTATCGATGACGCTCAACGGGCTTTAGAAGCCATTGCCAGCCACGCCTCAGACACCGTTGCCATTGTTGGTTTTCCGGAGCAGGAAAACGGCCAATTGTATAACTCGGCCGCGGTATGTCACCAAGGTCAAGTTCGAGGTATCTATCGGAAACGGCTCCTCCCCAACTATTCGGTTTTCGATGAAAAGCGATACTTCGTGGCCGGCGCCACTGACGGACCTCTTTTCGAAATAGCAGGCGTGCTCACCGGCGTATGCATCTGCGAGGATCTCTGGTTCGACGAAGGTCCCTTTGGTAGCCAAATCGAAGCAGGGGCAGCTCTTGGCATCTCGGTCAACGGATCGCCTTACCAGCGCGGTAAGCACGCGACGCGAGTCGCAGCCATCACTGACCGAGCACGCACAGACAAAGTCCCAATTGTTTACGTCAATCAAGTAGGGGGTCAGGACGAACTCGTCTTCGATGGTTCCTCGTTTGTTGCAGACGCCCACGGTGCGGTGATCGCCCGTCTCCCCCAATTCGAAGAAGCTGTCGAAGTCGTCGACATTGAGGTTTCGTCCCGCCCTCAAGGTGACCTCCCAGTGCTAACGACATCTCTTGAGCCAGAAAGGCGAGAGCCTTTGACGACCCGGCCGATGGCTGAACCGCATAGCGGGACCGGTGAGGTATGGAAGGCGTTGGTTCTAGCAACACGGGACTACGTCAACAAGAACGGGTTCAGCGACGTCGTCATCGGTTTGTCAGGAGGAGTAGATTCAAGTCTCGTCGCAGCAATCGCCGTTGATGCTCTCGGACCACAAAGAGTGCACGGCGTGTCCATGCCTTCCCGATACTCAAGTGCTGGCTCTCAAGATGACGCCGCTGAACTAGCCCTCAACCTCGCTATTGATTTCCATACGATCCCGATTGAACCAGCCCATGCATCCATGATCGAGATGCTCGACCCTCTTTTCAGCGCACATGACCCTGACTTGACGGAGGAAAATCTTCAAAGTCGTATCCGCGGTGTTCTACTCATGGCGCTTTCAAACAAAAAGGGATGGCTCGTCCTCACTACCGGAAATAAGAGCGAAACATCGGTCGGGTATTCAACCCTTTACGGTGACACAGCCGGAGGTTTCGCAGTCTTAAAGGACTGTCCGAAGCTTCTTGTGTATGACTTATGCCGGTGGCGAAACAGCCAAACAAATACTCCGTGGATTCCCGAAGCATCAATTTCCAAACCGCCTTCAGCTGAACTTCGACCGGAACAAACTGATGAACAGTCGCTACCGCCCTACGAATTGTTAGACCCTTTGCTAGAGGAGTACATCGAGCAGGATCGCACCGCAGCTGAACTTGTCTCCGGGGGCTATGACTCTGAAATGGTTGAACGAATCACAGGTCTTGTAGACCTAGCCGAATACAAACGTCGCCAATCTCCACCGGGTCCAAGAATTTCAGCTAAAGCATTCGGTAAAGATCGACGTCTACCGATTACCAACCGTTACCGTTGACGATTGTTGCCCTCGGTGGGCGCTCAATTTCAATATGAACTGAACTAGCGTTAAGATTCGAATCCCTCCGCACCCAAGGTGCATCACATTTGAGCAGCGTGCTGCTCCGATTGTCGAAAGAACGTCAATGACAGATATAAAGCGGCCACGCGAGCCCTTTGCTCCATGGGATCGGCGAAGTCTGCCCGGGCTGTTCGACGTCGATGAGACCGCGAGGCGAGTCGGCCACTACAAATGGGTTGAAATCAAGCTCTTTGAAGCCCTTGGAGGCTGGGTTGCGACGATTCCCGAGCTTGACGTAAAGATGCGCTTAGGAACCCACTGTTATCACCACGCATGGCATGCCGATTTATTCGATAAACGACTGCCCGAGTTGAGGGAAATGAAAACGGAACGCCTCACCGTTCCCCCCAACGAGCACATGGTTGAGTTCATAGAAGCCATGACTGAGCCAGAAGCCGGTCACATGACAATCGAGAAACTTGTCGGTGTGTATCGGGTTCTCATCCCACACAAGATCGCCGCCTACACCTACCACCGAAACGGCACGTCAGAGATAACCGATATGCCAACTATTCGAATCCTGGACTTTATTCTTCAGGATGAGTTCAATGATTGGCGAGAAGGTGAAATGCTGATTCAGTCCATGATTGAATCACCCGAAGAAGTTGAACGAGCCATGGTTCATCAAACCAAGCTTGAAAAAATTATGCTGGCTGCCGGTGGTATCGCTGGCCCCGGTTCAATCGGAGACCCATACGTCGAAGTAGTGGAGCAAAACTGATGCGAAAAATATTTCCTGCCGAGGAACTTGCCCGTGACTCGCGTTTTATCCGACAAACAAATGAGCAACGTCTAAACGACCCGCGTGGCGCACGAGTGGCGGGCGGTAACACAAGCGAAAACTTGGCAAAACTCACTCCGGAGTTGCCCAATGGTCCCGACCGGGCACGGGCGCTCATGCACGGCATCTTCGTTGGTGAAATCCAAGCACTCGAAGGAGCGGGGCGAACCTGCTGGGACTTCGAAATTGGCGACGAGGTACCTCTTGCCCTCAAAATGGACATGGCCCGCCAATGTTGGGACGAAGCTCGGCACTGTGAAATTTCGATTTCTCTCGCTGAACATATGGGAACCGAATTGGGCGAATATGCAGAAAATGGTCTCTTGTACGAGGCTTCCTGCAACCCCGATCCAGTGTTACGTCTCACCGGTGTCAATCGTGCTTTAGAGGGCCTGGCGATAGACGTATTCAACACCATGAAAGAATTCGGAAACATGGCCGGGGATCCCGTGTTGGAGTTTTGCGAAGATTGGATGCTCGCTGACGAAGTAACCCACGTGAAAATGGGATCGGACTGGCTGCGCCGTTTGACACAGAACGATAAAGAACGACTTGACAAAGCGCTCGAATTCCAAAAGGTTGTCGACCGCTTGTTTTCGTTCAACGGGTTTCGAGGCGAAGACGACGACAGCCCCATTCAGTTGACTCGACGTTTTCGCGAACTAGCGGGCTTCACCGATGACGAAATCGACGAAATCGCCGACATGTCGCGCGACGCTCGGGCTGAGGCCACGGCTTAATGGCTCAGGTCTCGGTTAAACCCGAGTCCTTTGAGATGGTCTTCTACGACGCGGCAGTGATCGGCGAAGTCGTGTCTGACGTCGCCGGACGGCTTGGGGTCGACGAAGCGATCACCGTCGATATTGATGAAGCTTCGCCTTTGGGACGCAGCAAAATACTGAGTTACGACCCTATTGATCTTTGGGTCGACGGCGGCGCGTTCGAAGACACTCGGCGGCCCCGTCAGTTTGGGCAAAGTCGATCGCGAGACACGATTGGCCGTTTACTACTCCGGGTGCTCGATCGCCGATCCGGCCGATTCGATGACGCTCCCACCGATGAGGAACTGGACTTAGTTCAGTTCGCGGCGTGGGATGTGCACAGTGTCGGTCGCTTAGAGCGTCTGGGTATCGGAGGTCAGCGAAAGCGACGTCTGTATCAGTTTCGCAATCGACATGGATTTACCGATGTAGCAGACGCCGCCTTCGACGAGTTGTGGGGCTCAAGCGAACTCAGTTGGTCGGAAATCGAACGAATATCTGAAAGCTGTCGTTCCTGACGCCACGAGATCGGCTCAACCATTCGACGAAGCGACCTGGCCGGCAATCCACGGGTAGGTCTCAGCCAACCCCGCGGCCAGGTCAAAGCGCGGCTCATATCCCAGGGACTCAATTCGGTCATTAGAGAAGTTGCGATTTTGAACTCCGACAGGACCAGGCACCCAGACAGGGGTGATCTCTTTACCAGCAGTCTCGGCGACTAGGCCCACCAGCTGCTCCACCGAAACATATTCCCGAGTGCCGATATTTGTGGGCGAACGAACGTCGCTATCTACGAGACGCCGAACACCATCCACGAGATCTTCGATGTAGACGAAGCTCCGCACGGCAGAACCGTCGCCCCAAACTTCGATGGTTCCGTCAACAGATTCGGCAATCTTGCGGCTCAAGGCGGCCGGGGCCTTTTCGCGACCGCCGTTCCATGTGCCCTCTGGGCCGTAGCAGTTTTGAAAACGAGCGATACGCGGCTCGAAACCGTGCTCACGCGCGTACGAGGCAACTGCGCGTTCGGCATAGAGCTTCTCCCACCCGTATTCGTTGTCTGGGGCTGCCGGGTATGCGTCTTCCTCTGTCAGTTCGGCTTCGCCTAGTTCCATGTCTCGGTACACGCACACTGAACTTGCCAAGAAATAGCGTTCGACCCCGGCGGTCGCCGCGGCTTCGACGACATTGAGATTGATCAGCATGCTGTTGTGCATGATCTGGGTTTCGGCATTGTGGATGAAGCCCATTCCTCCCATATCGGCTGCGAGTTGGTAGACCTCGTGGATATCGCCGTTCAAAGCTGCAGTTGCGGCCTGAGGTTCACGCAAATCGGCGACGACAAATTCGTGGGCTGGTGAAGCCGTCCATTCGGGGTGCTTGATATCGACGCCTCGAACCCAATAACCATCGTCCACTAAACGCTGCACTAGATGACTTCCGATAAAGCCACCCGCACCACAAACCACTGCTCGCTTCGTCACCTGGTCCTTTCAGTTCAAGTCGTGGGCGCTAAGGCCCTCCAACAGATCAACGTCTGGACGATGAGCGAGGATTCCCGAACACGATTCGGCCATTTCGACCATAAGAGCGGAGTCGAAATGCGCTCGTGCTGCTTGCTCAGAATCCCACTTCTCAATAATTACAAAATGGTTGGAGTCGTTAAAAGAGACGCACAGATCTGCGTTTCGGCATTCCGGTTGATTGCGGGTCATCACCACGTATTTCGAAAGCACGGGAACTAAAAGTTCGGCATTGCTCGCGTCAAAAGTGAGTTGAACGAGGGCAATTTCGAGGTCATCGTCAGGGATTGTTGTTGGGTCCGTCATCTTCTGCTCGTAATCCGTGTCGGAAATCGCGATTCCAGCAGGTAGTTTCCTGGCAAGCGATTAGGCTCATTGTTTTGAGTCCGTGAAATAGTTCGTGTCGGCAACGTGACGAGCGTACCGGCGGACGAGGCCCTCGTGGGGTCGTCGTCATCGGTCAGGGGAAAGAGGTCAGCAAGTGGCCAAGAATCGGGTCGAACGAGACGAAGAAGATCTCGTCCGTCTGTACCTCACCGACATCGGTCAGTATCCGCTCCTGACGAAAGATGACGAGGTCCGGCTTGCCCAGGAGATTGAAGCTGGCACCGAAGCCAGAGCAATACTCGACGCTGATCAGATGACAGATGGCTCACCGATAACAGTCGCGAAGAAGCGGGAATTTCGTCGAGCCGACCGCAAAGGTGAGAGAGCTGAGCGCACCTTCGTTCAATCCAACCTTCGTCTAGTGGTGTCGATTGCGAAGAAGTATCAAGCGTCGGGGTTGCCGTTGCTCGATTTAATTCAAGAAGGAAACCTTGGCCTGATGCACGCCGTCGAAAAGTTCGACTGGCGTAAGGGCTTCAAGTTTTCAACTTATGCGACGTGGTGGATACGGCAGGCCATCACCCGAGGTATAGCGAACACCGGTCGCACTATCAGACTCCCTGTGCATGCCGGAGATACTCTCGCTCGCCTTCAAAAAGCCCGATCCCGGTTGGAGCTCAAATTCGGACGCCCAGCGACGCTAGCGGAACTCGCGATCGAAGTTGATATGCCTGAGGACAAGGTCTCTGAAGCGCTCCGCTTTGCCGCAGAGCCGTTGTCTCTTTCTGAACCGTTACGCGAAGACGGCGACGCCGAATTAGGCGATGTCGTCGAAGATCGAAACGCTGAAGATCCCGAGGAAGCTGCTGCGGTTGCTCGGCTCCCCGATGAAATCACCAAACTTCTCGGCCCTCTCGATGAAAGAGAAAGAGAAATTCTTAAGCTCAGGTTCGGACTTGACCGAGGTGAACCTCGAACTCTTGAAGAAGTTGGCGAGCACTTTAATCTCACCCGGGAAAGGATCCGGCAGATTGAGGCGCGGGCGATGTCCAAGCTTCGTCACCCTAGTAGTGATACTGGGGCGCGGGACCTGCTTGGAGTGTGAAGTCCCTATCTCGGTAATTTCCGAAGCCAGGTGCCGGTCTTAGTTCTCAGATAGTTTTCGAGCAGCAATTGCCACCAAGGCTCCGACGACGATTGCCAGGAGGAGCTTCTTCACGTTGGTTCCTTTCGTTTATTTGGTTTGTGGTGTTGAGTTAGTGAAATGGACAAACTTGGCGGAGGTGGACGGGAATCGAACCCGCCGGACGGGGTTCACCCATCCCACCCGCTTTGAAGGCGGGGGAGCCCACCAGGCGCTCGGACACCTCCAGAATCAGTCTGCCCTGCGCGAGGGCCGGTTGAAAAGAAGAAATTGTGCGATATGGGTCAAAGACGGCGGTTGGGTGAAAGCGGCGTCAAGTTGTGTGAACGACCCGAGGAGATTTTTGTAAAAGTTTTCTTGCTTATGGCACTGAACAGGTGTTCAATGACACGCGTGTAATTACGACGACGTCATAATGACGAGTCGGGTTAAATAGGGCGGAAACACATGGCGTTCGCGGAAGAAAACAGTGGGCAAACCGAAGAAAGCAGTTGGTGGGATTACGCGAACTGTTTAGGGGTTGACCCAGATCTCTTTTTCCCCGAACGAGGGGCGAGTACCAAAGAAGCTAAAGAAGTGTGTCGAGGTTGCATCGTTCGCGAAGACTGTCTCGAATATGCGTTGAGTCACGGCGAAAAGTTCGGTATCTGGGGTGGAATGAGTGAACGAGAACGTCGAAGGCTCCGTCGACAACGAGCCCTCGCTCGCCGCGCCGCTGCTGAAAGAGCTAGCTAAGGCATGTAATTGCTGTTGATCTACTTTGAGGCAATCGGAGCGCTGATAGCCTCAATTCTGTGAATCTTGGCGGGTCAGAACTCATCATTATCTTGATTATCGTGTTGGTGTTGTTTGGCGGCGCAAAACTCCCGAAGTTGGCACGCTCTCTTGGACAGGCCCAAAAAGAGTTCAAGGACGGTATCAATGACGGAGACTCAACGGCCTCCGAAGATGGCGCGGGCGAATAGCCCAACGACCAAGATTCAAGAGACCTGAACAGAAGACTCCTGTAACAGGACTTGGCGTCTTGCTTTTAAAATTCGGCGTCTTTGACGTTCCGAAGCTCCACCCCACACGCCGTGCTCAACTCGATTGGCGAGCGCATATTCAAGACAGGGCGATTGAGAGGGACAGCCCTCACACAACTTTTTCGCCCGCTCAACACCTACCCCGTCGCTTGGAAAGAAAATAGACGGATCTCTATCAGCGCAGTTGCCTCGGCTCATCCAACTGGTGTCAGGGAAAATGTGACTCATGGGCTGAGCTCCGTTGGTCTAGGCGGGTTCGATATCGCGCGTGTTGTTACGACTATGACGCCTAATCGCGGTCATTGGTTCCAAAATTTTTTGGTTCTCATCAAAAATTTAATTCTGACAGCCGAACGGTGCATGGGGAGAGGTTGCTTGGCGCTAATGGTTCCCGATGCTGACGCCGGTACAGTGATGCGGTCGCTGTCGAAGGAGCATCGGTGACCGACTTCGAAATTGATGAAGAACGTCCTCCCCCTGAGACGGGTGTGCGAGTTGTCTACCTTGGGCCTGTTTCCCCGCATTGGGACATTCAGGGACTATTCGGAGAACAAGCTGTCGTGGACGAATTTCGACGCCGAACGGTGGCCCGCCTTCAACTCCTTCCGCCGCATGATCCTCAGTTCAGACGGAATCGCGAACGCGTAAACCGAGACGCGGAACGAGAAAACTTGCATCTCGAATGGGACTTAGGCGTTCCCGAAGACGAGGAAGAATAAGTCCCAACTCATGCGAGTTTTGATAACCAACGACGATGGTGTCGCGTCGGACGGTCTATGGGCCTTAGCTCGACGCGTCATTGAAGCCGGTTACGAAGTTGTAGTTGTGGCTCCGAAATCGGACATGACTGGTATGGGCGGGGCAATAGGTGGTGATCTGCAGGATGGAGAATTGCGGGCAGAAAAAATCGAACGCGAAGACCTTGGTGCCACCGAATGTTGGATGATTGATGGCCCTCCAGCTCTCTGCGTGGTCATGACTCAACTCGGAGCTTTCGGTGACCCTGTGCCCTTAGTGGTTTCGGGAGTAAACCCCGGTCTGAATTGTGGTCGATCAGCTTTGCATAGCGGAACGGTAGGAGCTGCCCTTACCGCTGCCAACAATGGGGCGCACGGGCTCGCAGTCAGCCTTGATGCGACAGATGCGGTGATGCAATGGCCTACAGCGGTTCACCTCGTCCCCGAACTCATTGAACGACTGAAAGTAATCCAAAAAGGACGCAGGGTTATCAACCTGAACGCCCCCAATCTGTCGTTGACCGAAGTAGAAGGAGTTCAAATTACAGGCCTCGCGAAGTGGGGCGACGCGGCTGGTCGACTTACCTCCAAAGGTGAAGGTCTGTGGTCCTTCGAACGGCAGCCAGGGGACCCGAATCGGCGAATCGACGGCACAGATAACGCCGCCGTAAGGGAAGGCTTTATTTCTGTTTCTGAACTGGTGGGCATAAGGACGCAGACATCTGATTTAGACCTAGGGGCTATGTCTCTGTCGGACTGAGTCCCCACGGTTTCATTGTTTTTGAAATGGGCTAAGAAAGTTTCGAAAAAGTCATCGGGGCATCCTTAACTTTGAAGACGGAGCACACTACGTTGCGAGTTGTGGCCCCCCGTCCCCTTGGTAGCGCTGAGCGTGAAATGCCGACCGGTGCCCGGGCGGCGCTCGTCGTCGCCCTGATTTACATTTTCCTCGTTGGGGTGTCGTCGCTTGAAGCTGGCATCAAAATCATGGGTGCCGACACTCAAGAACGACTGTTCTCCGCAGTCAGTAACCCGATAGCTGGCCTATGCGTCGGAATATTGGGGACCGTGCTTGTCCAATCTTCCTCAGCCAGCACGTCAGTAATCGTAGGTCTCGTTGCTTCCAATGCACTCGGTGTAGACCAGGCCGTTCCTATGATCATGGGCGCCAACATCGGAACCACCGTCACTAACACCCTCGTTTCTCTAGGCCATGTTCGTCAGTCAGCGGAATTCAAAAGAGCCTTCGCCGCGGCAACGGTCCACGACTTTTTCAACGTCCTTGCCGTCTCAATTCTTCTTCCCATCGAACTTATTTTTCGGCCAATTTCAGGAACTGCCAAATGGGTCAGCGAACTACTCGTAGGTTCGAGCGGAACCGAATGGAAGAGCCCCGTCAAGAAGTGGGTAAAGGAACCTGTTGGATGGCTAAAAGATCTGTGGGACCAACTCGGAGCGTCCGGCAACGTCAAAGGCGCACTGATGGTCGCAACAGGTCTCGCCATCGTCCTAGTCGCTCTCGTGTTAGTGACCAAGAATATGAAAGCGCTCGTCGCGGCGCGAATCGAACGGTCTCTTAATGCGATTCTGGGGAAAGCCGGCGGATTCGTGGCTTTGGTGGTCGGAATTCTTGTCACGATCGCGGTGCAATCCTCCAGCATTACGACCTCGATCTTGATCCCGCTGTCTGCAGCAGGCGTGTTGACGTTACGAAACGCTTACCCGGTCACGCTCGGAGCCAACGTGGGAACGACAATCACCGCTCTGCTTGCCGCGCTAGCAGCCTCCAGCCCCGACTCATTAACTGTCGCGTTAACGCACACCACCTTTAACGTTGTGGGCATCCTGCTTCTGTACGTGCTCCCGTTTGCGAGAGAAGTTCCGGTGTTGGCAGCGAACCGTATGGCAGACATTGCCGTCAGAAGAAGAGTCCTGGCTGTCTGCTACGTCGTATTCTTGTTCATTGTTGCACCTCTTTTGGGTGTAGCCGTTCTTCGTTAGGGGCAGTAATCATGGTGCTTTCGTTTTTCCGAGGCGGAGACAGCGGGCTCGACCACGTCGTTACCAGATCAGTTGCGATGGTGACCGACGCCCGCCACTCATTCGATCTTGCCTGCACAGCACTTATGAGTGGTGCAGATCCCCGTTCAATAGCAGGAGACGTACGAGAGACAGATCTACGCATTAACGCCAACGAGCAACAACTCCGCGGCGAACTAGCGGTACACATCAGCGTCCACGGCCCGAATGACATCGGCGAAGTCATCGGCCTCATACTTTTGTTGAAAAAGATTGAACGAGTTGGCGACCATGCAAAGAACATCCTCGACCTAGCGGAAACTGGTGTTTCCTTTGCCAGTGAATCCGACATCGATGAGCTGCTGGAAGAACGCCGCATCGTCTCCGGGTTCTTCACGGAGGCAAGCGAAATATTGGCCGAACACGATGGCATCCCCGAAAGCTTCCGCGACCGGGTTAATGCCATGATCGCTCAGATTCAGTCCCGCATCGATGCTTATATGACCTCGGAACGACCGGCCCACCAAGTCGTTCCCCGAGCGGTGTATCACCGATACCTCAAACGAATCGTCGCCAACTTAAACAGCGCCGTTTTGGCAGCCACCGAACCCGTAAGAGTCGCCGACGATTCGGGCTGAAACCAGGAGAATTAGTTGGCTGGGAGTGCATGATCCAACTGAGGCCTAGGGTGGCACCGTGGAAGAGGCATCAGATTTCCCTACTCCAGCCTCTGACCCAAACGACGACGGAGTCAGCGACCACGGACTCTCGCCCAAACGCGCGACCCTCGGCCCCTTCGCGCGGCTGGCCAGAGTGCAGCTTGTCTCGGCAGCAGGCGACGCACTCTTCACGATAGCGCTCGCCGGTTCTCTGTTTTTCAATCTTGACCCGGCCGCAGCGCGACCCAAGGTGGCTCTGTACCTCATCTTGACCATCGCCCCATTCGCAGTCGTGGGACCCCTCATTGGGCCGCTCATAGATCGCCTCCGCGGCGGCCGGCGGGCCATGGTCATCGTGAGTGGTATGGGGCGAGCAGTTTTGGCGTTCCTAATGATTCGCCACTTGGACTCCCTATTGCTCTTCCCCGAAGCCTTCGGCGCGCTTGTCCTCGGAAAGACATATCACGTCGCGAAAAGCGCGATTGTCCCCGGGCTCGTTCGAGGACATGAAGACCTCGTCGAGGCTAACTCGAAATTGGTTTTACTCAGCGGTGTCGGAGGGGCGTTAGCTGTGGGTCCCGGATTGCTACTGGGATTGATTGGATCGGGGTGGGTCCTAGGAGCCGCCATGATCGTTTTCGCTTCGGTAATACCGCTCGGAGCGCGACTTCCCCGAACCTCGATTGCGTCAGAACCAATGCAACAAGACGAACGCAGCGACCTTCGCAGCGTAGGGATTGTCCTCGCCGCTTCGGCTATGGCGATATTGCGCGGCATGACGGGCTTCACCCTCTTCCTCATTGCGTTTTGGCTGCGTCGAGAAGAAGCATCCACCATTTGGTTCGGCTTTATGGTCGCGGCAAGCGCCATAGGAGCGCTCATCGGGGCCGTCGCTGCCCCTCTTCTCCGACGTTTGGTGCGCGAGGAATATCTCCTGGGCGGAGTACTCACCATTGCCGCAGGCGTTGGTTTCTTTGCAACGTTTCCGGGGGATCGGATGGCCGTATTAGCCTTCGTCGCCGCTGTCGGTCTCGCGGCGGGACTCGGCAAACTGTCCTTCGACGCCATCGTGCAACGCGACGCGCCAACAGTCAATCAAGGCCGCTCTTTCGCACGCTTCGAAACACGATTTCAACTTTGTTGGGTTATTGGAGCATTGATCCCCGTGGTGGCACCCAACGGAGTTTTGCCATTGCGCGCGGGGCTAATCATTCTCGCTCTTTCAGGTGCATTAGCGGCATTTCTTTATTTGGGAGGGCTTGTCGCATTAGCGCGAGGAAAACGAACTCCATCTCGAGTGATAGCAGACCAAGTTTGGACTGAAGCCCGATACAACAAAATCAGTAAAGGTTTGCCAGCGTGGATCGGGCGCATCCTTCCCAATCCGTCTGACAGAGACAGAGATCAGTCTTGATTGGACTCAGGTAAATCAATTCGAGCCAGCCACAAACCAGGCGCCCCGATCTCATTCGGTGTTGGGAGTGCCTTGTCGTCGGTCCATAACCGCATCAGAGCCGCATCGCCGGCTCGTTCAACAACTCCGGAAATAAAAGCTTCGCCACGATGAACGAGTTCAGCGGTGATCTCCACCCCAAACAGCTTTTCAACAAACCGATCACTTCCACTGGTAGTAATTCGCCGACGACGAAAGACCTCGCTGAGAGACCCGTAAGAACCGAGCAAACCTGTCCCGACTTTTTCAATCACATAATCGACATAACCCACTGTCGTAGCCAAAAGAGCCTCAAGTTCGGGAATCACTGCGCTTTGAGCGTCCGATCTCAAGGCACCCAGCAACATTTCCGGGTCGCCCAACGCGTTCTGCAAGTTTCGTTGTAACTCCGCGGGATCTCCGGTACCGATATCCAATTCGGCGAACCGCTCTTCAAATGCTCGGGAGTCGGTTTGGAAACCATCGATGTACTTGTTGAGCAATCGATCAAACGCGCCCTTTACGTGGGGAACTGAGAGAATCGAATGCATAGCTATTTCATGGATGCACACCCAAAGCTGAACGTCGTCGATTGGGAGCGACCACTCAGAAGCAAATTCTTCGACGTTGCCCACCAAGATCAGGATTTGATTATCGGTTCGAGGTATAGGAAGCGCATAGTTCCCGAACGCTCGCGTTGCTAGATGACCGGCCATAGAGCCCGCGCTCATCGCCATCATCATTGGGTTAAGTGCCCGGATAAGACCATCGAGAATTTGAGCTTCAGCAGCTTCTAACTCGACTGGGGGAGTCCCACTCCCAAGTCGCGCCGCCAGTCGGTCCATCAACGGGCGGTATGCCTCCAAAGCTGCCCACGCCCACTGTGTCCGAGTTGCAGGTACCACCACAGCTGGTTGTCCCGAAACCCCGGACTCAAGCGATGTGACGTTCGCTACCTGCAATTCGGCGACGCGAGCTAATTCAACAAGTTGAACTCTTTGAACCGGGTCGATGTTCGGTTCAGACACCCCTTCAGTCGCGATCTGTTGGGCGAACTGGCGAGCAACATCCCACGCGATCGGACCTTGTCCCTTGAACAACTTGCCGAGATCGCCCAAGAATGGGAGCCCACCGAAAGGATCGTCTTTGTCAAAAGGATCGTCGTCGCCCACGTCCGCATGGTAGGCCGGTGCTTGTGCAGCTTCACTTCAAGTGGGACGAGTGTCCTAGACAAGTGAGAAATACTCGATGACAACAGGGGCTGTCTCTGGGGCAGAGGGAGCGCTGAGAACGCGCATATCTGAAGCTCTCGAACAAGTTTTCGATCAAGTTGTCACCTTCAATAGCGAACTGGCTTCTCTGGAGGAGGTGGAATGGATCGTCCATCTAGCATTTTCACAAGACTCCGACCAACGAGAGCTGATTGCCTTACTTGACACAGCTGGCGACTGCGGTGTTTCGCGGTTAATTCTCGTCTCGAGTGCCATGGTTTACGGCGCATGGCCAAACAACCCAGTTCCGATATCCGAAGACGTCGCGGTCCGTCCGAACCCGGAGTCAGCGTTCGCGGTTCACCAAGCCGATGCCGAACGCACAGCCCTCGAATGGGCGGACAGAGACCCACAGCGACAGGTGACTATCTTGCGACCCACTGCGGTCGCGTCCCCC
>Ga0209034_10000342_pt1 | contig 23456 bp, 24 predicted proteins | sample MarorgKNORR_S2LV_2_FD_188219 | JGI IMG/M metagenome (GOLD analysis project Ga0209034, IMG submission 188219) | Marine microbial communities from the Southern Atlantic Ocean, analyzing organic carbon cycling - 250m_A/KNORR_S2/LV (SPAdes) (version 2) | ecosystem: Environmental > Aquatic > Marine... | reverse complement strand
ACAATATTGATTCGCGAACCATCTGGTAGAGTTGAATCTACAATCGGTTCTCGAATTGTGACAGGCCTCCCAATTTTTTCCGACAACTGGATTACATACTGGTCCAATTCTTCGGCATCTCCAAATTCAATACTGGCCTTCAAGCCTCCAAATATCTTGTGCTCGATGTATAGCGGCCCAACACCACTACAGCTAATATCTTCAATATATGGATCTTCAACAAGAGGATCCATTACACCCATCCCAGCTTTTTCTCTACGCATCAGGTATTTGACTGCCAGGAATTGATCTTCTGTCAACTCAACTGATTTGCCGCCCTTATGAGACTTTCCATCTGATCTTCCACATATTTCATCCACAGCATTCAAGATAACTTCGAGGCGTTCTTCAGCTCCTGAAGCAGAACGGAGTTCGTCTATGTAATCCATCAACTGAATATCAATATCTTCTACTATTTGTTCAACGCCTGGGGCGAGGGAAGGTTCCACAGCAAGATAATAATCTCTGGTATCTTCAGGATCATGCACCACGTGAATAAACACCCCACCTCCCACTGGATATACCAGGTTCCGTTTCTGTTGAGTATCGGATCCTCTGCTAACGAATCCTAAGTATTCTGGTACCCCAATATCATCGATTGGAAGTTTGGATACATAAGCCCCCAGATGCTTAAATTGCTCAGCCTGTTCCCTAAATTCCGTGGGCAATTTAGTCAACAATTTTTCGTCTAATACAAACTCTGAAGAATGTCCAACTCCGGCATTCTGCAAAAACCCTTTGATTCCCTCTTTAAAAGATATAGCGTGTCCATTAGTCGAACCATTCCGGTCTTCCGTACCACGGGATTTTCCCATCTGGACTATAACTTTAAAGTTTTTGAGGTTAAAAGCCATCTGATTCCTCTGCTTAAGCCTTGGCCCGGGAAACTGGAACTATACGAATTCCCATTCCGGGTTCAACTTCAAACCCTAAAATATTACCGGTCCTCATATCAGCCCCACGTATTTTTGCCACTTCCATAGTTTTGACCAGGCTGGTTCCTGATGCGTTCACCTGTAACCTCAAATAAGCATCACATATAGACCTAACTCTCAGAAGGAATTCTTCGTCGAAAGCGTTTTCATGAACAGTACACGCTATGACTTGACCTCTCTCGCAAACATTTTTCATTTCATTAAAGAAATCTTGTATTTGTTCTCCTCCAGCCCTTGAAACGAATGTAGTAAGAGAGTCAATAACTATCATTCGTGATGAATCTTGCTGCCATATATGTTCAGACAGTAATTTAAAGAACAAATCTGGATCTTCATTTTCACCTGATGAACTTAAAGGGAAAATTTGCAGGTCGTTGAGCAGGAAATAATCTGTAGCATCCTGACCCAAACTTTCCATCTGCCTAAGCAGTGCGTGTACATTTTGTTCAGTTGTATAAATGCTCGCTCTATGACCAGCATTTAACGTGCCCCAAAGCAATTGTTGGGCAAAGGTGCTTTTTCCTGACGCATCTTGGCCTTCAATAAGCATCACCGTGTTGTAGGGAATACCGCCTCCCAACCTTCTATCTATTTCAGTACTTCCAGTTGTTATGACAGATAATTCTTCAGTTGTCATTTGACCGCCCTAAAGCATTTTTGATTACTGTATCCAGACTCTCTTGATTTTCTCACAATACTGCAAGGTTTAACATCTCTATTGGATCGAACATATCGAAGGAAACGAGTATGAATTGTCTACCCCATTTGGTAAAGCTATTAGAAGCGTCCCAGAAACCTGAGGTTCTCCATTTAAGTTAACGATAAGAGTCATGGTTTCTCCGGGATTGAATATACCAGTCTGATAATTATCATCTGCAATCGAATATGCCCATTGATTAGATTGCAGAGGAAGATTTCCTTTGACGGGTATTTTCATAGCCGTATTATTAGCGTCTGTATTAAGAATGATGAAAATATCTAATTTTTCTTCGATTTCAGTAGCATCAAACGCAGTGCCTCCGGTGTTTTTTATCTTGAAGTCAGTGACACAGGCCACGGCAGACAAATCTTGTGTCTCAACCCCATCAATGGTCAGCACAACTCTATATCCGCCTTCATTTCTAGGAGTATGCACCGTGGCTGACCATATTTTAAATCTATACGGATCTGTTTCTGTGGCAGTTCCGGTCAAATTAAAATCTTCCAACGGATTCCAGTGATACTCACCTCTGTTCAAATCTGTAAATGGGTCTCCATAAGCATTTGGAGCATTACTTATTTCTGCTCCCATACCAAGATAGTCAAGCGATATCTGAGTATTTCCAGTTGCTCTATTACTATATTCAACAGGTGAAGCGATAATTTTGCTAAGGGCGAATCTAGCGGTGGCATTTTCCGGGCCCAAGAACCAATAGCAATCGATTTCATTGCTGACAGTTAAAATACCCGTCCTGGCTAGACCAGGATATATACGTTTACATCCCTCTACATCATTTACGTTATGTTTCGTAGCCTGTTCGTAACTAGGCTTGAAATCCTGGGTGCTAGCAATCTCGATCTTTGTGCTCACTTTATCTGCGATCGTCTCTGCAGCATTTTTGTTAGCGACCGCCAGAAGTTCTGCTCCTATTTGGTTGGCTTTAAACATGACCACAACAGCTGTTAGAAGTACCGAAATTATGAGTAGTGCAGAGATACTTGTTCCCATATCAAATTAGCAGCCCGTGTTGGTAAATCTCTATTGGCCGTACTGGAACTGATATACAGATTTGATTCCGTTAGCAGTGTTGAATTCAAAATTATATGTTTTAACAGCTGATTCCAGTTTATTAGTATCACTAAGAGTCACATCAATCTCAATCGTTTCACCCTCGGTCCAGTAGCCTGTCTTACCGGTGCCGTCTTTTTCCTTAGCTACCCAACTCCCGGGGCAGGTATTATCGTTGTGACACAGAACCACAAATTTAGATTTATCTATTGAAGAAATATAAATATCAGCTTGGTCCAAAAAGCTGATCTCCGTGCTACCAACATTTTTTATCCATGCCCGGACTGAGGTAGGGGTATTTGGTGGAGCATGGACAGCCGTAATTTCCACGTCTGTCTCAATCCGCTGAGACAGATCTCGCTGTGACTGAACAACAGATTGGCTGCTACTACCAACTATCGGAGTCAGGGTGGTCATTACCAACCCTGCCGCAGTAACTCCTGCTATAACCAGCAGAGCAGTGACGATAACCTTATCCACTTATTTACCTCAAACGATCAAAAGCTATAGAGGTCTATGAGGCCTCTATAGAGATGCAAACTAATTTGTGTAAATCGGAAATGACTTGGGAATAAACCGCTGGAGACATAGGATCGTTACCTGAATACATTTCATCCAACATCGACATATTTTTTAATATAAATTTCGACATCAACGGGCTTATCATCGCCGAATTCTCGTATGCCTCAAGAATAGGAAACAGCCTCGCGGCAGTAAGACCTTTTTCCTTGGCTTCCCCCATCCAGGCAAGAAGGTCATTAAGAGTACCTTTGTTATTTTGATCCGTTGATAAATCTAATCCAGCCTCAGAGCCAAAGTAGGTTCTAGGGACCCCATTAGATACTGTGGGGGCGGCAGATGGTGACGGTACAGGTGTCGATGCCACCGGCTGAACCAAATGCTGGGATGTAGCCAATACATCAGACTTTCGCAGCCAAGTGTCTCGCATATCTATCAAAATCTGGCGAATTTCAGTTTTGAGAATACTTACCTCATCCTCAAGAGCTTGAATCCTTTGCTCCAGTTGTGAATTAGAAGTGGTCATATATCACCATAATCGCCCGAGTATATCAGGTTATTGTAGATTCATGGTTGAGGTTAATTCTGGAGGTGTCTTCCTAGAAATTATCAAAGAACCTCCTGTACTTGGAATTATCTCTATGGAAAATTCAGTGTTAGAAGCTAGGCGGAACTTTTGCGGAATAGCGTTTGGTATTTGAGGGGCATTTACGGCAATTTGTGCGGCGCTGTCGTTAAGGGATATTGTTATTTCAGCTACCTCCCCTTCTTGGAGAAGATTAGGAAGTGCTGCATCACCAACGATTTTCCTTATGTTTATCCCAGATATAACTCCATGATTCGTCTCATCCAATACAACGGGAGGTCCCGCATCATATGTATCTGTGATGATTCCATCGGTAGCGTATCTTTGGTTTTTATCCACGTATATAAAAGCTAAGTCAGCACGGTTTATGGAAGCTCCCGCTGAGCCAGTGGCCGGCTGAAGCTGCACAAACAAGGTCTGAACTCTCGCATCGTCCGTACCTAAGGCCGTCGCCTGAGCAACAATAGCCCCTTTAGGCGCGAATGTGGAACTAGCCTCTGTAATTCCTGCCTGAGCCGTTGTCTTAGCTTTTTCTGTACTGAATAATCCGGTAGTCATGACAGTAAAAGCAAATACAGCAGCAACAACAATGAAAGCAATCAATATTATCGCTGTTTCAAGACCTGTAATCCCACTCCTGTCGGAATAGAGATTCTGCAGTGGACCAAATACCTTATTCATAGGATATCCCCGATATCAATTGTTTAATAACAACTATTTCGTGTTGTTCCGCTAATTCTAACAGGACAACACCCAATTTATGAATACTTTATTGAAGTACAGTTTTTATAGGAATCCCAGCATGAAAGGAGCCCAGAAGTGCTCTACTACTGCAGCCACGATAACCATTCCAAATGCAATCACGGCAAGAACAATTACAGCATTCAGAACTTTGAAGAACCTTGAATCCGTAGGTTTGTATAAAGTCACCCCTCTGGAGAAGAAAATAGCCGCCAGAGATCCACAAAGATAGGCCAAAGCTTCTAGCAAAACATGTGGACTAAGGGCCACAGTAGCTATCAAGGCCAACAATACTGGGCTTGCAGAAGCAGCCATATTGACTTTTACTGCGGTTACTAGAGTTATCGCCCAAACACCTGCATTCCACCCTAGAGCCATGCTTGTCCCTAATCCTCGGTATATGAATGCAAAGATAAAAAAGACTATCAACACATATGTATTTATACGTAGAAAAGTCATCCCGTGAGCGAATCTTTCCGGGGATAAGTCACTACTAGTATAAGCAGTACCACGGTTCAAAATGAAAGTGTATTGCTCCTGAAGAGTTGCTTGAGGCAACACAAGTCCTACTACAGCGTAGGCCAAAAGCATACCTATAAATAGAATGGTTACAGAAATAATACTTTTCCTGTTCGCTTCCCAACCGCTCATTCCTACTTCCCATATTCTGTCGCGATTTATCCTCTGAATCTGGTTAACTCGAGGAACCAAGGCTGCGCAAGCCAAAGCTATTGAGGCCAGCCCTGCCTGAGGTATAGAAAAAGACATGGCAATAATTGAGCTAATTAAAACTGCTAAGAATGCCTCGACCCCAATTAGGATGTTCCATTTTCCATCCGAGTCGGCGGGAAAATGATTGAAAATCGCCCCTAATATAGACCCTGGCTCATCAGCAGATTGTACTTTTAACAACATATCCAATCACCTCATTTGATAGGTTATTTGCATAAAATGATTTGACTGGTATTAAAATACGCTCAATTCAGTCAATACGAAAGGTAAAAAGTGACAACATTACTCTTGTTATCTAACAATCTAATGTTCCTACCAAGAATCCAGCAAGCCGCAGGTTCTACTGTGTCTATAGTTAGAGCTTCCAATCTTGATCGACTCACGGAATTAATATCTGAAGGCAATATAGATATAGTGGTCGCTGATTTAGAGTATGACCAAGATTTTTGGCATAAGGCATTGCAACTTTTTCAGGAAAACCAGAATCTTAATCCAAAAATGATCGCCTATGGCCCACACGAAGATACCAATTCTATGGAATTAGCCCGTTCACTCGGGTGTGATCCAGTCCTAGCCAAAGGAGCATTCGTGAACAACTTAAAGAATATTCTTAAAGAGGCGTGAATTGATTACCTAGGGTATTCTGTCTATTGGTTTATTCACCCATGAGCTCATTTCATGTGGCATGGTTACAAGGTCGGCAGGACAAACATAATTCGAATTCAGTTGTTCCATCGTCGTCACGCCCATTAGTCCCATAGCTATCTTAATTTCCTCTTCCAGTATTTCCAGAACCCTCACCATACCTGGCACTCCACCGGCCGCCAGGCCCCAACCCTGCATTTTGCCAATTGCTACAGAAGTGGCTCCCATAGCAACAGCCTTTACAATGTCAGAACCTCTCTGAACTCCACCGTCCAAAACAATTTCTGCCTTACCATCTACGGCTTCGACAATTTCTGGAAGCATCTCCATAGTCCCTTGGCCGTGATCCAGCTGCCTACCGCCATGGTTTGAAATCCAAATTACATCAACTCCATGCTCAATAGCTATTTTTGCATCCTCCGCAGTAGCGATTCCTTTCAACATAAATGGCAACCCAGCCTCTTCTTTTATTTTATCGATACTCTCCCACGTCACAGAAGCCTGCCATTTTGGGTCCACAGGATTTCTTCTCGATACGGGTGTCCATCTACTTAACATAGGTCTCTCTCTGCGAGAGTAATTCGCTGTATCTACAGTAATGCAGAAGCCTTTGTAATCAGCAGCCTTCGCCCTAGCAATCATTTCCTTGGTCCAATCCCAGTCCCCATGTATATACAGCTGATATGACTTGGCGAAATCTGTTGTGGCGGAAGTTTCTTCCAGAGACGGTTGAGTCACAGAACTCACCACATGCATAGTTCCAAATTCTCCCGCAGCAGCTGTGGCAGCAGCCCCACCTTCCGGTATGAACACTTGAAGGGAACCGATAGGAGCAAGTAAAACAGGTATACGTATTTTATGACCAATAAAGGTTGTGGAAGCATCAACACTCGAAACGTCAACCAATACTCTTGGCCGGAAGGCAACCTTGTCAAAAGCCAATCTATTTCTTCTCATAGTGGTTTCAGACTCTGAAGCTCCGGCAAGATAGTCCCAAGGGCCTTGAGCTAAATTCTGCCTAGCTCTCTGGATAATTTGCTCAACTGTGACGTATTTAGAAAAATCTTCAGACAAGGTATCCCTCCACTAAAGTCTTTGTTTCAAAACCATATAAATCCATTGTGAATTGCAGTGGTAGTATAACGAAGCAGAGAAAAATGTTAAGCCCAAAATTTCATTGCTCATAAGGTGAGACCATTATGAAAGCAGAGATCCGAATATGCTCTTTACTCCCAAGCACCACAGAAATTGTCTGTGAACTTGGCCTGCAAAAAAACCTGGTAGGAATAACTCACGAATGCGACTACCCTTCGGAGATACTTGACGTACAAGTCGTTACCAAAAGCCTAATAGACCATACTGGCAGTACCTCCAGTCAAATAAACACCCATATTTCAGAGGCATTACATAAGGGGTCTGGAATCTATGCTATCGACAACGAAGCATTGAGCAGAGTTGATCCCACCATGATACTCACTCAAGAGCTTTGTGAAGTTTGTGCTGTCTCTTACACTCTTGTTGAAGAGAGTGTGAGAACTTTAGGTGGGGATCAAAAAATTCTCTCCTTTGAGCCTTCAAATTTGGCGGGAATCTTAGATTCGATACTACAAATCGGAAAACAGACAAACACTGAATCAAAGGCATCTGAAATAGTTGATCAATCTCATTCAAGACTAGATTTTGTTAAGTCTGAATCTCTTAAATCGCCTAAAACCCCTAGGGTTTTGGGTTTGGAATGGTTAGACCCTCCATTTATCGGAGGGCACTGGGTCCCTGAGATGATTGAAATTGCTGGGGGCACACCCGCCTTAGGAAAACGGGAAGAACCCTCAAGGCAGGTAAGTTGGGAAGAAGTATCAAAATCTTCACCGGAAATAATTGTTCTGATGGTTTGTGGGTTTGACCTCGCAAGAACTATTGAGGAATTTGACCTATTAAAAGAATCTGATTTTTGGAAACAATATGACGGAGAGATATACGCGGTTGACGGATCTGCCTATTTCAGTAGGCCGGGTCCGAGAATAATAGATGGCGTAGAAATTCTGGCAGAGATCATAAATCCAAATATTTTCACCAGGAAAACTGACGCTAATGGTTGGAAGAAAATAAATTAGATATCCCGATAAGCCATCGACAACCGCCTAACACCTTCTGCAATTTCAGTTGCCTCAAAAAGAGTATACGTTAGCCTCAGGTATTGACTGAATTTCCCAGATTCAGAAAAAGCATTCCCAGGTCGGTATGACACACCGCTAGCTTCTGCTGAATTGAGAAATACATCTGAATCGAATCCTTCAGGGAATTTTAGCCAAAAATAGTATCCTCCTTTCGGAAATGAGTACGATACTACCCCACCGAGATACTCGGAAAGACTTTTGTCCATCTGTACAGCCCTTGAAAGGTACTCCTTCTTCAAGTTCGATACATTGGAATCAAGGTGTCCAAGATCTATTACTTCTTTAATCAGCGCCGAAGCGTAATGATTAAATCCACCTCCACTAAAAGTCAAAGCAGCATCAGAGAATTTATCAATAACCTTTTTCGATGAATGAATCCACCCTGTTCTCAAACCCGGAGCCAAAATCTTAGAAAATGATCCGAAAGATATAACTTTATCCCCGTAGTCGAAACTCATCATTGGAATAGAAGTGTCTTTATCGAATCCTATAAGTTGATAAACCTCATCCGCAAAAATTTGAAAGTCATACTCATTAGCTAAATCAACAAGATGCTTTCTTCTAGTTTCATCGATTGATGCCCCAGTCGGATTCTGAAAAGTAGGAATAGTGTACAAAAATTTTGGCCGAAGACCGTTTTTTAAAAGGTCTTGCAGAGCAGTAGTGTCTATCCCGTTCTCATCTGTGGGAATTCCTACAATGTTAAGAGAGTGCTCTCTGAAAATTTTTTCGATTACAAAATAAGTAGGCTCCTCCACTAGCACAATATCCCCTGAATCAGCGTATAACGTGGCCGCAAGATCCAGGCCCTGTGAAGCACCCGCCGTAAGAAACAAGTTGTGTGGGTCTACATTTGATAAATATGCATCTTGCCGTGAAAGAAAAGTCGCCAGACTCTCTAAGAATGGTCCGAACCCCTGAGTAGCACCATACTGCAAAGGTGAATTATCTCCCTTCTGAAACATTTTTAAAGAGGCCTCTTTAACCTCGTCAAATGGATGCAACCTTGGGGAAGGATGACCCCAGCCGAGGTCTATGATGCCAGGCTTTATATCGACTAATAAAGAAGGAAGGTCTGTGGCCATTTTTTGAAAAATCTATCCTATGGGTTTTTTAAACAAGCATACATTCTCCGCAGGTGAAGAATATCTCAGATTCCATCTATCGGCGACATACTTCATCGTTAGTGGTCGGTAGAAACTTATATGCGTCGGATCGAGCCGATAGTACCAATCTTCAAATTTAATCTCATCATATAAAATCGATGTCATAATTCCGATTAATCCTCCGGGTCTTACAAGATCATGCAAAATTTGAAAATCCTTATTTGGATTTAAAAAATGCTCTGCCGTTTCAGTACAAACAATAAAATCATAAGACCTTTCTAAGTTCTCAAGCTTGTTATCAAATATGGGGTCGAAAACTTCCATCTTAAAGCCGTCAGATTCCAGCATGGCAGACAGTGTGGGGCCCGGGCCTGCCCCATAATCCAAACCAAACTGACCGGGTTTTAAATACGGAATTAATTCATCTTTTAATTTGCTCAGAAATTCTCGATATCCAATATCGGTGGGAGAATTATTGTGTTCAAGATATCGGCTCCTCTGCTCTTCTAAACTCAGGTGATAGATACTTGGAACAAAAACCAATCCGCAGAAACTACATGTGAAATATATACGCTCTAATTTTTTCCTCGTACTGACAAATAGCAGTCTTGAGTCATAAGACAGGCAAAGAGGACACTTATTTTCAAAATTGTCAGAGTTCAATCTTTATCTTCAACAATTGAGTGGTAGCGCATACGGGATTCGAACCCGTGATCTCCGCCTTGAGAGGGCGGTGTCCTAGGCCGCTAGACGAATGCGCCAAGTATGATTCATGCGGTGTTGAACTCTCATATTTTACCCTAGTGTTGCCAGAAGTGTGGCGAAATAATGTTTATGCACAACTTTTTTCGACTGCGTTGGAGCTATGCAACACCAATATCTACAGCGTGATTAGTTTATTCTGATTTGGTATCTAACAGAGAATCGATGTAAATGATAAATGCGTCTGGGTAAACGAAACGACCCATATTCTCCCACCATGACACTATCCCTTGTCCCGTATTGAGCATGATATTTGCGTACGACCTTACCTTGTCTTCCTCATAATTAGTTTCCCACAATTGTTGAATTTGCATAAAATATGACCAAAGCATTATGTTAAATCTATGTTTATCTTCTTTAGATAAAATTTCGTATTGCACTATGCCCCGCAGATAAATATCTGTAAGCTCACTATCTTTGTAGATATCTCTACCTATTTCAGCCAGTCCATTGGTGAGTTCTGATTGGGCCGATGCAACTGATTCCTTTCTCTGCAATCTCAATTGGAAACTTAGAAACGCCGCGACGGCAAGGGTTGCAACACCTGTGGCTGTTTGGGCCAAAATTGATACTAGCTGGTAATCCATTTTCCACTCCTATAATGAATGGAGCCATTATAGGGTGCGGAATCTAGGGAACAGCAGCAATAGCCTCAATTTCAACCTTGACATCTGGGCTAAATAACTCAGATACATAAATCCATGACATAGCTGGCCGCCATCCTGGAAAATGTTTTTCCATAGCCGCCCCAATCATATCTCTTGATGTTGGCTTTTCCGCAAGGAATACAGTTATTCGTGCTATGTTTTTTGAATCTCCACCTTCCGAAGCAACGATGGTATTTATATTGGAGATGGCTTGCTCGTATTGAGCTTCCAACCCTTCGACTATACTGCCATCCGCAAGATTACCAATTTGTCCGGCAATGACTAAGAGGCGGTATCCTGCAGGAACTATGGCAAGATTACTATAATTTGCCGCTGGAGGGGGCGCATTTTCCGGATTCACGAACTCTAAACCCATAATAACCATCCCTCCTGATTGGTAGCATTCAACAAATAAATACGGTTCACCCTATACATAATCGTATGGCTGCTCTCCATATTGGTTATGGCCTTGATGCCCTTTACGACCATAAACAACAAGCGCCATAACTATGTGGCTTAATAATAAAAAGGTTTCAAGTAATACTTGAGCCAGACCTGTTACAAAAAGCGCCGAAATTACCATGAGCAAGTACCAAGAACCTTCCGTTAAGATAACCCATTTGCCACTCCAACCCACATCATGAAGCCTTCTTACAGCTAAAGATATATATGGAATCATCACTATTACATCTACGTAATAGTCGAATAAATCAATCCCGAAAAACCCTGAAATGTAATAGCTCAAAAGGAACGGAACAAGATTGACCCAGAAAATAAAAAAAAGCCAGAATTCTCTGACGGTTGCCCTGCTACCATAGTCGAAAGTATTTTGCAGCGGCTGAACTGGACTTTTCACCAGCAAGTTTGCAAAAGTGGCCAACCAGCCTACTGTGTATGACGTAAATCCCTTTTTAGGCATACAGACATTATAAGGATTCGAGCAACTGGCATGAGTCGGAATTATGGCTGGGGATATAGGAATCGAACCTATGCTTACAGATTCAGAGTCTGTTGTCCTACCGCTAGACGAATCCCCAGGGCGCCAAAATTCTAACAAGGCAATAAGAGTCACACAAGCTAAACTGATAGAATCAAGGTTCTTGCCGAGGCGATGCCCTACACCATAAAATTCAGCAGTAGAAGTGAAAAACATTTGAACCAGAGGTCCTCATGTACACAATTGATCTAACCGGTAAAACAGCCGTAGTTTTTGGAATAGCTAATCAAAGAAGCATAGCTTGGTCTATCGCCAAGATATTATCCGACGCAGGAGCCGAGGTGGTTGCTGCTTACCAAAATGAGCGAGTAAAAGAACCAGTAGCGAAACTTACATCCCAACTACCCAAGGTCACCACAATCGAGTGTGACGTTAGCGATGACAATAACGTAGCAGCTGCCTTCTCTCAAATAGAATCTAATTCAGGCAAGGTGGATATAGTAGTCCATTCAATTGCTTTTGCTCAAAAAGAAGATCTAGGTGGCAGATTTGTAGATACTGATCGGGAGGGATTTAGAATCGCCTTAGATATCAGTGCCTATTCACTTGTATCAATAGCGAGACATGCATCTCCCCTTATGACTGAAGGTGGAAATATGATCACTATGTCATTTATGGCTGCTGAAAAAGTGTTTCCAGGTTACAACGTCATGAGTACAGCAAAGGCTGCCTTAGAAAACGAAGTCAGACAACTAGCTAATGATTTAGGACCAGACGGCATAAGAGTAAACGCGATTTCTGCAGGCCCATTAGATACTTTATCTTCCAGGGTTATAAGTGGTTATCGAGATATGAAAAAGGCTCATTTGGAACGAGCTCCTCTTCAGAGAAACATAACTCACGATGAAGTGGCATCAACCGCCTTATATCTTTGCAGTGAAATGTCCAGCGGGGTAACCGGGGAGGTAGTTCATGTCGACACCGGATATCACGTGATGGGAATTTAATATGACTTGGTCGCAAACAATAGTTGATGCACTGAAAGAAAATGAAATTAGCTTGATCGCCTATGTACCGGACTCAAGCATTCACCAAGTTACCAAACTGGTAGATGCGGATGAATATTTCCATTTGGTATCAGCAACTCGAGAAGAAGAAGCTTTAGGGATCGCAGCCGGGGCCTACGCAGCTGGGAGAAATGCAGCGGTATTCATGCAATCCAGTGGGTTTGGAAATTCAATTAATGCAATTGCAGGCCTGGCAATACCGAGCCGCATACCCATACCTATTTTCATAAACCTTAGAGGAGAACACGGTGAGTTCAACATAGCCCAAGTGACCATGGGCAGATCAACCAGACCAATTTTGGATGTTCTTGGAGTTCCTCACTATACAATCGATAGCGAAGATAGACTTGAAGAGAAAATCAAAGGTGCATTGAAGCTATGCTACGCCTCGAGAGAACCTTTGGCCTTATGCATGACACCTCTACTTCACGGAGGGAAAAATGTTTAGATATTCAGCTACAAAAAGAATACTAAGCCACTTAAATCAGGAGCCAGTTGTTTCTAATTTGGGACCAACATCCGATGAGTTATGGCATGCCTCTGACAGAGACAGGAATTTTTACACCTACGGCTCCATGGGTTTGTGCTCTTCAATTGCCTTGGGAATGGCCCTGTCATGCGACGAAAAAGTCATTTCTTTAGACGGAGATGGTTCAATATTGATGAATTTGGGAACCATAGCAACGATTGGACGGGAAGCTCCATCAAATTTAATCGTGATTGTCTGGGACAATGAGGAATGGGCCCAAACGGGCCACCAAAAAAGTCACACTGCATTTGGAACGGATTTGGAAATGGTGGCCAAATCTAATGGCTTAGAAAAATCATTTACTGTATCTGATGAAGAAGAATTAGATTCGGTCTTAATGCAGGCGCTCAGTGAGGAAGGTCCGTGGTTCATAGTCGCTAAAATCCAGGATGAACCCTACCTGCCCGTAGCACCAGTACAGCCCGAGCACACCTTGCACCGATTTCGTCAAACCTTCGTGACAGAACCAGACCGAGTGGGCTGATTTGACACTGTAGCAGGTAGGATTTGTCCCCTTATTGACGGCATCAGGAACCCCGAAGCAGCCACCAAAATAAATCCCAAAACAGAATTTATCATCAAGGCACTTGATGAGCCAATCCATTCCGAAACAGCACCAATTATTAATGATCCTATTGGCCCTGCCCCTATAGCTATTGTTACTACCCCCAAAGCCCTGCCTCGGAGTTCAGGCTTCGATACCAATAACACAATCGTGGACTGCATAGTTCCAAATCCTGAGGTGCCGATTCCTAAAAACAAAAGCAGTACCAGCGATATGAAGTAGATACTTGAACTCGAAAAAACGAATAAAGCCCCTAACGACAAAAGGGACCCGTAAAGATATATCCTTCCGTGATATTTCATCCTATCCTGGGAGGCTATTCCAATAGAACCAATTAAAGCTCCCATACCATCACTGGCCATCAATATTCCCATCAATAGAGGTCCTACATTAAGCACCTCTTTAGAAACTACCGTTACCATCTGCATGTAAGGGAAAAGTAGAAGATTCATAAATATGGTGATTACGATGACTGCAGAAATAGTCTGACTGGTGAAAACATACTTAAATCCGTCAACTAGATTTGAATATATTTGAGATAATCCTTTCTGATCTTCTATCTCTGTGGAGACATCAATTCTATTTTTCGACTGAGATACTTTCAAAATTAACAAGCACCCTACAGTCATGAAAGAAGTCAATACCACATAAGACCCGTCAACCCCAACGAACGCTATCATCGCTCCGGCCACTGCAGGTCCTACCATTTTGCTGACATGCATTCCTACAGAATCTAGAGCTACACCATTTGTTATACCCCTTGAACCCATCATGTCCATTATCAAAGACCTCCTGGAAGGCATATCCAAAGACCAACCCAATCCAGGAACTATGATTGCAATGTACGCGTACCAATATTCCACTGACCCATATAACAACAATAAAGACATTATTACAGCGGCGACCAGATTCAAAAATTGAGTCACAACAATCAATTTTTTGCGATCCAATTTATCAGCTAGAAACCCACCGAAAATACCGAGGAATAAAAATGGAACCATACCGAAAAAGCCGACTAACCCGACCGAAAACGGAGATCCAGTTTGATCAAGAACAAACCACGACAAAGTAGTCATCTGCATCCATCTGGAAACATACATACAAATGTTGGTTCCCCACAAAAGACGGTAATTACCATTCTTGAAGGAATCAAATGTATGCAAATTCCGGATGTTTTTCGTATTTATTCTTGAATTGTTCGACATGAATTACTTGTCATACATTCTACATTCCCATTTGAACACTTCAAGAATTAAAAATATACGAATATGATAAAGATTGAATATATTTATCTTATTTAACAAATCGTTATTGAAAAGATCATCAGTTTTTTGATTTAAGATCTGTATCAGGAGAAATCTGTGAAAATAACAAGTTTTGAAACCTTTCAACTTGAAGCGCCATTAGAAATCCCATTTGGGTGGTCTCAAGATACCATCACAAGTAGATCCGTAGGACTCGTAAAAATAACTACCGATGAAGGAATAATTGGATGGGGAGAGGGATGCGGGGGACCGGCAGCCGCGGTAGTGAATGAAATCTTCGCCCCATTACTGAAAGGTGATGATCCGACTAACCGATTAGCAATATGGCAAAAAATGTTTCACTCGATATATAACGCCAATTTAGCTGTTGGGTTCGGTGGATCCGCCATAAGTGCTGTGGATACCGCCTTGTGGGACATAGCAGGGAAAGCTTTGGGCGTGCCTGTGTGTGATCTTCTAGGAGGCAGGATAAGGGATAGCGTTCCCGTCTACGCAACTGGTTTATACTACACCGAAGGTGAGTTCCCATCTCGCTTATTGGATGAAGCAAGGGGCTATGTAGAGTCAGGTTTCATGGGTATGAAAACAAAAATCGGTGGCCTCAGTATCGACGAAGACGTAAAAAGAGTTAAAGCTATAAGAGACGCGATAGGACCTGATATTAAATTAATGGTCGATGCCAACCAGGCATACAATGCATCTTCCGCAATAAAGATAGGCCAGAAATTATCGGATTTGGATCTTGTTTGGTTTGAAGAACCAGTCAATGCACAGGATATAGAAGGGTATCTACTAGTAAAAAATTCGCTGCCTATGGCTATAGCAGGTGGTGAGAATCTGCGAACCCGGTATGAATTTCAACAATTCTTATCGAAAAGAGCTTACGACATAGTCCAACCCGATGTGATCAACGTGGGAGGGATTTCAGAAATGAGAAACGTCGCAATGACTGCCAATACAATGGGTATACAGGTAAACCCACATGTCTGGGGGTCCCCAATTATGATAGCAGCGAGTCTTCACGTTGCTTCCACCATCCCACCTTGTCCGCCAAGCGGTAACCCTGAACCATTCGTACAAGAAAGCGTAATGGAATACGACAGGACCCCGAGTGCAATAAGGGACAATATAAGCCCACACATTTTTCAAATGAAGGATGGGAGATTAGAAGTCCCTCAGGGGGAAGGACTAGGCGTAATAATAGACGAAGAAGCCGTAAGACATTTGTCCGTCTGAAACTACCAAATGGGATTAATCTTTACACATTAAACCGAAATAAAATAACATCCCCATCTCGGACTCGGTAATCCTTTCCTTCTATTCTCAACTTACCGGCCTCCTTTGCCCCTTGCTCTCCATTACACTCAACATAATCCGAGAAAGAAATTACTTCCGCCCTAATAAATCCTTTTTCAAAATCGGTATGAATTGCTCGGGAGGCTCTAGGTGCCAAAGAATTAGAAGGCACGGTCCATGCTCTAGATTCCTTCGGCCCAGCTGTAAAATAGGTCATTAAATCCAGTAAATCGTAGCCCTCATATATCATCCTAATGAGACCCGGTTGTTTCAAGCCGAGCTCCTCCAAAAACTCTCTTTGATCATCGTCTTCGAGTTGTGAGAGTTCAGATTCTATTTTGGCCGAAATTAAAACGGCCCCAGCTCCATCTTTTTTAGCCATATCGAAAACCGAATCAGAATAATGGTTTCCTTTGGCAGCATCGGACTCGTTAACATTACATACGTAGAGAACAGGTTTGGATGTTAATAGTTGAAGACCTTTTAACAAAGTCTCCTCATCGTCCTTAATCTTGATCTCCCGCACTGGCTTACCGTCCTGCAAAAGAGCCAATGCTTTCTCCACCACGGTAAGTAATTCCGCTGACTCTTTGTCACCACTTTTAGCCTTTTTAGACAAACTCGGCTGTCGTTTTTCTAATGACTCCAGATCTGCCAACATGAGTTCTGTTTCGACTGTTTCAAAATCAGAAAGTGGATCAATTTTGCCTTCCACATGAACTATGTCTGAGTCGTCAAAGCATCGCAAAACATATGCGATTGCGTCCATCTCACGAATATTGGCAAGAAACTGGTTTCCCAATCCTTCGCCTTTAGATGCCCCTTTTACCAATCCTGCAATGTCAACAAATGTCATCCTGGTAGGAACAATATTTTCAGATTTTGCTATTTTTGCTAGTTCATACAGTCTTGGATCTGGTATTGCTACCTCCCCCACATTAGGTTCTATAGTGCAAAACGGATAATTTTCTGCTTGGGCCATAGCTGTTTTGGTCAATGCATTAAAAAGGGTCGACTTTCCAACATTAGGCAACCCAACGATTCCACATTTAAAACCCATTAGCTATTTCCAAATTTTCATAATTGGTTTAAAAAATCACAATATAGAGAATAGACAAAACATCCCGAAATTAAAAGCAATAAAAAAACCCCGCAAAAACGGGGCATCCACCAACCTGACGGAAGGTAATTCTTCTAGGTTAAACGACAGGGGTGGATCAATTTCAATCCACCCTGACGTTTTTTACTTCTGCAGTGCTAGCTGGCCTTTCCTATTCGAAAAACGTTAGTGCCGCATCCCTTCGAGCAAACGCCCTTGGTTGCGGGTCTTCCATTCTTCAATGTAACCTGCTGAGGGTTATTAATTTCTACCTTGGCCCTGCACTTAACGCAGTACGCTTCCATATCTCCCTCCTTGTGAGGACTAACTATATATGTCATATTATTCATATAATTATCTGTAACGCAACCCTTTTTATACCATATATAGTGCTTTCTTTCTAAATTTGACCATCAACATGTAGTGTTTTACGTTTTTAAGACAGTATTTCTTGTCCTTACTGACTAAAGAAATATTTTTGTAACACTACCGCAACATCTTTTTAACAGCACCGCAATACTTAAGAAACATCACCGCACTAAACTCCTTGTCATAGGTTCGGGTAGGTCTGTTATTTTGACGGATTTGCTCACAATACGAGTAACTCGGAGGTTTGATATGGATTCTGGACATACTTCTTGGATGCTGATGGCCACTGCGTTGGTGTTTTTTATGACACCTGGCCTGGCTTTCTTTTATGGAGGTTTAGTACGAGCAAAAAACCTCGTAAACACCATAATGATGAGCTTCATGTCCATCGCGATAGTGAGCATTGTTTGGGTCCTATGGGGCTACAGCCTTGCCTTTGGAACAGGTAATGCCTTTATTGGAGACTTTAGTCATCTCGGATTATCCGGTATATCGTTTACCTCGGCAGAAGGTGATGATATCCCCCCATTACTATTCGTGGCATTTCAAATGATGTTTGCCGTTATTACCCCTGCGCTTATCACGGGGGCATTTGCTGAAAGATTCAAATTCAGCACCTACCTTATTTTCTTAGTAATCTGGAGCACATTGGTTTACTCACCGATAACACATTGGGTTTGGGCCTCTAATGTTTTGGCAGATGGCACAGAGGTAAATGGTTGGCTTTGGGATCTTGGAGCACTTGATTTCGCTGGTGGAACTGTTATTCATATAAATGCAGGCATAGCAGCGGTAGTAGCAGCTCTACTAGTTGGTAAACGACGAAACCCAGGAATACAACCTAATAATGTCCCATATGTGGTTCTTGGAGCAGCTATCCTCTGGCTTGGATGGTTTGGATTTAATGCCGGTTCAGCAGTAGCGGCCAACGATTCCGCAGCGAATGCTTTCCTCGTCACAAGCCTGGCAGCCTCGACTGCTGCATTAACTTGGGGTGTAATTTCGCACCTAAAAACAGGGAAAATGGGAGCTGTGGGAGTTGCTACCGGAGCGGTAGCAGGATTGGTTGCTATCACTCCAGCCGCAGGGGCTGTCAACGCTATGGGTGCCCTTGCAATAGGATTCGGTGCAGGGTTGATCTGCTTTTACGCCGTTGAACTGCTGCACAAAACCAATATGGATGACGCACTCGACGTTTTTGCCGTTCACGGGATCGGTGGTATATGGGGAGCTATTGCCACCGGTATATTCGCACTAGAAGCAATAACCGGCGGTACAAAAGGGCTCATAGAGGGCAATGTAGGACAAGTTGGCATTCAGGCAGTCGGAGTAATCGCCACGGTGGCGTACTCTGGAATAGTAAGTTTTATCATTTTATTTATCTTGGATAAAATTCCCGGTCTTGGATTAAGATCCGATGAATCTGACGAGGATATAGGACTTGATTTAGCTGAGCACGGAGAACAAGCTGCCGTACAAGACGGAGCAAACTAGCAGGGTTCCAACTTGATGTTATAGGGGGTTCAGTATTATCCGAGCCCTCTTTAACATCAGCTCCATAATGTTACATATTTGTTTCTTAATTATTGCAAAAATGTTACACCGTATGTAACATCTGGATTCTAAATGTTTCAAAGGAAGTGATATATGTTAAAGATAGAAGCGATATTTAGGCCCGAAAGGGTTGGTGCGGTCACCGATTCCCTTCTAGCAGCCGGAGTCACAGGGTTTCATTATCAAAATGTTACAGGGCAAGGGCAACAAAAAGGTGTAGAAGTGGTAACAGGGAGAGGTGGCCAAACAACTCGATCCGCATCAGCGAAAACTTTGCTAGTGACAGTAATATCTGATGATAAAAAGGATGCTGTGGTAGAAGCCATTGTTTCAGCTGCAAGAACTGGAGAGATTGGGGACGGGAAAATATTTGTAAGCGAAGTTTCAGATACGATCCGTGTAAGAACCGGGGAATCCGGGAGTTCTGCAATATAGCGACAAGGCAAACGCAAATCTGATTCCGATTATCTTCAACTACTATTGAAGGTAGGTCAATCCATGGGTATGATCTCTAGTAATGCCTACTAATGTGCCACCTCAATATAGAGACGCGGAACAAAGATTCCGAGAAGCTGTTTCTGTCCAAGGTAAAATAGCAGCCTTGCAGGAAATGCTTCAAATTATGCCTAAACACAAAGGCACAGATCATTTAAAAGCCCAATTAAGGGCTAGATTATCGAAATTGATGTCTGACCTAGAAACTTCCTCGGGAGGGAAAGGCGGTAGGACAGAGCCATTCTCACTGCCTAAAGAGGGTGCGGGCAGGTCTACCTTAATTGGACCAACCAACGTTGGAAAATCTTTTCTTCTTTCCTCGGCTACAGGAGCTAAGACAAAAGTTGGTTCATACGAATTAAGTACACAAGAACCGATACCCGGGATGTACCCATATAGCGATATTTATATCCAAATGGTAGATACCCCTCCAATAGACAATGTAGCAACACAGAGCAGACTTTACGGTTTGCTAAGAACGAGTGACATATTTGTCTTTGTTGCAGACCTGACTAACAGCCCGGTAGAACAAACAGAAAACTCCTTTAGGGAACTAGACGAATGGGGGTTCAGCCTTTTGCATAAAGGAGAACACCCAGATGAAGACAGTCAATTCACAGCTAAACCGACAATAATAGTTTGCAACAAAGCAGATATCCCGGGAGCGCTAGATCATTACGATGACATGGAAAATCATTATGGAGATAAGTATCCTCTAATTATGGCAAGTGCTCAGGAGGAAGTAGGTCTAGATGAACTAGCGGAAGAACTGTTTATAAGCCTCAAAATAATCCGAGTCTATACCAAGTCGCCTAGAGAGAGAATGCAAGATTTTATAAAAAAAGATCCTGTTGTGCTTCCAATAGGAAGTACAGTGGGGGAAGCCGCTCAGCAAGTCCACAAGGAACTCAGCCACGGACTCAAATATGCTGTCCTTTGGGGCGAATCAGGTAAATTCGATGGTCAAAGGGTTGGACGAGGACATGAATTATCAGACGGTGATGTCATAGAAATCCATGTCTAGTTTCTAGGCACCCAATGCGTTCGACACTTTTCCGGGAGACATGGGTAAATCTGTCATTCGAACTCCGACCGCATCGTGAATAGCATTAGCTATCGCTGCCATTGGAGGTATAAGACAAGCCTCTCCAACTCCCCTAAGACCAAACGGATGGCCAGGGTTCGCTACCTCTACAAGTACAGTGTCAATCATGGGTAAATCCAAAGAAATAGGCATCCTGTAATCCAAAAAGGATGAGTTAACCATATTTCCTTCATCATTAAAAACGTACTCTTCATTTAAAGCCCAACCGATCCCTTGCACTGCTCCACCCTGCAACTGACCTTCAACGTAACTAGGATGTATAGCCTTACCAACATCTTGAATCGACGTATATCTCAAAATATCAACTTTCCCAGTTTCTTTATCCACCTCAACATCAACTATGTGAAGTGCGAAGGCGTTACCTACTCCCCCAGGATTCACAGTGGCTCGCCCAACTATAGGCCCACCTGTACCATTCAACATTCCAGATAATTCGGAAAATTCAATACTCAATTCCGGGTCACTTTTATGACTTATAGTGGAGCCCGAATATTCGACTTCCGAAGCATCAACGTCCCAAATCGTAGCCGCTCTATTCACCATTTGCGCTCTGATATCGTAGGCAGCTTCCACACAGGCGGTACCAGTCTTAAATGTGACACCACTTCCACCTGCCCCTGAACTGTACCCAATTGAATCTGTATCACCGATAGAGGGGTTTACGTCTTCTGCCCTCAAACCAAGAACATCTGCAACCTGCATGGCCATTGCTGTCCGACTACCTCCAACATCTGGAGACCCTTCGACCAGCGTAACCGTCCCATCTGCATTCACGCTGGCTACAGCACTGGCAGGCCCACTACCATTAAACCAAGCCCCCGCAGCAACACCACGACCCTTCGCTACACCAGGCTTGGCAGCAGAATAATGTGGATGATTCTTCGCCGCTTCCAGCGTCTCAACTAGTCCTATCTTCCTATATATCGGCCCATTCGCAGGTTGACGAGTACCTTCCTTCGCCGCATTCAAAAGCCTAAAGTCTATCGGGTCCATGTTCAATTTCTCTGCAACTTCATCAACCACAGTCTCAATAGCAAAAGCTGCTGCTGGGGACCCAGGAGCTCTATATGCCGATGACTTTTGCACATTGGTGACAACATCAAGCCCTTCGACATAAGCATTGGGAATAACGTAGGGGCCCAACATAGTTCTGCTTCCACCTGCTACCGGTGAGCCTGGAAAAGCCCCAGCTTCAAAAATCAACCTGGCTTTTACCGCCGTAAGTTTCCCGTCTTTTGAAGCTCCAAGTTTTATTTCTATTTCGGTTCCTGACGTTGGTCCTGTGCCCATGAAAACTTCCGCTCTAGTCATGGTTATCTTTACGGCAGAACCTGATTTCTTAGATAGAACCGCCGCTACCGGTTCCAGATAAACGCCACCCATACCCTTACCCCCAAAACCTCCGCCGATTTCCAGAGGCACAACTGTGACATCCCCAATAGGTATATCAAGCAAAGCAGATATATGATCTCTAAAAGCAAACAATTGCTGAGTACTGCACCATGCAGTGACTCTTCCGTCTTCATTCCAAAAAGCTGTCGTTGCCTGAGGTTCTATGTAGCCTTGATGGACCGCCTTAGTTTTAAATTTACGCTCTACAACTACATCTGATTCAGAAAAAGCCTTATCTATGTCTCCTTCTTCGGAAAGTATTTTCAAGGCCAAATTACTAGAACCCGCCTTACCATCGTCACCCCATCCACCGACCCTAAACAATGCACTAGATTGAGTTAACAAACGGTCGTGTAGTACTGGCGCATCATCCTGAAGAGCCTCTTCTGCAGTCAATACTGGTGTTAAGACTTCATAATCCACTTCGATCAAGGCCAAGGCCTCCTCTGCGATATGAGGATCTATTGCAGCTACCGCAGCGACAGCATGACCTACATACAGAGCTTTCTCTCGAGCCATAACATTCCGGCTATAAAAACCATAATTTACGGCAGCACCTTCTTCCAAATCAGCGATCTCAGCTGAAACTTCTGGCAAATCGGCCCCAGTCATAACAGATTTCACACCGGGGTATGCGAGAGCTTTAGACGTATCTATCGATTTTATTCTAGCGTGAGCATATGGACTTCTAAGAAGTTTTCCATGCAAGTATCCCACTGGAAACGAATCTGCACTATAGCGAGCACGGCCAGTTACCTTATCAGCCCCATCGTGGCGTATAGGCCTTGTACCTACCACAGCAAATTCCTTTTCTGAAAGGACCATATTCGGCTCATAGGTAGTCATATTGTTTATCCTAATTCAATTCGTTTTCAGGGACACGGCAAATTTATCACACCCGATAAAAGATCGAAACATAATTACCACTTCCTCATAAAGAGGAATAAAACATTCATTCAAAGAAAAGTCCTCCCTCAAACCACAGCTGAGGCCTCAGAACGCTTGTTAAATTCAAACTAGAAACCTTGCCTTGTGCCATAATGTCACCTAACCCACCACAAGTTAAGTAATAAATATTTTTAAAGGTCCTATGGCAAGATGAAATTTGGCGCATCAATATCAAGCT
>Ga0209034_10000341_pt1 | contig 23459 bp, 23 predicted proteins | sample MarorgKNORR_S2LV_2_FD_188219 | JGI IMG/M metagenome (GOLD analysis project Ga0209034, IMG submission 188219) | Marine microbial communities from the Southern Atlantic Ocean, analyzing organic carbon cycling - 250m_A/KNORR_S2/LV (SPAdes) (version 2) | ecosystem: Environmental > Aquatic > Marine... | reverse complement strand
CGCGGTGTTTTCACGGTTGATGCTGAACTCGATACCGGCTCATCGGTCCGGACGGGGATCGACGAGATCGTGGCCGTCATGGAGGGCCTCCGGCGCTACGAGTCGACCACCCATCTCGTCGGGGAGCAGGTCATCTCCTCGGCCGCCGTCGACACCTGTACCGTCGTGACCCCATGTACCGCCCATCACCTGACAGTCGAGGGTCATTGCCGTACCGACCGGGTCATGCACATTCACTACCAAGATGAGTGCGTCCGAACTAAGGCCGACGGTTGGCGCATCCGCAGTCGTCGACTCGATGTGGTTCAGGTCGATGAGCGACGGGTGAATTGACCAGTCGATGACCGCCGCGGCCCGCATCTGGTCGGTCACTGCCCGGAACCTACCCGAGCATGCAGACAACCTGATCCACACCGACGAAGGCGCCCGGGCTATCGGATTTGGCGGGGCGCTCGTCGCCGGGACCACGGTCCACGCCTATCTGGTCCATCCGATCGTCGAGGCGTGGGGAGCCGACTGGCTGGCCGAGGGCACTTCGACGATCGAGTTCCTAGCCCCAGTGGAGGCCGGTGACCGGATTGATTGTGTTCCAGTTCCAGCCGACGACGGATCGGTCGAGGTTCGAGCGGAGGTAGCCGGGGCCCTACGGGCCCGACTGGTCGCATGGCGTGGCTCACCGGCAGGCGACGGTGCGTCGTGCGAGGGCGAACGGCTGCCCGACCATCTCGAGCCGTTGGATCACGGGTGGATCGACTACGCCCGTCGGGCCGGTGACGACCTGACGCTCTATTCGGATAGCGGGTTCGTGCACCCCTGCGGATGGTCATCGCTGGCCAACAACGTGATGATCCGCCACCTAGTCGATGGGCCATGGATCCACACCCGTAGTCGGATCGTCCACCATTCAGCAGCCATGGTCGGAACCACGGCGCTGGTCGAAGCGAAGGTAGTGGACCGGTTCGAGACCCGGCGGGGGAACCGCGCCGTGATTGACGTTGATATCTCGGTCGACGGCGGCCCAGTGGCGACCGTCCGACACGAGGCGTTGGTCAGCTTGACGCCGACCGACCTCTGACTGATCACTTGTCCATGCTGCCCGTCGGCATGTCCGTCTGTATGACTGCGTCTGGATCGAGGTCTGGGGGGAAGCCAGGGTCGACGCTCCCCTAGGCGCTGGGGAGGGTCAAACGCCTACTGGATTCTCCAGAGAAGCGTCAGTGGGCCTACCTTTGGACATGGATGAACGCCAGATCTGTGTTCAACGGGCGATCTGTGCATCGCCCGGGACCATCTTCGAAGTGCTGGCCAGTCCGGCCGGACACGTGTCGATTGACGCCTCGGGGATGCTCATGTGGGCTGACGGCGACCCGGTATCGACAGTCGGCGACCGATTCACCGTGCAGATGGATCGCGACTCGCTGCAGGACTTCCCCCTGGGCGAGTACGAGGTAGAGGTGGTCATCACCCGCTTCGAGGTTGACCGGGCCATTGCCTGGGGCATCGAGAGCGCCAACCTTCAGCCCCCCATCGGTCACGTCTACGGCTACGACCTGGAGCCGGTCGACGGGGGCACCCTGGTCACCTCGACTTACGACTGGACCGACGTCCACCCAGACTGGGAGGCGGCCGTCGACGCCATCTTTCCGGTGATCAGTGAGACCAACCTACGGGCCACCCTCGGGATCCTGGCTCGGACCGTCGCTCCCGGACTTGGCCGCCCGGGTGCCGGGGAGGACTGACCGATGGCTTGGATCCGGACCATCCGCGAGGACGAGTGGGAGGGCCCGCTAGCCGATCTGTACGGACAGGTGGTCGATGCCGACCACGGCCGGGTGGACAACGTCATGCAGATCCACTCGCTGAACCCGGCCGCTATGGCTGGGCACCTGGCCGTATACGGGTCGGCTATGGCCGGCACGAAGACACTGCGGAAGGTCGAACGTGAGTTGGTAGCACTGGTGGTCAGCCGCTACAACGACTGCCACTACTGAACGACCCACCACCGGCGCGGTCTGCGTCGACTCCTCAAGGACGACGACCTCCTGGCCGCCATCGAGGACGACTGGCGCAGCGCGGGCCTGTCGGACCAGCGCGTGGCGATGCTGGCCTACGCGGAGAAGTTGACCGCCCATCCCGGCGACATGGTGGAGGCCGACGTGGAAGCCTTGCGGTCCGTTGGCTTCAGCGATCGCGACGTGCTCGACATCTGCGAGGTAGTGGCCTACTACGCCTACGCCAACCGCATCGTGGACGGCCTCGGCGTATCGCTGGAGTCGTGGATCACCGAGGACTGAGCCGGTCACCACCGGATCCCGTTGCCCCGGGGTTCAGATGAAGGCAGGTATGACCTCGTCGCAGAACAACTGCATGGACCGCTTCTGCTCCTCGAGCCCCAGGCCGAGGCTGGCGTAGTAGATGAACTCGTCCACGCCGAGCGCCTCGTAGCGTCGGAGTTTGGCTATCACCTCGTCGGGTGTGCCGAACAGGAGATTTTCGCTCAACGTGGTTGGTTCGTAGTCCGCAGCGTTGGTCACCTGGTCCATGGGGATGGCTGCCGGGAAGCCGTCTTGGACGTCGCCCAGGTTCTTGAACAGGTTCTCGAACTGGCTGAGCTGCCGCTGGGCAGCCTCCACTGGCACCATCCACTCATCGACTGAGCCGTATACCGCGGTGTGGCGCATTAGCGCCCACGTTGGTCGGGGCGCCCCGGGGCTAGCGGCGATTGAGGCGTCCAACTGCTCCTTGTAGAGCTTGGCTTCGGCGAATGGTCGGGCGATGGGCCACGACATGACATTGCACCCGTTGGCCACCGCGTAGTCGAACGTGATGGGTGATCGCGCGGCCACCCAGATCGGCGGGTGGGGCTGCTGAACTGGCTTGGGCACTGACGTTGACGTCGGGAACGACCAGAACTCGCCGTCGTGGGCGTAGTCACCGGCCCACAGTTTCTTTAGAACCGGCAGCATCTCTTGCATGTAGCGCCAGGCATCGGACTGCTTCAGACCGGGGCGCATCCGGTCGAACTCGCGCTGGTAGGCCCCCGATCCGATACCGAACTCGAGACGACCGCCGCTGACTAGGTCCAAGAACGCCGCCTCGCCGGCCAACTTGATGGGGTTCCAGTAGGCGGCCACGGCCACTGCGGTGCCCAGCCGGATCCGGCTGGTGTGACCGGCCCACCACGTCAGGATCTGCAGTGGGTTGGGAGCGATAGTCATCTCAAGGGCGTGGTGTTCAGCGGCCCATGCAGTGGTGAACCCTCCGGCCTCGGCCATCTGGACCATCTCGAGGGTGTGGCGGGCCACGTCGTCCATGGTGAGCGAATCATCGAGTCGCTCCAAGTTGATAGCCAGTTGGAACTTCACGACAGTTTCTCCGAATCAGGGTCAATGGGGGGTCTGATGGGCAAACGAGTCGCGTCGGAAGCTACAGAGCGCAATCCCGTGGATGAGGATTAGCGGTGGGCTGGTAGCGGTCACCCTACGCCGAGGGGCAGCATGGGAAACCAGTCCTGACGGAGGCGCTGACCGTCGACCATGCCGTGGCCGTCGAACGGTGGTGAGGTGGCTCCTCTGCGCTGTACGTAACGGGCGTCGTCGCCCACCATACGGAGTGAGAAGGCCCGTCGAAGGTTCGCTGACCCTCGGGCACCGTGGACGGTCCGGTAATGGAAGGCCACGGCGTCACCCGGCTCGCACGCCCACTCCATCACCTCGAACCGGTCAGGTTCGTCGTCGGGATCTGGTATCGGTCGGAAGCCGCCACTATGGGTCGTGTGGTCGTCGCCGTAGAAGCCAGTCAAGGTGGTCCAGCTCACAGGATGGACGGCATCCTGCCAGAGGTGGGACCCGCGGATTAGACGGAGGGTGGACTCCGCCGGTACAGGGTCCAGCGGGATCCAGATGCTGACCGTCTGAGGGCCGTCAACGAAGTAGTAAGGAGCGTCGCAGTGCCAAGGGGTAGGACGGGGCGCGCCCGGCTCCTTGACCAGCACGTGCTCGTGGAACAACTGCACGGTCTCGGACCTCATCAGGCCGGCGGCCACGTCGGCAATGCCCGAACCGAAGGCGAACCGCTCAAACTCGGGGATACGCGACCAGTTGCAGTAGTCGTCCCAGAAGCGTCCGACGTCGTTACTGGTGCCGTTGTCGTCGAAGAACTCGCTGGGGTCGGCCTCGTTGCGGGCTACTCCGGCGGCCAAGTCATCGACCCAGTCAGCAAACAGGCCCTTGAGGTGGACGGCGCCATCGGTGGCGAACGCGTCGGCCATCTCGTCGGAAATGGGAAGGGCGGTTGCGTGGTCGGTCACCGGGGCAGGATACGTCGTCTCATCTTCGCGATGCTGGGGGAATGCGGAAGGTGACATTGCGCGAAATGGCCTCCCTTTGACGGATGCTCCGATGTCCGACAGCATCCAAGTGTGTCTTCGCTCTCCACCCCTTCGATCTCCGATGTGGTGGATCTGCTGGGTGAGCTAGTGGCGTACCCCACGGAAAGTCGCTCTCCCAACGTCGACCTGATCGACCACTACGCGGATCGAGCCCATAGGGCCGGCGCCGAACTTGACGTGGTGCCCGGCGAGGTAGGGCGGGCCAACCTGCACCTCCGCTTCGGTCCGGACGCTCCGGGCGGGGTTCTGTTGTCGGGTCACACCGACGTGGTTCCCGCCGGAACCGGCTGGTCCACCGACCCCTACGCCCTCACGGAGGTAGGCGGGCGGTTGGCCGCTCGTGGCACAGCCGACATGAAGGGCTTCTTGGCCACCGCCCTCGTGCTGCTTGAGGAAGCTGACCTTGATGCCCTTCGGGCCCCGGTCCATCTGTGCCTTAGCTACGACGAGGAGATCGGCTGCGTCGGCGTCCGGGGCCTGCTCGACGTATTGGCCAGCGGATCCACGGGTGCCGGGACGTGTAGACCTGAGGTCGTGGTGGTGGGTGAGCCGACAGGGATGCGCCTATGCAACGCCCACGCCGGCAAGGTCGCCTATCGGATTGACCTCACTGCGGCCTCCGGGCACTCCAGTCGAGCTGGGACCGAACCGACCGCCGTACACGAGGGTGCTGCTCTGGTTGCCCTAGTCCAAGGCCTGAACGATCCCGGTCGTGGCATCAGCGCCAACGTGGGGTCGATCCACGGTGGCGTGGCCGTCAATGTGTTGTCCCCATCGTGCACGCTTGAGTTCGAGGTGCGCCACCAGGTCGACACCGATCCTGACGAGGTGCTGGCCGGTGTGCTGGAAGCGGTGGCCGAGGCCGATCGTCGGTTGTCGGCTGTGGGCGGACACGTCACTATTGAGTCGTTCATCGATTACCCGGGACTGGAGACCGATCCTTCGCTAGCCCCGGTCGCCGTCATGGTCGACCTGGTGGGCTGTGGTGCACCGGGCCCTGTGGGGTTTGGTACCGAAGGTGGCCTGTACTCCGACCGACTGGGCGTGCCGTCGGTGATCGTCGGCCCCGGTGACATCGCAGACGCCCACCGTCCCAACGAGACCGTGGCGCCCGACCAACTCGAGCAGTGCGGTGATGTGCTGCGTCGAACCATCCACCGCTTCTGTTCCGACGACGGCCCGGCCGCGGTCGGGATCGCCCCAGTCGACCATCCCAGCTAAGGGAGATCTCCCCCATGAGTACCACTACTGAAGAGACGTCCACCGCTGTCCCGTGGAGCGAGTCCCCGGAAATCGCCGAGGTCCTGGCCCGGGTCGATGCCCTGGGCCCGGTCTGGCGGGAGCGCGCCCGTTCCCTAGACGAAGGCGTCGAGTTCCCGCACGAGAACTTCGCCGAGGCGGAAGCTGCTGGTCTACACGCCCTCTGTCTGCCTACCGATTACGGCGGCGCCGGCTGGTGGCTACCCGGCCGGTTCAGCCCCTGGTACAAGGTGCTGGAGCGAATGGCCCGCTGGGAGACCAACACTGCCCAGTTGCTTCAGGTGCACAATCACGCGGCAGGCATCATCGCTTTCCATTCCACGCCGGAACAGCGCGACCGGTTCCTGCCCGACATCGCCGATGGAGCCTTCTGCGCCTCTTTGGGTTCGGAGGCACACCTGTACGAGAACGGCGCCGAGATTCTGGAATCCGAATTGACCCGGGTCGAAGGTGGCTACCGGCTGACGGCCCGTAAGGGATTTGCCTCGGTGGCTGCCGCCGCCAAGTACTTGATGGTTTGGTGCGCCGTGGAGGGTGACACGCCGTATGCGAGCCGGATGGTGTTCGCGGTAGTGGAGGTGGACTGGGAGGGCGTCGAGTTGTTGGATGACTGGCAGATGCTTGGCATGCGGTCCACCATCTCTTGTGGTGTGAAGTTCGATGAGGTGTTCGTACCCGATAGCCACGTGGTGGGGACCCCAGGCGGGTGGGTCACTGATGACCAGCGCACCTTCTCCTGCGCTTACGCCGCCAATCACTTGGGGTCGGCCCAGGGGGCTTTTGATTTCCTGGCCGGCTACATCGGTCAGCGTCCAGATCTTGCCGAATCGGAGGCCGTAAGGGTGAAGCTGGGCCAGATGGACGCCCAGCTGTTCGCCGCCCGATCCTGCCTGTACGCCACGGCGGCTCGGCTGGACCGGGGCGACGATCCCGACGAGTGCGAGGCTGACGCGGTGCGCACCATGCACCTGGCTAAGGAAGCGGTGTTGACCATCCCCTATCAGGGTTTCGATCTGGTGGGCGCCCGGGCTTGTCACGAGCGGTATCCGCTGGGCCAGATGATGCGTGACGCCCGGACCTTCACCCTCCACTTCCGAGACGACCTTTACGTGGAACGCCTGGCCCAACTAGCTCTCGGCAAGGGCTTCTCGGCCAAGGGTGGTCGCGGGGGATCTACCCCCTTCGAGGAAGGGACCGGGGCCACCGCCCAGGCCACCGCCGGGGCATGATCTGTTCCAACCGAACGCCGCCACCCACGCCGTCCGTCACGAGAAAGCGTCCGACGCCATGACTCACCAGCGCATTCGTCCGTTCAACACCAAGGAGACGTACCCCGAGCAGAACCTCGACAACGATCTCAGTCAGGGTGTCGTGGCTCGCGGCACCCTGGTTTTCCTGCGGGGCCAGGTCGCCCAGGATCTCGATACTCGGGAGTCATTGCACACAGGCGACGCTGGCGCCCAGACGGCCAAGACCATGGAGAACATCGCCACGCTGCTGGCCGAGGCCGGCTCGGAGATGTCCCACATCTGCCGGATCGTCGTCTACCTGACCGACATCCGCTACCGGGAGGTCGTCTATCAGGAGATGGGAAGGTGGCTCCAGGGTGTCCACCCGTGCTCGACCGGCATCGTCGTGTCTGCCTTGGCCCGTCCCGAGTGGGTGGTGGAGATAGAGGTCACCGCGGTGATCCCCGACTGACCGGTTCGACTGACCAGCCCGATTTAATGGATCTCCACCTGATGACCCCCCAGCCCGAGACCGGCGCTCTTTTGTCTGGTCTGCGTACCGTGGCCGACGGACCGCTGTCGGCGGCTACCAACATGCCCCCGGCTATGTACCACTCTGAGGCGGTGCTGGCTCTCGAACAAGAGAGGGCCTTCGGGCGGGACTGGGTGTCGCCCGGGCTGGCAGCCGAGATCCCCGAGGTGGGCGATCATCTGGTCTGGTCGATCGCCGACCAGCCGGTGTTCTGCGTCCGCGACGGTGATGGTCGGGTCCGGACCTTTTCCAACGTGTGCCGGCACCGGATGATGACACTGGTGGTCGGCGACGGGAACTCACGCCGGATTACCTGTCCGTACCATTCGTGGACATACGACCTGGGTGGGCAACTGGTGGGCACGAACCACATGGAGCGCACCGATGGATTCGACCGGGCTGACGTCTGTCTACCCGAGATCCGTACTGAACTCTGGCAGGGTTGGATCTACTGCACGTTGGACGACGACGCGCCGTCGGTGGCCGACCTGCTGGCCCCCATCGAGAGCATCGTGGCGCTCTACGGGGTGGCCGACTACATACCGATCCACCGGGTGGACGAAGTGTGGGACGGCAACTGGAAGTTCCTCACCGAGAACTTCATGGAGGGCTACCACCTGCCTGTCACCCACCGGGTCACGCTCGGAGCCTGGATGCCAATGGACTCGGTGGTGTTCCCCGACGAGCGCCACGGAGCGTTTACGTACCAGATGTTCGAGAAGGACGAGAACGCCATCTACGGGCGGGCCCATTCGGACAACGACCGTCTAGAGGGCGCGTGGCGGAGCACCACGTTCATGCCGACGGTGTTTCCCGCCCACATGTACATCCTCGCCCCCGACCACCTCTGGTACCTGTCGCTGCGACCCCGAGGCACCGGGCAGGTCGAGTTGCGGTTCGGGATTGCCCTAGCGCCTGAAGTGCACGCCTCATTGGTCGAACCCGAGACCTGGATCGCCGAGATGGTCGACTTCTTCACCGCGGTCTGCGAGGAGGACCGCATGGTGGTGGAGGGCCTCCACGCCGGATCCCGCTCGTCGCTGGCCACACCCGGCCCGTTGAGTTGGCTCGAGCATGAACTGCATCACTTCATGGGCTATCTGGCCGACCGCCTGACGCCTGCTGATTGATCCCTGACCCGGAGCCCACCATGACCTTTTCCATCACTGGACACTGCGCTAGGACCGGCATGGCCGGGGTGGCCATCACCACCTCGTCCATCTGCGTGGGGTCGCGCTGCCCGCATGCCAGGGCCGGCGTAGGTGCCGTGGCCACCCAGAACGTCACCGACCCGACCTTGGCTGACCGTGTGTTCGAGCGCCTGGAGGCCGGTGAAACGGCCACTGAAGCTGTGGCTGCCGTCATGGACGGTCGGGTCAACGCTGACTACCGACAACTGGCCGTGGTCGACATGGCCGGTCGGACCGGACACTTCACCGGGTCCCACATCCTTGGCACCAACCGCGTCGTGGAGGGTGATCATTGCATTGCGGCGGGCAATCTGCTCTCGACGTTGGAGGTCCCGGCGGCCATGGTGGCCGGCTTTGAGGCCAATCCCGAAGCCCACCTGGCCGATCGTCTACTGCGTGGTCTAGAGGCCGGGCTAGCCGCTGGTGGTGAGGAGGGCCCGGTGCGCTCGGCTGCCCTCGTCGTCCACCATGATCAGCCGTTCGCCCTGGTTGACCTGCGGTGCGACTGGGACGAAGACGACCCGGTGGTCGTGCTGCGCCGTTTGTGGACTGATTACGAACCCCAGATGCAGCCCTACCTGGACCGGGCCGTGAATCCGGGGGCAGCGCCCAGTTACGGCGTGGCCGGCGACCGGTGAGTCGATACCGGTGCTGACCGACGAACAGATCGGGAGGTTCTGGCGCGACGGGGTTTTGACAGTTCCCAATGCCGTCACCTCGGATCAGCTGGCCGCGCTGCGGGTTGACATGGAGCGTTGGGTTGAGGAGAGCCGGTCCCACGACGGGCCGTACGGAGAGACGACCGACGGGCGTCCCCGATTCGACGTTCAACCGGGCCATTCGGAGGACCGCCCGGCGTTGCGGCGGGTGTCGGCGCCAACGGAGGTCTCAGTTGCCTACCGCGAGGTCATGGCCGACAGCGCCATGGTCGACATGGTGGCTGACCTAGTTGGGCCGGACGTCCGGCTCCACCACACCAAGGTCAACACCAAACTCCCGGGGACCACCACCGAGGTGCAGTGGCACCAGGACTTCCCGTTTACTCCGCACTCCAACGCCGACATAGTGACCGCCCTGCTGATGGTCGACGAGGTGACCGCGGAGAACGGCCCCCTGGAGGTGGCTCTGGGTTCGCACAAAGGCCCGATCTACTCGTTGTGGCACGACGGGGTTTTCACTGGGGGCATCTGCCCTGCTGCCGCCGCCGCGCTGCGCGATGCTGCCGTACCGTGCATGGGTCCGGCGGGTTCGGTGTGTCTGATGCACACTCGACTGGCCCACGCCTCGGCCCCGAATCGTTCGAACCGGTCACGGACCCTGTTCATCTGCGTCTACGGGGCAGGCGATGCCGTTCCGTATGGCCCCAACCCGGTGCCCACCACCCATCAGGGGTTGTTCGTGCGGGGTTCGGATCCCGGTCGGGTCCGGACCGGGGACTTCGAGATGGATCTGCCTGAACCCCCGGTGGGCGCGTCGTTCTTCACCCAGCAGGAGGCCTCGGGGGTCGATCCGGGGCGAGGGTGACGGTGCGTCGACCGGTGGCATCCGACGACCGGCTCCGATCGTGAACCAGGTATCTCCGAAGCGACTACTTTGCCGCTGCCAAAGCCGTCTGAAGTGATCGTCTGGAGTGGGGTCGTCTGAGATGCGGAGCCGTCGATGAGCGGTGAGCGCCGTCGAGGAGGCCGGGGTGCGCGTACCGCTGCGCGTGCGACTGGACCGGCTACCGAGGTGCTGCAACCACGGCGGAGCATTCCTACCTACGAGCTGCTCGACGAAGGTTCGCTAGACCGCCTCGAAGCCCACGCCGACTGGATCCTCGACGAGATCGGTATCGAAATTCGCGGAGACGAGGAGGCAGTCGAACTGTTCAGGGCGGTTGGTGCCCGAGTCGAGGGGGAGCGGCTGCGGTTTGATCCGGGCCTGGCGCGAAGCCTGTGCACCACGGCGCCGGCCGAGTTCGCCATGCACGGACGCGATGAACGCCACACGGTGATCGTTGGTGGCGACCATGTCGTCTTCTCGCCTGCCTACGGCTCACCGTTCGTTTCGGACCTCGACGATGGTCGGCGGTACGCGACGCTGGCCGACTTCGAGAACCTGGTGAAGTTGACCTACGTATCGCCGTGGCTGCAGCACTCAGGCGGCACGGTGTGTGAGCCGGTGGACGTGCCGGTCAACAAGCGGCACCTGGACATGGTTTACGCCCACCTGCGCTGGTCGACCAAGCCGTTCATGGGCGGGGTGACGACGCCGGGGCGGGCTGAGGACTCCGTCGCCATGGCCCGCATCGTCTTCGGGGCCGACCGCCTCGAACGGGACTGCGTTGTCCAGGGAAACATCAACGTCAATTCACCGCTGGTGTTCGACGACGTGATGACTGGGGCGCTCAAGGCGTATGCCCGAGCCAACCAGGGCAACGTGATCTCACCGTTCATTATCGGGGGCGCCATGGGCCCGGTCACCCAGCCGGCGCTCATTGCCCAGGCTCACGCCGAGACCTTGGTCGGCATCGCTCTGGCCCAACTGGTGCGTCCCGGTTCACCGGTGGTGTACGGCAGCTTTCTGACCACCATGGACCTGCGAAGCGGAGCACCGACGTTTGGGACGCCCGAGGCGGTACTAGCCACCTACGCCATGGGTCAACTGTCGCGCCGTCTAGGACTGCCACTGCGTTGCGGTGGCCACTACACGGCGTCCAAGGTGGCCGATGCCCAGGCCATGATGGAGTCGGCCGACGCCATGGGGGCGTCCGTCTACGCCGGGGCCAACTTTGTGCACCAGGCTGCTGGCTGGCTGGAGGGCGGGCTGGTCACCGGTTACGAGAAGTTCGTGATGGATGCCGAGCACTTGGGGATGCTCATCCGACGCATGGGGGGTCTCGTGGTTGACGACGACTCGTTGGCCGTCGAGGGCTACCGGGAGGCCGGGCCGGGAACGGCCCATCTGGGGACTGCCCATACCCTTGCTCACTTCGAGGAAGCCAACTACAACTCGGTGCTCCTCGACACCAACTCCTTTGAGCAGTGGGCCGAGGACGGGGGGCGGGACATGCAGCAGCGGGCCAACGTCCTCTGGAAGCGCATGCTGGCTAACTACGAGCCACCGGAGATCGACCCGGGGACAGATTCTGAGTTGCAGGCGTTCATGGCTGAACGCAAGGGTGCCGAAGACGACGCTTGGTACTGAGCACCGGTACCGAAACTGGACCCCGGGCTCCAACCTGCTCGCAATAGCGCTGGGGTGGGTGACAACGTGCCCGAGTTCATGTGGCTGGGCCAGGTCATGGATCGACGGTTGACGTTGACGCCCTTTGGTGATGTTTTCCTGGTGCCCGCGGGAAGAGGGGTCGTCGCCAAGTGCCGGTGGCTGATCGGGAGTGACGGCTTCAGTAGGAGCGCCGCTCGGTGGCACCGTGGTACAACACGTCTGACAGAGCGGCGTTGGCTGATGCTCGGACTGCTCGGCCTTCGGCAGTCATTTCGACTTTTGGCCGAGGCACGACGAGGAATGCCGGGTCCACGGGGGCGTCACCGACGGCCAGCACGTGGTGCTCGCCTCGTTCTGGGTGGGCGTTGACTCCAACGTAGGACTGGAAGGCCACGCCCACCCGTCGGGCGTCGGACCCGTTGGGTCGTGATCCGTGGATCAGGTGCGGGTGGTGGAGCGACATCTGGCCGGCCTGGAGCACCACGTCGACGGCCGTGTCGGGGTCGAACCCGCTTACGTGCTGACCTCTGGTGAGGATGTTGTCAGGTCCGTACTGGTCCTCGTGAGGGCGGATGCCGTCCAAGTGGGTGGCAGGAGCCATGGCTACGCACCCGTTGTCCGACGTGCTGGGGGTCAGAGCCACCCAGGCGGTGACCATGTCGGTCCCCTCTATACCCATGTAGGTGGAGTCTTGGTGCCAACTCACATAGGTCGTGGTGTCCGGGTCCTTGATGAACAGCACTGAGTTAAGCAGGGCGGCGGGCTCGTCCACGAGTGACGCCACGCAACCCAGGATGGTCGGGTGGAGGGCCAGATCGGCCAGAAACGGCAGGACCAGGTGAGCGTTGTTGCGGTGGTCACCGCGCAAGTCCTCGGGGTATCGGGTCTCGGCCTCTTCGAGGGCGGCGAGGATGGTAGAGGCTTCACCGGTCGTGAGTACGTCGATCGGGGCGAGCCAGCCGTCTCTCCAGTACCGGGAAACCTGCTCGTCGGTGAGTATCGGCATGGCCGCGGACGGTAGCCGAGGCTTAGGTGTCCGACATCGGTGAGCGAGGTCAGGTCGCCAGTATCTTCGGAGGATGGACGGAGCAGGTCGGATGCGGGTTCTGGCCAGGGGTGTCGTGGCGGCCTGCCCGGGCTGTGGAGGACGGGGCTTGTTCCGCACTCCGTCCCGCCGCGGTTGGTTGCGGATCCGTGAGGCGTGCCCCAGTTGTGGGCTCGCCTTCGAGCGCACCCACGGTCACTGGATAGGGGCGGTGGCTGTCAACACCGTCCTGTCCACAGTGGCGATCATGATCGTATTGATCGTCGCATTCGTCGCGGCATGGCCCGATCCGGAGGTCCTCGAAGTCCTGGTGCCCACGGTGGCTACCTCGCTGATGGCACCGCTGGCCTTCGCTCCAATTAGCCGAAGTCTCTGGACGGCCATGGTTGTTCTTGTACTGCCACCGGATGACCCACCTTTGGTGGACACGCGTCCGATCTAGCCTTCGCGAACCCCAGCCCAGCGAACGAAGCGGGCCGATACCCGAGAGGAGAGGGAAGCCATGCCAGATGTTGAGCTTCCGTTCAGCCGTGAGGAATACGCCCAGCGCCTGGCCAAGGTGCGTAGGGCCATGGAGGCTCGCGGCATCGAGGTGCTGGTGGCCGCCGACCCGTCCAACATGTCGTGGCTGACCGGCTATGACGGCTGGTCGTTCTATACACCCCAAGCGGTGGTGGTCACTCACGACGGAGAGCCGTGGTGGTGGGGCCGACGGATGGACGGCAACGGTGCTCGGCGCACCGTCTACATGGACGAGGCCCGCATCCTGGACTACTCCGACGACCACGTCATGTCGACCGAGAAGCACGCTTTCGGGCAGTTGGCCGGGCTGCTGGACGGGATGGGGCACAGGTCGGCCCGGATCGGCGTGGAACTCGACAACTACTACTACTCTGCGGCCGCCCACCAGCACCTCTGTGCCGGCCTCCCCGACGCCGACGTGGTGGACGCTACGGCGCTCGTCAACTGGCAGCGAGGCGTCAAGTCCGCCCAGGAACTGGTGTACATGAGGCGGGGTGCCCGGATCGTCGAGTTGATGCACGCCCGGATCCGCGAGATCATCGAACCGGGGATGCGTAAGTGCGATCTGGCTGCTGAGATCTACGCCACCGGCGTGTCGGGCACCGAGGAGTTCGGCGGCGACTACCCGGCCTTCGTGCCCATGCTGCCCACTGGGGAGGACGCCTCGGCCCCTCACCTGACATGGGACGACAAGCCGTTGAAGACAGGAGAGGGCACGTTCTTCGAGATCGCTGGCGCCCATCGGCGATATCAACTTCCCCTGTGTCGAACGACGTTCCTGGGGTCGCTTCCCGGCGACATGCGTCGCGCGGAGAAGGCGGTGCTGGACGCCCTGGACGCCGGACTGGAGGCAGCGCGGGCCGGGAATCGGGCTAGTGACCTGGCTCGACGGTTCTTTTCAGTCATGGAGGAGGCGGGCTTCCACAAGGAGGGCCGCTGCGGCTACCCCATTGGCATCAGCTATCCGCCGGACTGGGGGGAGCGAACCATCTCGCTGAGGGCCACGGACGACTCGGTGCTGGAGCCGGGCATGACCTTCCACTTCATGCCCGGACTGTGGATGGACACCTGGGGTCTGGAGATCACAGAGAGTTTCGTGGTCGTGGAGGACGGGCCAGGCGAGCCGCTGGCCGACGTGTCCCGCGGCATCCACGTAAAGGGGTGACCGTGCCCGTCGCCCCACCGCCCATCGATGAGGTGCTGACCCTCCTTGAGGACCTGATTGCCTTCCCGTCGGTCGCTCTGACTCCCAACGTTGACCTGATCGCACACGTGGAGGACCTACTGCGGCCCTACTGCACCGACATCGTGCTCACCCACGACGAGACCGGGACGAAGGCCAACTTGTTCGCCACCATCGGCCCCGCCGTGGACGGGGGGGTCATGCTGGCCGGCCACAGCGACGTCGTCCCCGTCGATCCTGCCGACTGGGCCACGCCGCCATTCGTCGCCACTCGGCTGGGTGACCGTATCTATGGGCGGGGCACCGCTGATATGAAGGGGTTTGTGGCCTGCGCGCTGGCCCTTGTTCCCCGGTGGGCGGCCCTGGACCTGGTCCGGCCGGTCCACGTTGCCCTCACCTTCGACGAGGAGGACGGCTTCCATGGCGCCCCGATCCTGATTGACTCCCTGGCAGGCGCCCCCCGGCCCGCTGCGGCCATCGTCGGGGAGCCGACCGGCCTGCAGTTGATTGGGGCCCACAAGGGTTGCTACGAGTACACCACCACAGTCACCGGTATGAACGGACACAGCTCCCGTCCCACCGAGGCGGTCAGCGCGGTACACCACGCCACTCGCTGGATCGGAGCGTTGTTGGACCTGGATGCCGAGTTGGCTGGCCGGGCACGAGCCGACAGTCGGTTCGAACCGCCGCACACCACGACCAACGTCGGCGTGGTCGGTGGAGGGCTGGCCCGGTGCACAGTGGCCGGCGAGTGCTCGTTCGAATGGGAGATGCGTCCCGTCCAGGGCGGCGACGCCGGCTTCGTGAAGGAGCGGATGGCCGCCGCCGAAGCCACGTTGCTAGCCGAGATGCGTGCAGTACACCCGGGGGCGGCCATCGAGACCGAGGCGGTGTGCGAGATCGATGGCCTCGAATGGGTCGACGCTTCCCCAGCCCTCGACCTAATGAGGTCTCTGCTGGGTGGCGACCCGCCGGTCGGTGTGGTGGCCTACGGCACCGAGGCAGGCCTCTACCAGGCGGCCGGAATCCCGTCGGTGGTGTGGGGACCGGGTGACATAGCAGTAGCCCACCGGCCCGACGAGTTCGTGGAGGTGGCCGACCTCGAAGCCTGCATGGCCGTATTGGCCCGGCTGGGCGACCAGCTCACCCACTGAACCTGCTGGCCATGGGGGACCTCGCTACACCTGGAGTGGCGTCGGCCTTCGCCGCCGACGGGTTCGCCCTAGTGGACCGGCTGGTGTCCGAAGAGATGGTGGTCGCGTTGCACGATCGGTTCTACCGACTGTTCCGGGGGGAGTTCGAGACCGGGGTGCCGCCCGACGAGGTCAACTGGCAGGAGGGAACTGGCGATCCGACCCTCACCCGGCAACTGTGCAACGCGTGGCGGGCCGACCGGCTGGTGGCGTCCGTGGTTTTGTCGTCGGCGTTAGGTGAGGCGTTGGCCCGTCTGGCCGGATGGCCCGGGGCGCGGATCATTCAGGACAACGCGTTGTGGAAGCCGCCAGGTGCCAGGTCGGTGGGGTTTCACCGGGACAACGCCTACCTGGCCTGGTACCAGCCGCGGGAGATGGCCACGTGCTGGATAGCGCTAGACCCCGCTTCGCCGGTGTCGGGCACGTTGTGCTTCATCCGTGGGTCGCATAAGTGGTCCACCGGCGGCGATCCGGCCATGGAGTTTCATGGTCCGGAGCACCACCGGGCCCCGATGGAGGCCGCGGCGACCGCCGAAGGGCTGGTTCCCGAGCTGGTCCCGGTGGAGGTCCCGGCAGGTGGCGGCTCGTTCCACCACGGATGGACCTGGCACGGGTCGGACGCCAATCGGTCTGACGTGCACCGCCGCACCCTGGTGCTGCACTGCGCGAGTAGTGAAGCCCGCTTTCACCGCCCGGGGTTCGCCGATGGTAACGGGCCGATCTACACCCAGTACGCGCATGCCGACGACGACATGATGGACGAGGCCCACTTCCCTGTCCTATGGACTGCCAACGGCTACCGCAGCCCGGGCCTGCCCGAACCACCCACGGTCTAGACAGTCTCACGGATCAGTTATAGGCTCTCACTTCATAGCGTTCGGGGCTCGTTCCCAGTGGCGCGTGTCCGATCGAATCCACATCCGGTACAGGAGTGCACTGATGACCCGCATGACTCCCAGCGAGGCCTTCGTCGAGACGATGGTGGCGAACGGCGTCACCACCATCTTCGGCATCATGGGCTCGGCGTTCATGGATGCCATGGACATCTTCGCCCCGGCAGGCATTCGCCTGGTTCCCGTTGTCCACGAGCAGGGTGCAGCCCACATGGCCGACGGCTATGCCCGGGTCAGCGGTCGTCACGGTGTGGTCATAGGCCAGAACGGCCCTGGTATCTCCAACTGCGTGACGGCCATTGCAGCCGCCTTCTGGGCCCATAGCCCGGTCGTCATGATCACTCCGGAGACCGGCACCATGGGCCAGGGCCTCGGTGGCTTTCAGGAGGCCAATCAACTCCCGATGTTCCAGGAGTTCGTCAAGTACCAGGGCCACATCGCTAACGAGCATCGCATGGCCGAGATCACGGCCCGTTGCTTCGACCGGGCGATGTCGGAAATCGGCCCCACCCAACTGAACATTCCCCGCGACCGCTTCTACGGCGACATCGATGTCGAGATCGCCGAGCCGATGCGCCTAGACCGCGGCCCTGGTGGCGCTGCCAGCCTTGATGAGGCGGCCGACATGCTGGCCGCTGCTGATTTCCCGGTCATGGTGGCCGGTGGCGGTGTGGTCATGGGCGACTCGGTGGCTGAGGCCGTCACCCTGGCCGAGCGACTGGGCTGCCCGGTGGTCAACAGTTACCTGCACAACGACTCGTTCCCGGCCAGTCATCCGCAGTGGTGTGGTCCGCTGGGCTACCAAGGTTCCAAGGCAGCCATGAAACTCATTGCTCAGGCCGACGTGGTTCTGGCCCTGGGTACCCGTCTGGGACCGTTTGGCACCCTTCCGCAGCACGACATGGACTACTGGCCGAAGGACGCCAAGATCATCCAGGTCGACGCTGATCACAAGATGCTTGGTCTGGTCAAGAAGATCTCGGTGGGGATTTGCGGTGACGCTGGCGCGGCGGCGGTGGCACTGGTCGAGCGACTTGACGAAAGGGTCCTGGCCTGTGACGCCAATCGTGACCACCGGGCGCAACTCACCGCTGCCGAGAAATCCGACTGGGAGGCCGAGTTGGAGGAGTGGACACACGAGACCGACGACTTCAGCGTGGACATGATCAAGCAGGCCATTGACGAGCAGGACAACTGGCTCCACCCCCGCCAGGTCCTTCGCGAACTAGAGAAGGCCATGCCGGCTCGAGTCATGGTTTCCACAGACATCGGGAACATCAACTCGGTCGCCAATAGCTACCTGCGGTTCGAAGAGCCCCGTTCGTTCTTTGCCGCTATGAGCTGGGGGAACTGTGGTTACGCCCTGCCGACCATCATCGGTGCCAAGGCCGCTGCTCCCGACCGTCCAGCGGTCGCATACGCAGGTGACGGAGCATGGGCCATGAGCATGGTCGAGATCATGACGGCGGTACGCCATGACATACCTGTCACAGCGGTGGTGTTCCACAACCGGCAATGGGGAGCCGAGAAGAAGAACCAGGTCGACTTCTATGGCCAACGTTTCGTCGCTGGGGAACTCGAGGGTGGTGAGAGCTACTCCGAGATAGCCCGTGCCATGGGCGCCGAGGGCGTTCGGGTGAATCAGCTTGAAGATGTGGGTCCAGCGTTGTCAGCAGCTGTTGATGCTCAGATGAACGCGGGCAAGACCACGGTGATCGAGGTCATGTGTACTAAGGAACTCGGCGATCCGTTCCGCAAGGATGCGTTGTCCGTCCCTGTACGTCACCTTGACAAGTATGCCGATTTCACCTGATCAGGCCCATCAATGACCTGAGTTCAGCCCCCAACCGATGGACCAGGCTCGTGAGCCACGTCCTCCGGGCCGAGGTGGCGAGTCCAGGCGGCAAATTCAAGAATGATTCCGTCAGGGTCTTGAAAATAGATCGACCTCACGAAGACACCTTCGTGCAAATCTGGAGACACGCCCCACTCGGATTCGTCATGGTTGACCACCTCAGAACAGTCGATGCCGGCATCGCGAAGGCGGGGAACGAGACTGTCGATGGTTTCGCAGTCGACGTTGAAGGCCAAGTGGTTCATGGAGCCGTGAGCGGAGTGGATGCCGCCCCGGTCAGGTCGGTCGGCCGGCATCGCAATGCCGGGTGCGACTCCGGGCCCATGAGGAAACCAGAAGAACGCCAACTGGTTGTTGCCGCCAGCATCGAAGAAGAAATGCTGTCCTAGCCCGCCTCCCAGTTCAACGGTCTTCACGAGGGGCATTCCCAGTAGGCCTTCGTAGAACGCCACTGTGGCTGCCATGTCGCTGCAGACGAGGGCAAGGTGGTTGATTCCCCGGACACCGAACGGTCCGGTCGTCTGGTTGCTGTAGGCCATGGCAGGGGCTCCGGAAGATTTCGATCCTTCCAATGCCCCAGCCATGAAGACACCCTAGGCGGCCTGTCAGAATCGATCTCGTGCCCACCTCCTCGCCCGAAGACCAGCTGACTGACTTCACCGACCGCGTTGTCGTGGTCACTGGTGGAAGCCGAGGGCTCGGTCGGTCCATGGTCGAGGCATTCGCTCGGTGTGGGGCAGACGTAGTGGTGGCTAGCCGCAAACTGCCCACCTGTGAGACGGTGGCAGCCGGCGTGGTCGAGAAGATCGGTCGACGGGCGCTTCCGGTTGCTTGCCATGTCGGCGACTGGGACCAATGCGACGCCCTAGTAGAGGCCACCTACGCTGAGTTCGGTCGATGCGACGTACTGGTCAACAACGCTGGCAGCTCGCCTCTCTATCCGTCACTCGCGCAGGTCACCTCTGAGCTGTTTGACAAGACGATCGCCACCAACCTGAGGGGCACATTCCGGCTGTCAGCTTCCTTTGGGTCCCGAATGTTCGATGCCGGCAGTGGGTGCATCGTCAACGTGAGCTCCGTCGCGTCTTCGGCACCGACTCCGGGGGAGGCGATCTATGGCGCAGCGAAGGCCGGTATCCACTCGCTCACAGAATCATTCGCACGCGCATACGCACCGGCGGTTCGTGTCAATTGCCTGCAGCCGGGCCCTTTTCTGACCGACGTCTCGACCCACTGGCCCGAGAGTGCACACGAGGGCTTCCGTTGGCGCGTTCCCCTACAGCGGGCCGGCAATGCTGAAGAGATCGTGGGTGCCGCCCTGTACCTAGCGTCCGACGCCGCTTCGTTCACGACTGGATCGGTGGTGAAGGTCGATGGCGGCTCGGTCTATGGGACCGGCTAGGAGTTCGGGGCGGGTGGGTCGTCAGAAGTCGGCCGTGGGACTGGACTTGATGTGGAGGGTCAAGGCGGCGTTGGACCCCGACGACCTGTTCAACCCGGGAAGAGGTGCTCACTGTGCCACGGTTCCGGAGGCCGAAGCCGAGGAGGCGCTATGACCGTGGGACGACCGAGGGCCACGGTGGCGGCTATGGCGCCGTACCGGCCGGGAAAGTCGGTGGCCATGGCCGCCGACGAGTACGGCTTCGATCTGGAGGCGGTGGCCGAGTCGGCGAAGTTGTCGTCCAACGAGAACCCGTACCCGCCGGTGCCGTCGGTGGTCGCCGCGATCGTCGCAGCGGCTGGCGATGTCAACCGCTATGGGGATCACCGTGCGGCTGAGCTTCGGGAGGCATTGGGGGCGTGGCTGAGCGTGGATCCCGAGCGGGTGGCCACTGGCTGCGGATCGGTGGGCTTGCTCCAGCAGTTGTTCCTCACCTACGTGGACCCGGGCGACGAGGTGGTCTACCCGTGGCCGTCGTTCGAGGCCTACCCGGTGGATGTGGCCATCACCGGTGGCGTAGAGGTGGCTGTGCCGTTGGTCAACCACGCCTTCGACCTGGACGCGGTGGCCGACGCTGTGACACCCCGCGCCAAGTTGGTGGTGCTGGCCAATCCCAATAACCCGACGGGCACCGCAGTCCATGTGGACCAGATACGCGGCCTGCTCCAGCAGGTGCCCGACGACGTTCTGGTGGTGGTCGACGAGGCCTATCGGGAGTTCACGACCATTGACCTGGGTGATCCGATCACCGACCTGATGCCCGATTACCCCAATGTGGTGGTACTTCGCACGTTCTCCAAGGCCTACGGTTTGGCCGCCCTGCGGACCGGCTACGGCATCGCCGACCCGTCAGTTGTCACCCAGATTGACAAGGTGCTGATTCCGTTCGCCGTGAACCATCTGGCTCAGGCGGCGTCGCTGGCTGCCATCGAAGCCCGGGACGAAGCCCGGGTGATCATCGACCGCTTGGTGTCCGAACGGGATCGGGTGGTCGACGCCCTTCGGGGTGACGGGTGGGAGGTACCCGACGCGCACGCCAACTTCGTGTGGCTTCCGCTGGGCGAGCGTACCGACGAGGTCTTTCCCGCGTTGGAGCGGCGAGGCGTGGTGGTGCGGTCGTTCCCGGGGGTGGGGATCCGGGTCACGATCGGCACGTCGGCCGAGAACGATCGGTTTCTGGAGGTAGTGGCCGACCTCAACTGACTGTGGTCCGTCCTGACGCAAGTCGGCCGGGGCGGGTTTCGCCCGCACTGATGAGGATTTGGATTGGACACGCTGGGTATGGTGATCATCTAGACCACCTTCGGCTGGTAAAGGGCAGGGTGGAGTGAGGAGTTCGCCGACGTTCAACGGGGCTCCTCGGCTGTCGTGGGGTACTGCTCCCCGGTTTGCTGGGGTCGACGTTTTTGCGAGGGCGCCTGCTGTAGTCGAATCGGGTCAGGACCCTTTGAGAGAACCGCCCTCCACCGGTAGGCCGGTGCCGTTGACGTAGTTGGCGGTCTCCGAGCATAGGAAGGCCACGATCCGGCCAAAGTCGGCTGGGTCGCCGATCCGCCCCATGGGGTGGCCGGCGGCTACGGCGTCCAAGTCGTCGTAGAGTTCGCGCAGGCGGCCGGTGGTGTGCAGGCCCGGTTGGACCGAGTTGACCGTCACCCCATCGCCAGCCACCTCTGTGGCGGTGGTCTTGAGAAACGCTGCCAGTCCGGCCCGGGCGGTGTTGGAAAGCATCAGGTTCGGGGACGGTTCACGCACCGTGGCTGAAGTGATGGCCACTACCCGTCCCCAACCCCGCTCGCGCATGGGCGGAATAAGGGCTCGGCACATCCGGACGTGGGCTAGCAGGTTCAACTGCAGGGCCGCCGGGTATAGGTCGTAGCCAGTGGAGGTGAACGTTCCTGGAGGCGGTCCTCCGGAGTTGGCCACCAGGATGTCCACGTGGCCGAGGGTCGCCACCACTTCGGACAACATGGCGTCAATGGACCTGTCGTCGGTCAGGTCCGCAGCGACGGAGACCGGCTCGCCGGCAACAGTGTCTAACGCGGCGCCCAGTTTCTTGGCTGAGCGCGAGACCAATGCCACCCGCACCCCCTCAGCGGCCAGAGCTTGCGCAGAGGCCAGGCCAAGGCCGGTAGAGGCCCCGGTGACCAGCGCAGTGCGTCCGGCAATGCCCAGATCCATGATCGGACGGTACCCGTAACCAGCCGCCGCGTCGCAGCCCAACGGGCGGAACTGGCAGGCTGTGGCCCATGGGATCTCAACCGATCTGGAGGGACACCGAAGGGTTGAGCTGGTGGCTCTTCCTGGCGTGCGCACTGGTGTTCGTGGTGGCGTCCATCCGGATCGGCGACGTCCTGTTCACCATCGGATCGGTGCTGTTCTTGTCGGCCTGTGTCGTGTTCCTCGCCGGCAGGGACCGGTCTCCTGATGACGGGTCACCTGGTGGCGGACCCGGTGGGGACGGATGACCGAACGCCGCACCGGCGGTGCCCTGCTGGTCGACTGTCTCTTGGCCCAGGGGGTCGACACGGCTTTTGGTGTGCCCGGCGAGAGCTACCTGACGGTCTTGGACGCCCTCCACGACGTGGAGGATCGTCTGCGGTACGTGCCTTGTCGCCAGGAGGGCGGCGCCGCCTACATGTCCGAGGCATGGGCCCGTTTCACCGGACGGGTAGGGGTGTGTTTTGTGACTCGTGGCCCCGGGGCCACCAACGCATCCATCGGGGTGCACACCGCTGACCAGAGTTCAACGCCCATGGTCCTGTTCGTCGGCCAGGTGGGGCGTCTCCACCGGGGGTTGGAGGCCTTCCAGGAGGTCGAGTACACGTCATTCTTTGACGACCTGGCCAAGTGGGTGGTCGAGGTGGACGACGCCGCAGATCTACCGCAGGTGGTAACCGCGGCGTTTACCATTGCCACCAGCGGGCGGCCGGGGCCCGTCGTGGTTGCCCTGCCGGAGGACGTCCTGCGTGACCTGACGATGGCCCAACCGGGTTCGGCGGTGGAGGTCGCCGAGCAGGACCCCACAGATACAGGGGTGGCCGCGGTGCAGTCCGTCCTGACAGGCGCTGAGCGACCTGTACTCCTTGCCGGGGGAGGCGGATGGACCGATGTCGGACGGAGCGCGCTCGCCGCCTTCACCGAGGCCGCCGATCTACCAGTGGTCGTCTCGTTCCGGCGACACGACCTGTTCGACAATACGAACGCCTGGTACACGGGTGAGGCGGGGGTAGGGATGCCACCGGCCGTGCGGGAGACCCTGGAGACTGCCGACGTAGTCCTGAGCCTGAACTGCCGGTTCGGCGAGATGACGACTGCCGTATACACGCTCTTCGGAACGGATGGTCGTCCCAACGACCAGCAGATCGTGCATATGCACCCGTCGGTGTACGAGTTCGGGAAGGTGGTGACGCCGGTGGCCACCGTGCAGGCAGGCCCGAATGCCATGGCTGCTGCCCTGCTAGCGGGAGCCGTTCCGGCGGGCGCGGATCGTGCCCGCTGGGCGGGATGGCGGACCGG
>Ga0209034_10000338_pt1 | contig 23584 bp, 27 predicted proteins | sample MarorgKNORR_S2LV_2_FD_188219 | JGI IMG/M metagenome (GOLD analysis project Ga0209034, IMG submission 188219) | Marine microbial communities from the Southern Atlantic Ocean, analyzing organic carbon cycling - 250m_A/KNORR_S2/LV (SPAdes) (version 2) | ecosystem: Environmental > Aquatic > Marine... | reverse complement strand
AACTTTTACACTTATCTTTATGCCTCACTGGTAAGTATTGCCCTCCTATCTGCAATGGGCTTTCTTCAGCCCTATGTTCTCAATGCAAATCTAGGAATACCAAGGGGTCAGCAGGGTCTTGTTTCAGGGAACCTGGGAGTTTTAAGTGAAATTGTGACCATTCTACTTATAAAACCTTTTGGCTCCTTATCAGACAGAATTGGACGAGTTCCTGTTTTAACAGTAGGTGTGCTCTTACTTGGTTTAGGATTTGCTTTTTATCCTACTGCAGACACCTTAAATGAACTCTATATTTATAGAGGTATTTGGGCTGTTGGAGTTGCATCAACAGCCACCACACTATCAGCTATAACAACTGACATTCCTCAGAATCACTGCAGAGGCAAGCTTATCGGGACAGGTAACGTTTTCAATAATATAGGTATCTTAATGGTTACTCTTGGTCTATCACAGGTACCCGCTTATCTAATGAGCAATGGCACAGATGCTAGATTAGCCGGCCAAGCTGCTTATTGGGTATTAACTAGTGCTTGCTTGATTTCAACATATATATTCTTTAAAGGGTTTGATGGACCAGTTCTCACAAAAGCCTCGGCAGACAATAAGGAAGTAAAGTTCCTAGATTTACTTACAAATGGTTTATCCGAAGCTAAAAACCCAAGGATAATGCTTGCATATTTAGTCTCTCTAGAAGCAAGAGCTGACCTTACTCTAAAGGGAACTTTTATTTCATTATGGGCTGTTCAATCCGGCATGAGCCTAGGATTATCACCAGCTGAATCATTAGCAAAGGCTGGCTTTCTTTTCGGCTTTATGTTGACGGTAGGCATTTTTACTCATTTTTCATGGGGTTTCTTCTTCGATAGAGTTAACAGAGTCACAGCCACAGCTGTATCAATGTTCTTATGTGCATGTGGTTATATGTCTATGTACTTTGTGTCCTCGCCTCTTGATTATGTTAATTTGCCATTTTTTGCCCTACTCAGTGTGGGTTCAGCAACATCGATCTCTGTGTCAATAGGTTTATCTGGTCAGGAGGCTACGCCACAGAACCGAGGATCAATTATGGGAATGATAGGTTTGTTTGGTGCTTTTGGAATTATGATTACCCAATTCATTGGTGGACGAGTGTTTGATGCTTGGGGGCCAAACTGGCCATTTATTATTGTTGGCATGTCTCAGGTTTTTATTATGATCGGAGCTATAGTTATAAGAATTATTGCCCCAGGAGATAAAGAACCAAAAACTGAGATGATGAAAGCCTAAGGACTAGAGTCCGTATCTTGAGAAAATATCTCTCTTTCTGCCTAGTATTTTTGCTTGAATGAATCTCCAAGCAAGCCTATAGGTCGGCATCCATGCAATTCTGTTGCCACTCTTATCATTTTTCAGAATTTCATCTACTATCCAAGGTGTAGCAGTTTCCACGTGATCACAAATTATACTCACTGTGGGTCTAATCTTAGCCCACTCCTCGCTGGTCAATCTCTTTTGCTCATTTAACCAGTTTTCAGTTACCAAAACTCCTGGACTAATTGAGCCAATAATAATCCCTGTGTTCTTATTTTCGGAAATTAAGAATTTAGTAAGTATATTAATACTAGCTTTAGTTGAACTATAAACACCCATACCAGGTGTTAAAAATTTTCCATCAAAGCTTCCGCCTAGCATATTGTATAAATTCCCACTACCTTGAGCTCTAAATCCATTTATAGCCACTTGAGAGCAAAATAAAGTCCCTATAGAGTTGGTACTAATCATTGTGTTAATAAGACTTTCAGGAACTTTATGAACCGGGCTCTGACCGGATGCATAACCGGCATTATTAATCCAGTAATCAACCTGTCCAAATTCACTTTTTGCTAAATCCCAGAGAGCTTCAATTTGTCTCTTGTCAGATATATCACAGACTTGACCAATTACAGTGCCTTCTGATTTTTTATTTATTTCTTGTGTGGCCTTGACGATATCGTCCCCACTTCTGCTGCTTATAACTACATTATGTCCAAGACGAGCAAACTCATTAGCAAGTCCTCTGCCAACCCCTTTTGTGCTTCCAGTAATAACGACGTTAGACATTTTTATCAGCCCCTTGTTTCCTTCTTGTATACCAAGTATATATTGCTAAAAGAAGAACAGTAAAATTAAGAAAGCCCATTAATAAATATGGTCCTGTATAAATATAATCAAATAAGAATCCTCCAACCCCTCCAGCAATCATTTGCCCAATAGCCCCACACATTGCAAAAGCTCCAAAAACGGTACCTCTAATTGCTACAGGTGCTGTTTTTCCGATCAATGTGGTTGAAGCAATTATACAGGCGCCCTCCCCCATACCTAGAAGAATGGCCACCGGAATAACATTGAATGACATAGGATCGTCAACTAATCCCATCGCTACATAACCCAATGATGATAAAAAGAATGCAATCATAATTCCGTAGATACGATCTATACGATCCATAATAAATCCAAATATAGGAGCGGTAACGAGAACAGTTGATGCAATAACAGGAACGATTGTCGCTCCCCTTGCATAACCTTGCTCTATGGTCATACCGTTATCAATCGCAAATCTTGACGTCCATAAAAATGTAAAAAGACCCACAACCACAATATCTCCTCTAGCCGCTAAGGATGCAAAATAAGCCAACCGTATCTGTGAATCTTTTTTTGCTGCTCTATAACCATCAGTAAATAATTCTTTAAAAGGAGCCTTATTTTGTTCTTTCTGTTTCAAACCTGGCTTCAAAAAAATAAAAACTATCACAGCTGCAATTAAACAGATTAAGGTGCCAACCCAAACGGTGTAAGTCCCTGCTTCAATTGGATCAAACCCTCTTTCGGTTAATGTTGCAGGCATTTTTACTAAAAGAGCAGAAGTTATGGTCACACCGACTCCTTGAAACAATCCCATAAAACCATTCCATTTTGCTCTGGATCTTTCTTGAGGATAATCCCCTGTATAAATTATAAGCACTGTGGATGCTGCGGCTACACCAACAGCGAATAATGCTCTAACCATATATAATTGATAAATACTGGTCATTAAAGGAAAACAAAAATAAGCGATAGACATAAGAATCAAACCTATTGAAAACACTGGCCTCCGCCCTACTTTATCGGCTAATACTCCCATAAGTGCTGTCACGGCAAGAATAATCAGTTCTTGCATAGTGGCAACAGAACCAACAACAGCTCCTTGAATATGTCTTGCAATCCCTAGATGTTCCTCTAACACATAAGGTTGCATAAAATTCATAAATGCAAAAACTGAGGTATTCAATAAGGCAACAGGAAAAAAACTTAGAGCATTCATTCTGTCAACACCTGGCATAAGAAAAATTGGGCCTAACTTCTTATTATTAATTTGACTCATTTATTTATTTACTTATAGTTTTAGGTTGAGCTAATTGTATCTTATTATCTCTTATCAATAAGGTATCAAAATGTAACAAGGACATATAAAGATGTATACAAATGTATGGTATGTAGCGGCGAGGAGCAAAGACCTTAAAGACAAGCCATTGTATGTAAAAATGCTAGGTTCTGATTTTGTTTTATTCAGAGACAAAAAAGGGGATGCAGTTTGCTTAAATAATGTTTGTCCTCATAGAGGAGCCAGCCTTGCTAATGGCACCTTGAGCAAAGAAGGTTATATTTCATGCCCATTTCATGGTTGGGAATTCAATGGAACTGGGAAATGCACAAGAATGCCTTCTATTGGTGATGAGGATCCCAAAAAAGCAGCTCCAGGTGTAAAAATTGATCATTACCCAACCAAGGAACAGCAAGGGCTTATTTGGACTTTTCTAGGTGATGACATGGAAAATGCCAGCCCTATTTTTGACATTCCTGAAATGAATGATGCTACTTATACTGTTTTAGAACATGACGTTGTGTTTGAATCTAATTTTCACACAGCTAAATTTAGTAACCTTGATTATGTCCATCTTCCGGTGGTTCATGGCATAAGATTTGAAGATCAAGACAACCCATACCGTCCACCACCACATAATGTTAAAAGAACTGATTATGGTTTAACTGCTCATATAGAAACAGATTCCACACCTAGCGAAGGAGAATGGGAAGATATTAGAAAAAAAGGCACCAGGGTTAAATCAATACTAAAATATTTTATAGCGGGAGCGACATTACGTGGTGAAGTAGAAATTGGTGCTATCGACTCTGGTCAATTCAATGCTTTTTATGAGTTTTCAACACCAATTACTCAGACTTCAACAATGATGCGATATTATTTTTTTAGAAACTTCATGACGGATGAAAAAATGGATGAGTTTGCTCTAGAGAGGAATCTTAAGAATATTTATGAAGATAAAGTTATAGCTGAAGCACAAGAACCAAAATATGGACCAGATGGTATGCCAACCATTGTTGGTAGATACGAAGATACTATTCTTAAAGTATATTGGGAATTAATGCATGAGATGAGAGATAAAGGTTGGCAAATTGATAACAAGAAATGGAATCAAATGACCTCTGAAGGAGAGTATTGTGTTGTTCCTTCTATTGGCCGAAAAAACAGTGAAAAATGGGGGTACCCAGAGATCCCAAGATTAAAAAATAAATGAGCAGTCTAAAAACTATATTTATTACAGGCTCTAATAGAGGCATTGGGCTTGAGTTTGCTAAACAATACACACTAGAAAACTGGGATGTCATTGCTAGTTGTAGAAACACAAGCCAAGCTGAAGAGTTAAATGAGTTATCTGATAAACATAAAAATTTAAGTTTGATGGATCTTGATATTACCAATAATGAAAGTGTTGACGAAGTAGTAAAAATATTAGATGGAAAACCAATCGATTTATTGATTAATAATGCGGCTTATTTAGGGCCTCCTGATCCTCAAAAATTTGGTGCTATTGATTACGAAATATTTACAAGAAGTTTTGAAGTTAATGCCATAGGTCCCATTAGAGTAACCGAAAAACTCATTGATAACGTGAGATCTAGCACCACAAAAAAAATTATTTTCTTAGGAAGTGCAGCAGGCTCTATTGCTCAAATTACACCTCCAGTAACTCTGTATTCCTATCGATCAAGTAAGGCTGCATTACATCTAGCAGTTCATAATCTTTATCATGAATTAGCGAGTGAAAATATTATCGTGTCATTGATCAATCCTGGATTAGTAGACACACGAGGTTTTCTGGATTTAAAACCAGATGATCCTATACCAGAAGAATTAACAAAAATGGTTCCTGAGATCTTAATCAGAATGATTCAGGAAGGCAAAATACCAATGATCACTACCTACAAATCGGTAACTCAAATGATGAAATATATTGATGATCTGACAATAGATACCACACCCCTTTTTGTAAACTGTGATGGCGCACCTATGCCATGGTGAATGAATTAAATTAAAGGTGAAATATGAAATATAGGAAACTTGGAAATTCAGAACTAGAAGTCCCAATTATAACCTTGGGAGCACTTAATTTTGGATCCTTCTGTGATGAACAAAAAAGCATAGAGACAATACAAGCTGCAATTGATAATGGAGTAAATTCAATTGACACAGCTCCCACGTATGGTGGCATGAGAGGTAATTCAGAAACAATCACTGGCAAAGCAATTAAGGGCCTTAGGGAAAAAGTAATCATCGCTACGAAATTTGGCACTGATCCATCTACAGGAAGAAGTTCAATTAAGGGCGGTGGCACAAAAAAATATATTATAGGTGCTGTTGAAGAGAGTCTTGAACGATTAGAAACTGATTATATTGACCTCTATCAAATGCATTTCCCAGATGCTGAAACACCAATAGAAGAGACTCTAAGAGCTTTAGAGGACTTAATCAATTCAGGAAAAGTAAGGTACATAGGTGCTTCTAACTTTGCATCTTGGCAAGTGTCCGAATCAGGATGGACATCTTTGACTAATGAATTAGATCAATTTATTTCCTTACAAACGAGATACAGTATTTTAACCAGAGACATAGAACAAGAAATTTTACCAGCATGTGAAAAACATCAAGTAAGCCTTCTACCGTACTTCCCCCTTGAAAGTGGCTTACTAACCGGTAAAGTAACACGAGATAAGGAGCCTCCTAAAGGCAGCAGATTAGCCCTATGGAAAGGGGCATTTACCTCTGAAGAAAAGTTTAATATCATCGATAAGATTAATGATTACGGTGCTGAGATAGGACGAAATATTCTAGAAATCTCCTTAGCATGGACTGCTCATAGGAGTCAGGTAGGATCAGTTCTAGTAGGGGCAACAAGCCCGGAGCAAATGATTCAGAACATAGATGCTATCTCATGGGATATCTCTGAAAAACAAATTCAAGCTATAGATGAGATAGTATTAGGGTAGCTATTAAGCAAGGAAATTCTTCATTCGCTCAGCATCAAACACTTTGATATGAACCTCATCTCCTTGATTAATTTCACCAGCAACGTCAATAACACCAACTAAGCCGCGAAGTTTTTTTGCCACTTTCAAAAAATCTAATTTGCCAGGTGATTCCCCAGATAATGTCAAATGAGTCGCTGCAATTTCATCTGACATGTAGTGGCATGGTGGATTATAGTCTTCTACAATAAGTGCTGCCCCTGAAGGAAATAATAACTTCGTTCCCCTAGGTAGGCTGGAAAAATTTGGAATACCTTCAAAACATAGGTTTGCTCCAAGAGTTTCTGCTGTAAGACTATCCTGAAGATTCATCCCTTCTGTAATCTGGGCAAGCTCCTCAATGGAAACAGCTGACCATTGACGATCATTTCTTCTAATCGTACCAACTGGATATGATTCTCCCTCATATGCACCTCGCATATACCCACGATGTTTATCTCCTACAAAGCCATCAAGCTCAACCTGTGCAGTCTCAATCGAATTCTTAGCAAAAGCCAAGGTTCTCCCGACATGAAGCGAACTCAGTGTAGCTGTGGAGTCTTTTGTGTGTTTCGACACCTTAATTTACCGTCTCTACTACCAGCGGAAAATTTGATTGAGACCAAGCTAAAATGTCTCCCTCAATATCAACTATATTACTAAAGCCATTCTTTTCTAAGGCTTCTATCACCAGACCTGCCCTTTTCCCACTTCGGCAATAAACAATCAATTGCTCATTACTGTATTCAGAAACTAGGTCCATATTAGAGAGCAACAGTTCATGTGGGATATTAATTGAATTCCTTATTTGCCCTGAATCAAATTCTTCTTTTGTTCTTACATCTAGAAGAACTAGTGTTTCTCCAGATTGATCAATCTTAGTTTTTAACTCTTCAACAGTCCATAGTTCAGCGGCATTAAGGTTAGAACTTAGAAAAAAAACAGCTAAGATTATTAACTTTTTCATCTCAAATTACCTTTTGATTCCAATTTTCTCTAAAAAATTTAGAAAACAAGAACACTGGAAAAACAACAACTAGCTCAAGATAGAAAGTTTTAACAAAATCGAATGGGCCCTTAAAGCCTTCAAATTTAACGGGTTCGAATTGATGTCCAATAGCTTGCAGAATAATACTAAAGAAAATCAGACCTATTGAGATTAATGAACTGTTTAGATCGGTGGTGACAAGAAAATAGACCAACGATAAATTACCACCAATAAAAAGCACAGAACCAATGATATGAATAACTAAATTAACTCTAGTCTGGTGGAGATTTTGGTAATACATAAGAACTTTGTCATTTATGGTTATCATATTAGTTTTATTCGTTTGTTGAATTAAGTAGTACTAATTGTTCATTAACTGCCTGCTGCATGTCAATGGGTAGTTCTGGGTCTTTGATTAATAGGCTCCATCTTTGTTTAGCTAGTTTAATATCGCCACTTGCCCTAGCAATAAGGCCTCCAAACCACAATGCTTTTTGATTTAATGGGTCTATCTCTAAGGACTGGTTAATCAAATCATTAAGATCATAGCTAAGTATGTCTGGACGGCTCAATAAAGTGGATTCAATTAATCCAATAATCACCTCAATGTCTTGTGAAATTGTGCTTTTATATATCTCTCCATAATATTGATAGGCCTCGTTATAATTCCCAATTTGTAAATTATATTCAGCTAAAACTTTTTTTGCATTCGTGTCCTCTGGGTTATCAATTAAGTACTTTTCAAGTGCCTGAGAAACCACATCAATGTCATTATCTTGATTGTAATTAGGATCATAATTAGAAATGTTGATGTAATTAAAATAAAAAAAAGAAGAAAAAATACCAATTGATAAAAACACCGTAATTAGTTTTTTAGCTGATCCTTGAAGCGTTCTAATAAAACTGCCAATTCCCCATGTCATTAAAAGAGAGGCAATACCAATAAATAAATACTGCTCTGTGGTCATTTGCCTATAACCCCTATTTTTCTTAACCAACCTAAAATTAAAAGTATTATTAAAACAGGGGATAACCATAAGATATAAGTACTTTTCTTAAAGCTCGGATCATAGAGTACGAAATCTCCATATCGTAATAGAAGGTAACTCTTTATGTCTTCTTCACTGCTTCCCTGTTTGACTTGTTCCATGATCTCGGTTCTTAGATCTTTAGCAAGATCGGCATTGGACTCAGCGACAGATTGATTTTGACACACCAAACATCTGACCTCTTGAATAATTTGTTGATAGAGTTCTCTTTCTTGGCTTGTTATTTCCTCACTGCCCTCGATAGAATTAACTTGGGTGGATATTAAAAGTAGTATCAAGCAAACTTTTTTCATCTTCTTAGATCTTGAATTATAGGCATAATATTATTGGCAAAGATTTCACTATCCAAAGGCCCAATATGTTTATAGTGAATAACCCCTTGCTCATCTATTAAAAACGTTTCAGGAGCACCATAAACTCCGAAATCAATAGCGGTCTTTCCTATTGGATCTGATAATACAACAATGTAAGGATCACCTCGTTGGCTCAACCATCTAAGAGCTAAATCATCACGATCTTTCCAATTAATCCCTATGATTGGAATATCTATGGTTTGGTTAGCGGCAAGCTCAACCAAGAAACTATGCTCTTGTTCGCACCCCACACACCAAGTTGCCCATACATTAATAAGACTAATAGCTCCAAGAATGTCGTTATCAGTTAATGACGTGTCAGAGTTTAATTCACTCAGAGAAAAGGTTGGCATAGGTTTACCTATCAAAGGTGAAGGAATATTGGTTTGAGGTTGATATAAACTCTTCGCTAGAAAGACGAATAAACCAACAAAAATTATTATAGGAAGAATACGTTTCATCACTTAAGTCTCTCTCCTGAAAGGTTTCAACAAGAACAATCGACATAAAGCGCCCAACATCATAATCATAGGTCCTAACCAGATTAATCTTAAAAGAGGCTTATATTGCAAATGCATACTCCAGATCCCTCCCCCTAAATCCTCACCAAGTGCCACAAACAAATCTCGAAATAAATTTGAATCAATTCCTGCCTCAGTCATAGAGGGAGAGGCACTGTCATAGATTCTTTTTTCAGGAAAAACACTACCAACTTTTATGTTGTCAGAAAAAATATCAACCGTCGCAACTTTGGCTTTAAAATTAGGTCCTGCTCGATCTTCTATAGAAATCAACTTAAATTCATAGTTACCAACTTGTTTGCTTTGACCAAATCCCAAGGTGTCGTCGAAAGTTATACCGTAGGAACTGGTGACAGTTATTCCCAGAACAGTAAGACCAAGACCGATATGTGCTAGAGCCATTGGGAGATTTTTTATCAACTGATGTGTTTGAGAACCTAAATTCTTAATCACTGGCATGGCCCCTGTAAATATGGTCCATATGGCCAATATTAATCCTAAGGTAGTGAGTGGGGTTTCATAACCTAAAATTAAATAAGATATAATTAGGCCAATAACAATAGAGAGCAAAGCCAATCTATTAATATTAACGAGTAATTTCTTACCGGTTCCTCCCCAACTTGAAAACACTGCAACACCTATGAATAACATTAATGGGATAAAAGGAAACAAAATGACAAAATTAAAATAAGGTGGACCTACTGAAATTTTCTCAGAGTTGATAAGTTCAAGCACCAAAGGATAGAGTGTGCCAATCATTATCAAACCAGCTGCTGAGCAAAGAAAAACATTATTGAGTAACAACAATGATTCCCTAGAGAACAAGTTCAAATTAAGTGGCTTGGACTGTTTTTGATTTAATGCATAAATAATTAAAGCACCACCAGTAAAAAAACCAATTAACATGAGGATAAATAAACCTCTTTCAGGGTCAGAAGCAAAAGAATGAACCGAGATAAGAACGCCCGATCGGACTAAAAAAGTTCCTAGTAAACTCAAGGAAAAAGCAATAATTGCTAGCAGAGCACTAAACCCATTAAATAATTGTTTCTTCTCTGTAACGATGAGTGAATGAACAAGCGCTGTCGCAACCAGCCATGGCATTAGCGAAGCGTTCTCAACTGGGTCCCAAAACCACCATCCTCCCCAACCAAGTTCATAGTATGCCCACCAACTACCTAAAGCTATCCCGCCAGTTAAGAATAACCAAGAATTAATTGCCCAAATCCTAGCAATGCCGGCCCAATGATAGTCTTTGGATGACATTAATGAAGCTAAGGCTAAAGCAAAGGGCACTGCAAGACCGACATAGCCTGCATATAACATAGGTGGATGTATTGCCAACGCAGGATCTTGTAATAATGGGTTTAAGTCTCGACCTTGTTCTGGGAAAGGGTAAATTCTTTCAAAAGGATTAGAGGTGTAAATTATGAATAGAATAAAACCAAAGCTCACTAAACCTAAAATTGACAAAGACTTAATTTTTAAAATCACAGTCTGGTCAAAAAATTTCTGTGAGTATGCCAATGAAGCACCCCAAAGTGATAAAAGGAAAATCCACAATAATAAAGAGCCTTCATGAGCTCCCCATAAAGCTGTAACTTTATAAAGTACAGGTAAGTTTGTGTGTGAATTAAGTGCCACATAGAGAACAGAAAAATCATCTATAAGAAAGCTATAACTCAAGCACAGCATGGCTAAAAAAACAGCCAAAGAATGGATAGATGTAAAACGAGTGATTAAGACCTCTCTATTGGTCTGATTTAGTGAAATAATATTTAACCCTAAAAGAAACTGCATTAATGAAGCCGCAAGGCCACTAATTAGAAATAATTGTCCAAACTCAGGAGCCATGTTATTCGGTAGGTTTACTCAGAGCATGGATCTCTGGTGGCATATAATTTTCATCGTGTTTTGCAAGAACCTCACTGGCTATAAATACACTAGTGTTATTAAACATTCCTCTTACAATGATGCCCTGCCCTTCACGGAAGAGATCTGGAAGAATTCCTTTGTAATTGACATTAACGGTTGCTGTACCGTCTGTTAATGTAAATTGTGACGTTAAATTACCTTCTTCTCTATAAAAACTTCCCACAACAACTAAACCTCCAATTCTAAACTCTCTATCGTCTGGTGCCTTGCCTGCTATTACTTCTGAAGGTGTCAGATAATACAGCAGGTTATCTTGAAATGATTTCAGTATCAGAAAGGATGCAAAGCCCACAACAATGAGGACACAACATATAGCTAAGAAACGTCGGTGTCTAGGAAGCATTAATAACTCAATAATTTATTCATTCTCATCATGTAATTTTACTTCATTTAAAACCGAAGTGAACATCCTTTGGGCTGAGATGTAATTTATTAAAAAAACAATAAAAGAAATTAAAAATGATGACCACACGAAGAACCCATAATCTCCCATTGAAAAGATATCCATAATTACTCTAACTCCTTGATGTACTCTTTAGCCCATTTTGATCTTTTCTCTCTTTTTAATATTTCACTAGCGGCAATTCGACAAATCACACCCCAGAAAAAGAAACCATAACCAAAAATCATAACTAATAGAGGCCATAGCATATCACCAGTGATTGATGGTGAACTCAATTTAGAGATTGTTGATGCTTGATGAAGTGTGTTCCACCAAATAACGGAATAATGGATGATTGGTAAGTTAATGACACCCGTCAAGGCTAAAATAGATGCTGCAAGATCTGCTTTTCTTTGTTCCCTGATAGATAAATGCAAAAGAATATAACCTAAATAAAGAAGCAGTAAAATAAATTGTGAAGTTAATCTTGCATCCCAAACCCAAGCTGTCCCCCACATGGGTTTACCCCAGAGCATGCCAGTCACTATGGCAAGAAAAGTTAAAGAAGCACCAAAGGGAGCAATACTTTTAGCAACTGAAAAGGCCACATTAGAACGCCAAACAATACCAACGAGAGCTGCACCAGCCATGTAGGCATAGGCACTCATTGATAAATAAGCACTCGGTACATGGAAATAAATGATACGGAAAGCATCTCCCATTTGATAATCTGGAGGCGCTATAAATAAGCCACCTAAACAACCCACTATAATTAACAAAATACCTGGAATTACGAACCAGTTTTCTGCCTTTAGTGACAACTTAAAATAATTGGGCGGCGAGCCGTATTTATAAATTTGTTTTAAATTCATAGCATTTATCCGATGTCCTAATCAATTGATATTCTTATAGCGAAAGCAGTCGCTATAGGACCCAAGCTAAAACTCAGCAACATCATACCTGTTAAGAAATAAAATGGCCCAGAAATATCCATTCCCAAAATAGAATACTCTATTGCCTTTGAACCAAAAATTAGAATGGGCAGTGATAATGGAAACAAAATCAATGTCATCAAAGCACCTGGGTATCTCACACCTAAGGTCAAAGCAGCTGCCAATGAGTTAATATTCACTAATGTTGTGGTAGCTAACAATACGGTCAACATCACCTTAGCAATATCAATGCCAGTAACGTAATAGGCAGATGCAATCAGACTTGAAACAACTACCAAGGGTAAAGAAGAGCTTATCCAATAACTTAAGATCTTAATAAAAACTAAGCCGCTTAAAGAATGGGTGCTAAGCACTAACTGTTCAAGAGATCCATTGTTGAGATCTGGCTTAAAAATATTTTGCATAGAAATTAATGAAGCAAGGAGTGATGATAAAAGTATCACTGGACCTATTATTCTATGCATAAAGTCTTGGTCTGATCCGGCAATTAGCGGGAAAATAAATGCAACAAGTGCAAACATTATTATGCCTGTCAACAGATCTGACCATCTCTTAATCGACACTTTTAAATCACGTAAGAACAGTTGCTGGTAAATATTCATTCCTAACTCATTGTGATTTCTAAATTAGTTGTAGGGATCACTTCTTCTCTATTGGTAGAAGTTATTACCATGCCATTATTACTTAAATGTGCCGCTATTCGTTGATTCAAATAATCAATGGATTGACTATCAAGATTGGCATAAGGCTCATCAAAAACCCATAAGCTTTTCCCAGACATAATAATAAAACTTAACGCTGCTTTTCTTGACTGACCATTTGATAATGTTGCCACAGGAGATTGTATTGAGTGTTTTAATTGAAACCCTTCAAGAACACTATGATCTTTATCTAAGTCAGTCTTATGCAAGCTATAAGTTAAATTTTCCAGTAACGTCAATTCAGGAATCAAACCGTTGGTATGAGCGAGATAAGCTAAGTGATTATAATAATCTGAGCTAATTGTATCTATAGGAGCATGATTCCATAGAACGCATCCTTCGGTCAGTTGAGTTAAACCACAAAGTGTTCTAATTAGGCTGGTTTTTCCACTGCCATTATTACCCTTGATAATTAAATGATCACCGCTCTTTAGCTCAAAAGAAATATCACTAAAAATTAACTGATCATCACGAAAAAGTGATGCTGAATCTAATTGAAGAACATCTGATTGCAAGAACTACTTCCTCTTTAAGTATTTAATTATTAATATTAACGACGATTTTCCCGAAATGATTGCCCGAAGCAATACCAATGATTGCTTCAGCTCCTTCTTCAAAGGAAACTTCTTTATCAATAATTGGGTGAATTTGATGCTCTGAGAAAAATTGATTCATCGCCTCATGATCTTCTCTGGTGCCAACAGTGATTCCATGAGTATGCACATTTTTGAAAACCATACTAAGAAGATTTAACTCTGTAGCTACACCGCTTAAAGCCCCAATGATACTGATATGACCACCAATTGTAAGAGCTTCCATACTTTGATTAAAAGTACCTCCTCCGCCTATCTCTATAACCAAATTAACGCCCGCACCTGCAGCCTCAAATGCCTGTTTACCCCAATCTGGATTATCTTTATAGTTGATTGTTGCATCGGCACCAAGATCTGCTGCACGAGCTAATTTATCATCACTACTAGAAGTTATAATGACATTAGCACCGAGGGCTTTAGCAATTTGTAAACCAAAAATAGAAACGCCGCCAGTTCCAAGAAGTAAAACATTATCTCCAGCTTTTATATTCGCAGCCCCAATACAAGTCCATGCAGTTACCGCAGCGCAAGGTAACGTTGCAGCTTCTTGATAGGTCATATAATCGGGTATTGGAAGGACAGCTGATTCAGGTAAAACTGCGTATTCACTCAAAACACCAGCTGCATCACTACCTGTTGAAATCATTCTTGACGTTACATCTGAGTTCCAATCTTGCCAAAAAACTGAGCTCACCCTATCACCAACTTTGAATTTCTTTACATCATTACCAACCGCAACCACCTCACCGCTTCCATCAGACAATGGAATCAAGGGCAATGATAAGTTTGGATTATATAAGCCTTTAGCAATCATAAAATCTCTAAAATTGATGGATGCTGATTCAACTTTGATAACAACTTCACCTAGACATGGGCTAGGTGTCCCTCTTTCAGTCATTTGTAATCCGCCTTCATTAAACGACTGTAACTCAAATAATTTCATGATCTGCTCCATCTAAAGATTTAGATCATAATGGTAATACAGGTCTTAATTATTTGCTTAAAAGTTTGAGTTTTTTAGTGAAGATAAAAAAAGCTGGAACCAATCTCATTAGGGGATTATGACTGATTCCAGCTATAGTTCTGCCTTGCGGCAATTTGAAATATTTATTTAGTCTTGATGAGGTCTCTGATGTTGGCCTTTCTTATGCTTACCTCCTTTCTTATGCTTACCTCCTTTATGGTGCTTGCCTCCTTTCATTCTGCCTTTTTTATCCATTTTCCCTCTATGTCTGTCTCGATTATCTCTTCCCATTTCTATTCTTTTTGCGTTTTTATCGAATTGAGACATTTGTTCATCATTAAGAACTGCTGACAGTGCTTCTCTGTTTTGAGTCTTTATTTCATCTCGCTGTCCTTCGGTTTCTTTTTCTATCGTCTTTCTGAGTTCTTTACCTTGCTCAAAGCTTGCTTGCATAATCCCTTTGACTTGTTTTCTCTGATCTTCAGACATATCAATGTTATGGAACAACATCTTCATTGGTTTTCGGTCATCTTTACCATGATTATGGTCTCGAGCAAGTGCGGTGTCTATTACAGACAGTGATCCTAGATAAAATATGACTCCAGATATAATCGCTATTGATTGTTTCATTATTACCTCCAAAGGGTTTTAAATTTCTATGATAGACATTATTGTGGTAAAAAATGAAGTAAATATGAAGAAAAGATGAATTGAGCATGAACCATATACAATGATTAATTAAAAATAACTAGAACATTAAATGAAAATATTTCCAAAATTGTTTTTAGCATCATCAATGAGTTTCCTTTTTGTGATAGCTCTTGTGTTTATATTTATTGATCAACGATTTGAGGAAGATTTAGTCAAATATGTGAATAGAATTGAAACCGCTCAACTGGAAAACTTCGCTTCAGAAATTGAAGATTATTACGCTGAGATTCAAACATGGGACTTTCTGAAAGAAAACCCTAGAATGGCTGATCTGATTCTACGACAAAGACGATCATTTGATGAAAATGTAATTATTATCCCTAATGTGATTAGAGAAAGAAGACGATTTAGATTTTCTTTTGAAGAAGAAGTTGATCGTCAGCGTGCTGGTCGTTTGTTTTTGTTAGACAATAACAATGAGATTATTGTTGGAACCAAGAAAATTCTAATGGACAGTGAGACAGATCTAGATGTCATAAAAGATCTGAGCGATCAATTAATTAAAGTCCCCATCATGCATAATAATGAAACAGTGGGAACACTTGCTCTAATAAAAAATGAACGACTATTTGAAGATATTGATCGTCAATTTGCAGAAGCAAATAGAGACACACTCTGGTTCTCAGGCCTCCTTGCTTTGCTCATTGCGGCAATTATATCTTTAATATTGACCCATAATATCAGCGGACCGATTAGAAAACTTGCTAGAGCCACCAGAAGTCTAATCAGTGGAGAATTTAAAACAAGGGTCAATATAAGTAATAAAGATGAACTGGGAAAGCTATCGAGAGATTTCAATATTCTTGCAAAAACACTGGATAAGAATTCTGAATCTCAAAAACAATGGTTAGCTGATATCTCTCATGAATTAAGAACGCCTCTAGCTATTTTAAAAAGTGAATTAGAAGCAATTGACGATGGAATTAGGGAATTTGATGAAGAAACACTCAATTCTCTAATCCATGAAGTAAAGCGTATCAATACATTGGTCAATGATCTATACGAATTAACATTATCAGATCTTGGTGCGATGAAATACCAAATGACGGAAATAGATATTAAAACCAATATTGAGTCTTCAGTTGAATCATATAAGGAAAGGTATGACGCAGCTGGAGTTGAAATAATATCTGATTTAGAAGAAGTAGGAATGATCTTGGGGGATCAACATCGATTAACACAACTCTTTACTAACCTATTAGAAAACACCTTGAGATACACTGATAATCCAGGACAGTTAGTGATAAAAATGATGGATAATGATGATCAGATTATTATTTCTTTTACAGATTCACCGCCCGGAGTTGAGGCAGAAACTTTGAGTAAAATCTTTGATCGTTTCTTCAGAGAAGAGCTTTCAAGGTCAAGAGAAATGGGAGGTGCTGGTCTAGGCTTATCCATATGCAGTGAAATTATAGAAGCTCATTCCGGTTCGATTCAAGCTAAACAGGCAGATATTGGGGGATTAGAAATAATCATAAAATTAAATAAAGGTGATCTATGAGTGAAACTATCTTAATCGTTGAAGATGAAGTAAAGCTCGCTAAGGTTTTAATTGATTACCTTGATCAAAGTGACTATAAAACTTCTCACCTAGTTAATGGCAATGAAGTGACTGCATGGGTTAAAAAAAACAAACCAGATCTAATTTTACTGGATCTAATGTTACCAGGGACTAACGGGAAAGAAATATGCAAAGAAATTAGAGCTTTCTCAAAGACCCCAATTATTATGGTGACTGCAATGATTGATGAAATAGATCGACTCATTGGGCTTGAATTAGGAGCGGACGATTACATATGTAAGCCCTTTAGCCCAAAAGAGGTGGTGGCAAGAGTTAAAGCCGTTCTAAGAAGAACTAACGCTGACTATTTAAATGAGTTTAGTGAAAATGAATTTAAAGTAAATCACGACGCATATAGCGTTCAAATAAAGGGAAAGAAATTAGATTTAACGCCGGTTGAATTTAGAATGTTAACAATGTTCATTGACCACCCGGGTCGTGTTTATAATCGTGATCAAATACTCAATACTGTGTTTGATGACGGGAGAATTGTGCTGGATCGAACTGTGGACACCCACATTAAGAATTTAAGGCAAAAATTGAAGGACGCTAACCCTGAAAAAGACTATATACGATCTATTTATGGTATCGGCTATTCCTTTGAATAATTGGAGTTAACCACTCTCCTCTTTTCGAAAAACACGATAAGGTTCATAATCATCTAAAATTCCATATTCACCTCTGTATTCATAACCGAAGTAGTTTTCAAAAAGAAACACCTTAGGCGGGTAGAAAGTGAATGTAGAAAACATAGCCACCAGGGTTAAATAACCAGCTAGGACCGTCTTCTTATTTGGTTTAACCAACTTGGGAGAAATCATAATTTTATAAGCTGTAATTGACCCTAAGCTTAGACCAACAACCATTGTCATCAGATCAAGTTCAAAAAAACCTGTCCCATATAACGGTAATGAAATTGCAAGATAACCATAGAAAGAAAGCACGATTCCAATTGGTGTCATAATCAATGAACCTAACTTAGCTAACCAATAATTTTTAGCAATATCTCGAGTATAAGTGTATTGAACGAGTGCATATATTAAACCAGGCCAGAAGTACATTTTTAGATGCTCCCAAGTACTTTCATTAACAGATGAAACCAGAGCTAAAGGGGTCCAAAACTCACTTAACTCGAAGGCAAAATGGAATGCAGACCCAGCTAGCATGACCCAAATAAAACTTCCAACCTCCCAGATAATTAATCGTCTTTTCATATACTGTCCTTATACCTAGAAAGCTGTAATTAAGAAGTAAAGCCCAGCAAGAGCAATCCCAGCACCAGCAAACCTTAAAATTATTTTTCCGGATTTATAATGTGTTGAGATATCTGCAAGAATTAACCCCGTGATATGAAGCATAATCGTTCCGGTCATAAACCCTGCTATATATGGGACGGGTCTTGCAATTGTTGGAATTTCTTCTCCGTGAGCATAGCCATGGAAAATAGCAAATATTCCTACAGCAATCATTGCAAAAATTGAATTTAATGTTTTATCTGCTGCTAATGAACCTCCTAAGAGGAGCACTGACAATGCAATACCAATTTCATAACCGCTTAGACCACCCATATTAAGCCCTAACAGTCCACCAAAAAACATAACCAAAACAAAAGTGGAAGGAACTGTCCAAATTGCTCTTCCGCCAATTTGTGCACTAATCATTCCAACACTAACCATAGCTAGTAAATGATCAAAGCCTAGTACAGGATGAGTAATGCCTCCTAAAAAAGGTCCATAAGGAAGACTATTGGCTTCATGAGCTATAACCGGTGAAAGTATAAAAAAAGAAAGAACAAATACTGTTAACTTAATATTCATAATCTAGAATTAACTATGCAGTCAAAAAAGAAATTACCTTTTCATTGACTTTTTCTGGCTGGTCATAAATAGCGGCATGTCCTGCATCTTTTATAATTTCAATCTGCAAACCAGGTATCAATTTATTAATTTTTTTACTGATTTTATATGGATTATAAAGAACTTCAAATTCTCCAAAAATAAGCAATCCAGGGTTTTTGAATGTTTTGAGTTTCTTTTTATCTACTGAAAAAAAGAATTTAGAGATCACTTTAAGAGCCTTAATATAATTCACTCTTGATGTCTTCTCATTATAAATCCCTAAAGATTTATCAACACGATAAAACCGTGTGCACAGGGCCATACCACGGGCTAACTGTCGATCAAATGATCCAAAAGTTTTTCCAGATCTAGGTTTCGAAAAAGAGGAAGCTGTAAGATCATCAGATAAAACATCCGCGTCTTTCTTTTTAGCCATGGCTCTTGAGAACCATTGATGAAAAGGGAGTCTTGCTCTGGCCAAACCTGTTGGTCCACACATAACGACTTTATCAATTAAGTCAGATTTTTGAATAGCCATATCCATGGCAGTTGTCCCGCCTGTACTCACTCCAACACAATGAGGTTTAGTAAGTTTTAGACCAGTTATGACATCCTCCAACCAATTCACAAAATCATCGTTGAAAACTGAAGGTGGGTTTGGATCACTTTTGCCAGGCTGACCAACTATATCTAAAGCATAAACCGTAAAATATTTTGAAAGTTCGTTAATTTGATGTCGCCATAACGGTGCACAACCTGCAACTCCAGGGATTAGTATTAGTGATTTTGAGTGACCTTCACCTGCTACTATTGCATGAGTTTTTCCAAATCTAGTAGTAGCAAATATAGACTCATGCTCAACATTAATCTCACTCTTAACTTTCTCATACCAAGACATTATCTTCTCTAAGCCTTCCTCAGACTTATATAATTTCATACTTGGTTTTTCAGTTGTATCAACCGGCATTTAGTTATAACTCCTTACCTGTCTACTTTTCGGTAAAATACATAGTTTTGGATTTAAAAAAAACCATTATTTAATGGTGCCCAGGGCCGGACTCGAACCGGCACGAGAAAAATCTCAACGGATTTTAAGTCCGTAGCGTCTACCAATTCCGCCACCCGGGCTCTAAAATCGAGGCAAGGATCGGAATCGAACCGACGTCCACGGCTTTGCAGGCCGCTGCATAACCACTCTGCCACCTTGCCAAATAAAACAAACAGATTATACCTTTTCAATGAGCAATTAGCTTCATCGATTTTAATTTTTTGATGAAAATCAATAGATCTTTTTTTCTATATAATTTCTATTTTTTGAATTTATCTTGTGAAACTTTTATGGATATAAAAAAGGCCTGCATTAGTAGGCTTTTTTTATAATTTCTCTTTAATTAAATTCTTAGCTATGAACTTAATATTCTTCCATTCACTTAAACGACGCATTGTATAGGGCAGCCAATTACTCCCATAAGGCAAATAGATTCCAACTGAATGCTCTTTATTGAACTTGTTTTGTAAGTCTTTTCTGACCCCAAAAAGAAATTCAAACGCTAACTTTTTATAACTATCATTTCTCAATAGGGTATTTAATATTACTTCATCTTGGGTCGCTATAGCATCTTGATCAGACTGATAATTGGATAAGATGTCAGCTAGCTTTAGAAAATTACCTCTAATGTCATCGACCTCTATGAAAGCAATAGATTTGTTTTCGTTATAAGCACCTTTAACTAAACGTATAGAAATATTCTCTGATTTTAATGCCTCGAGATCATCCACTGTTCTGAACAAATTAGCTTGAAGAGCTAGACCAAGTACATTTGGAAAACGCTGATTAAGGTGTTGGCATATCTCTATCGTGGAATCGGTTGTTGTGCTGTTCTCCATATCAAAACGAATCTTTTGTTGAGACGAATATGCTAATTCAACGATTGGAGTTAAATATTGTAAACAGTCCTTAATAGAATGGTTAAGATTCAAAAGTGAAGGCTTAATTGAAAGACTAAGACTTTCCATCGGGAAGAGCTTTAAGGCGTTTAAGTATTCAGCTTGTGCATTCAGAGCTTCTTCTTTAGTAGTTGCAGACTCACCAACTAGATTAAGCGCAACCCTAAATCCTTGTTGCTGAAGACTTAGTATTTGTTCAGATGTATCCTCAAGATTTTCGCCAGCTATAAATCTTTTAGCAAATGGAAACAGTAACTTCAATTCTTTGAGAAGACCAATTGACCGGCAAAGTAAGTTTTAGCAACTGTTGTTGCTTTTAATTCTCGTCCAACCGGATTTGAAAGAGTTTGGTCGAGGATTACGAAATCTGCATATTTTCCCACACTTATACTACCAATTTGATCCCCCCACCCTGCTAGATCTGCACCCACTTGAGTATAAGCATAAAGAGCATCTTCAAAACTAAGTGCCTGCTCTGGGTACCACGAACCATCATAGAGGCCAGTTGGGCTTTCTCTGAAAACAGCATCGGCCAATTGAACCAAAGGCGAGAAGGGAGAAGTAGCAAAATCACTACTGAGCGCTAAACGTACTTTAGATTTTAAAAAATCATTCCAGACATAGGTGAATTTCTCTCTTTCTATACCCACTCTCGCAGTGATGTATTTTCCAATAACTCCCGTTCCATGATTAGGTTGCATTGAAGCAGTGACCCCTAGCCTCTTAAATCTTTCCACATCCTGTGGTTCTATAATTTCAATATGCTCAATCCGATTAGCTAAAGACGTATTGCCACTGTGCTCAAATGCATTTAAAGCCATCTTGACCCCTCGGTCACCAATGGCATGTATTGCCACTGGCATTCCAAGGGCATTAGCACGCTTAACCAAACGATTGATCTCTCCTTGGATATAAAATGGCTCACCAATAATCTCTGGTCGATCTGAATAAGGATCTATCAATGCTGCGGTATGTGTTGATAGGACTCCATCAATCACGTATTTAATAAAACCGTATTCAATCATAGGTCCGTAATCTTGATCATGAACTTTGTATTGCTTGAGGAGTTGTTTAATTTCATTTTGATCATTAGTACTATCGGCTTCTTGGCTGAATTTTGAATGCTGTCCCCAAAAAACCCTTACATATAATTTTTTATTAAGTGCTAGATCCTTATATTTATCTAACTCACCACGACTGGACATATCATGGACGCTAGTAATACCAAATGAGTTAGCATAATCCAGAACCTGTTCTATCTTTTCTCTCGCTAGATCTGAATCTCTAATATAAGTTGGGGCATCCCAAATTATCTCCATTGCTCCTTCGAGCAGAATTCCATTGGGTACACCGGATTCATCCAGAAGTATTTGTCCGCCCATAGGGACTTCTGAATCCGCCTTTAAATTAGCTTTTTCGATTGCTAAAGAATTTACCCACATTGAGTGTCCATCAATATCTGAAAGTGCAACAGGATTATTCGGAGACACATTATCTAATTCCCATCGTGTGGGCAGGCCTTTGTTCTCAAAAGTATGATCCCAACGACCACCCAATAACCATTCTCCAGGTTCCATTGTTTGAGCCCTTTTTTTAATCATATCCAGCCAAACGGACTTTTCTCTGATGCCTGTTAAGTTAATACCGGTGACAATCTTGGCTCCAGAAGATAAATGAGTATGACTGTCTATAAATCCTGGTAATACGCTTTTCCCTTCTGCATCTAAGACTCTTGTATTGGGCTCTACAAGTTTCAAAATTTCTTCATTTGTTCCTACAGCAGTAAATTTTCCAGCTTCAATCGCAAAAGCACTTGCTCTCATTCTGATAGGATCAGCAGTTCTTATATCGGCATTGATTACAATGAGTTCAGGTGAAGCAAATAAAAGCCCACTGAAAATTGAAGCCAGAAGAAAAATAAATTGGATAGATTTATGCTTGGTTTTCATACCCTACAGCTAATATTGCCAAAGAGATTTTGCATGAACTTACTCTTTAAAGCTTATTTAAACTTAACTCTATTAATAATCTGATTATCAACCATCTTTCTTATTTCCTCATAGCCTTTGGAAATAGTTAAAAGTTCATCTTCAGTCTCACTGTAACGTTCGGCAAGAATATCATTCACCTTATTGTATTGCTCTTCATTGGGTTGCATTGCTGCCATATTTTCATAAGTGATTGTTAGCCAAACATTTGGACTGTTTGCAGTGTCAGAAGTGTACACTCCATAATCAACAATATAGCCAAGCTCCTTCATGACTTCCATTGACCTCACCCAAGTTTTATTTAGGTTAACCAAATAATCATCTAAATAATTACTCTCAACTGCTATCACGGTTAATTGGATATGTTGCTCACTAGGTTCATAGTCTTTATATATTTCTGAAAAAACTGTGTTTGTAAAAAATAACGCTAGAACTAATAAATATCTCATAATTCCTCCTTGATTGTTAAATATTGAGCGGGAAACCGGGTTCGAACCGGCGACCTTTTGCTTGGCAAGCAAACGCTCTACCAACTGAGCTATTCCCGCTAAAATTATGAAGGTATCATTATAGCTAATTTCAATTACATCTCTAATTTTTTTGGATTGCTTTAGCAATAATAGAAATGTAGATTAATGCCATGCAATATTTCTGGACAGTCAAGGTCATAAGAATTATTCCAATAGTGTTTACAATTGGGATTCTAATTTCTATGTATTTCTATCCAGGAGGAAACA
>Ga0209034_10000335_pt1 | contig 23659 bp, 25 predicted proteins | sample MarorgKNORR_S2LV_2_FD_188219 | JGI IMG/M metagenome (GOLD analysis project Ga0209034, IMG submission 188219) | Marine microbial communities from the Southern Atlantic Ocean, analyzing organic carbon cycling - 250m_A/KNORR_S2/LV (SPAdes) (version 2) | ecosystem: Environmental > Aquatic > Marine... | reverse complement strand
CCGATGATTTAAGTCGGGCTCATCCAGGCTACTTAATATCATTTCTCTTGAGGCATCTGATACTTCTTGAGCTTTAATTGAATCATCTGTTGTATAAATTGGAGCATGTATTTTAACTGATAAGGTGACTTTCTTTGGCAACCAGCTTTCTGAGGTGAGCAATTCTCTAGTCCCATTGAGTGTTACTGGAATTACAGGAACTTGATTCTTTATTGCTGTGAGAAATGCACCTTTTTTAAATTTCAAAAGACCTTCTTCTTTCAAAAATGTTGCTTCAGGAAAAAAGATAATGGAATCTTTATCTTTATTGCTTTGCATGATTTTCTTAAAATCATTAGCCCCTTGTTTGGCATCCCTTCTGTCCACCAAATGCGTGCCCATTTTTTCTAAAACATATTTAGCAAAAGGGACATATTTTAGCTCTTTCTTAGCAACATAAGCATAGTGAGGTGGTAAAGCAGCCTGAAGAATCATTGGATCAGTGTAACTGGCATGATTAGCAACCAGCACTGACGGTTCATCAACTAAATTCTCGGAGCCTTCGACTATTAATTCGATGCCAATTAACTTAATAATCGCAGCCGAACAATTCTTAGCTAGCTTTCTTGTGGACGCAATAGTTCGAGTAAAAGGAAAACAACAGACCATCACTAAGAGAATGATAGAAAAAACGAACCAAGCCCAAGAGCCAAATAAATATATAGAAACACTTTTCATGGTTTTTCTTATATTGTGTATATTAAACTCAACATAATACACAAATCTGATCAATGAAAACATCTGAGGATAATAATTGTAGTTCAAACCTGATCATAGACCAGTTCATAGATTCTATTTGGCTTGAGCAAGGATTATCCAAGGCCACTCTCAGTGCTTACCGATCAGATTTAAAAGTTTTAAACCAATGGGCAGAGAAAAAGCAATTAACAATTGACAACATTTCACGTGCTGATTTACTCGACTTTATTGCCCATAAAGCAAATTCAGGATGCAGCAGTAGAACCTCAGCTAGGATGCTATCTTCCTATAGAAGATTTTATGGTTATCTTTTTCAACAGGAAATAATTTCAAGGAATCCCACTGAAAAGATTTCCATGCCAAAGATTGGGAAATCCTTGCCGAAACTTTTATCAGAAGAGCAGGTTATTCGCTTAATAAAGGCACCAAATACCAAGAAACCATTGGGCTTTAGAGACAGGGTGATGTTGGAGATACTCTATGCAACTGGGTTGAGAGTGTCAGAATTAGTAACCTTAAAACAAGGCGATCTAAACCTTAATCAAGGTTATATAAGAGTTATGGGTAAGGGCAGTAAAGAACGACTAGTGCCCATGGGATCAATTGCAAAACGTTGGCTTAAGAAATATTTGAACGGTCCAATCATTGAAATCTTAGGAGAGCGGCAATCCGACCATTTATTCCCAACAAGAACCTCAGAGTCCATTTCAAGACAAGCGTTTTGGCAGATGATTAAAAAATATTCTAAGAAAGTTAGTATTGATAGTGATTTATCTCCTCATAGTCTCCGACATGCTTTTGCTACGCATTTAATAAATCATGGAGCTGATCTCAGAGTTGTTCAAATGTTATTAGGGCACAGCGATCTATCAACAACTCAGATCTACACTCATATTGCACAACATCGGTTAAAAGATCTTCATCAAAAACATCACCCAAGAGGCTAGGGTTTTTGTAAACTAATACAATGAAAAAAATAATTACAGTCCTGACGGTGCTGATTCTTATTACAGGCCATGGAAACCTCAAATCTGATGAATCTAATTCTCCTAAATCAAAAGCAGATTATAAGGTTTCAACCGATTCAAGAATTGAAGAAATTGTAACGGACTTATTGGACTTTTTTCCCGAAGGCACCAAGGTCAATCTTAAGTCATCACCCATGGAAGGTCTCTATGCTGTTCATATTGGTTCGCAGGTTTTTTATATAAGTGATGATGGAAGATTCTTGCTTAGTGGGGATATTTACAACACTCAAACCAGTGAAAATATAACTGATACCGAACGTAAAATTGCTCGCATAGAATTTTTAAGTGAACTTGATTCAAGTTCAATGATCACTTTTTCTCCTATTGAATCTCAACACTCGGTAACTGTATTTACCGACATTGACTGTGGTTATTGTAGGAAATTCCATCAACAGATTGATGCAGTGATGAAAGAAGGGATTGAGGTTCGTTATGTATTTTTTCCCAGAAGCGGTCCAGATACTGAAAGTTGGTATAAAGCCCAAGAAGTTTGGTGTAGTGCCGATCAACTACAAGCAATTACTCTAGCTAAAGAAGGCAAGAGCCTTAACAGTCAAATGTGCTCTAATGACCCAGTGCAACAGCATTATGATCTGGGCAGGATGTTTAATGTTCAGGGCACACCCACAATGGTTACTGATGCAGGAGAGGTAATTGTTGGTTATTTGTCTGCTGCTGATTTAAAAGACAGATTAGACGGCAAATAGTTCTAGGATTTATTTCTCAAGATATTTTATCTTGTTTTTTACCTCTCTCCATTCATCTGCATCTGGAGGCGGCTCTGGTGCATGAGAAATGACTGGCCATTTCTCACTAAGTTCTACATTTAAATCGTAGAAGATTTCTTGACCTTCAGGGATTTCATCATCAGCAAAAATTGCATCAACCGGACACTCAGGTTCACATAAAGCGCAATCTATGCATTCGTCAGGATTGATCACCAACATGTTTGGACCTTCATGAAAACAATCAACAGGGCAGACTTCAACACAATCGCCTAGTTTGCACTTAATACAGTTTTCTCCTACTAAAAAGGTCATGGTTTTATTCCTTCATCTCTAAGTTGTGTTGTTATTCAATTGTTTTATATATTGGTTCAAAATCGTTTTTCTTTTTTTCAATCTGTGCCTTAAGGGCTATTTTACCTGTTTTAAACGCCATTTCATCCCAAGGAATATCATCTAAGGAAAACATTTTTACATCGAGTGATTCCACACCTGGTCCAAAACTATTATCTGTTAGTCCAGCTCTAAAGAAAATATGCACTTGATTGGCATGCACCACATCCACAATTGCTAACATTGGACCAAGCAAAGGTGTGAACAAGGCTTCTTCTTGAGATTCTCTGATGGCACCTTCTGCTAAGCTTTCTCCGTTCTCTAGAAAGCCAGCTGGTAAAGTCCAAAAATTCTTTCTTGGTTCTATAGCCCTTAGACATAATAGAACTTCATTGTTATGAATGGGCACAGTTCCAACAACAATTTTTGGATTTTCATAGTGAATAAATTCACAAGCAGTGCACACAAATCTAAGGTTTGTATCACCGTTTGGGATAACTGACTGAACCGTGCCGCCGCATTGATTACAATATTTCATAATATTTTCTTCTTTATGCCGGGAGAGAGACTCGAACTCTCACGGGTTTAACCCCACCGGATTTTGAATCCGGCGCGTCTACCAATTCCGCCACCCCGGCTTAATATTAATGAAGAATACATTGAGTTCAAGATGCAGTCTATCAATCTTTATGCCTTAAACCGATTATTCTAATTCTTATAATTCAGTACAATGTTTGCATGAAAACCAGTGATTTTAATTTTCATTTACCAGAACATCTTATAGCGCAGAATCCAATTGATGATCGTGATGCAAGCCGATTACTTCATCTGAGCGGAAGCAATTTTACTGACCGGACTTTTTCTGATTTACCAAAGCTTTTGAACAACGGTGATTTGCTGATATTAAATAATACTAAAGTGATGCCAGCCCGGCTCCATGGAGTAAAAACCTCAGGTGGAAAAATTGAGATTCTGATTGAGAGAGTGATTGACGAGTTTTCTTTCTTCGCACAAGTAAAATTTAGTGGCAAATTAAGAGCTGATAATGAATTACTTATCAGTAATACGATAAGAATGAAAGTCATTGATCGAGAAAAAGGTTTTTTTCTCATTCGCTCAGATGAACCTATCCATGAAGTAATGAGTGCTCAAGGCCAAATACCGCTTCCTCCCTACATTAAGAGAGATCCAAATATAAAAGACACTCAGCGTTATCAAACTGTGTTTGCTAGTGAACGAGGTGCTGTGGCTGCACCTACAGCTGGTTTACATTTCACTGAGACCGTTTTTAGTGAATTAAGACAGCGCGGTATTGATATAGGTTTTCTTACATTGCATGTGGGTGCTGGAACTTTTATGCCACTCAGAGAAGAGCAGATTCTTGAAAAAAAATTACACCAAGAATATTTTTCGGTTAGTAGTTCCCTGTGTCATCAGATTAAACAAGCGCATCTAAAATCAGGTCGTATTATTGCAGTTGGCACCACTGTCACACGAGCGCTTGAATCACTAATGATGTCTGGTGGTCTTAGAGATTACAAAGGCTTCACAGATATTTTTATAACTCCAGGGTTCGAGTTCAAAATCGTTGATGCCATGATCACAAATTTTCACCTACCAGCGTCTTCACTGATGATGTTAGTTTCTGCTTTTTTGAATAAAGAAACCATTCTAAAATCATACGACCATGCAATTGAGAAAGGTTATCATTTTTATAGTTATGGGGACGTTATGTACATAGAAGGAAAATAACTATTATGCGTTTTGAATTATTACAACAAGACGACAAAAGTCGATTAGGAAAACTCCAATTTTTAAGGGGTGAAATACAAACCCCCGTTTTTATGCCTGTGGGAACCTATGGCACAGTTAAAACCATGACGCCAGATGATTTAGAAAGCTTGGGAGCAGAAATAATTTTATCCAATACATATCATCTCATGATTCGTCCAGGTGAAGAGGTAATCTCTTCACATCAAGGTTTGCATAATTTTATGGCTTGGGACCGACCTATTTTGACTGATTCCGGTGGTTATCAAATTTGGAGTCTGTCTAAAAAGAGAACCATCAATGATGATTTTGTTGAATTTGATTCTCCTGTGAACGGAGACATGATTCGACTAACTCCGGAAATCGCTATGCGAATTCAGAAAAATTTAGGGAGTGATATTCAAATGGTCTTGGATGAATGCACTCATTACCCAGCCACTAAAGATGAAGCGTATGTATCAATGAAACGATCTGAGAAATGGGCTGAGAGAAGTTTTCAAGCTTACGAAGATCTAAAAGGTGATTCTGACAGCGCAATCTTTGGGATTATTCAAGGGGGTATGTACAGTGATTTAAGATTAGAAAACTTAGATTTTCTTGCATCAATTGATTTTGATGGCATGGCAATTGGTGGTTTATCTGTGGGTGAACCCTTAGATGAACGTATGGAGGTGCTTGAAACTCTTTTACCAGGAATGGTTCAACATAAGCCTCGATATTTAATGGGGTTAGGAACACCTATAGATATCATAAAAGCGGTTGAGGTCGGCGTTGATATGTTTGATTGTGTGATTCCCACACGGCATGCTAGAAACGGTCAAATTTATACTCATTCAGGAGTCTTAAGAATAAGGAATGCTCAATACAAGAATGATATCAAACCGTTCGATGAGGAATGCAGTTGTTATAGCTGTAAAAATTTTTCTAGGGCCTATGTAAGGCATTTATTTAACTGTAATGAAATCTTAGGTGCAAGATTAGCAACCGTTCATAATTTATATTTTTATTTAGGTTTAATGGAGAATATTAGAGAGTCAATTAGCAAGAATTGCTTTAAAGAATTTGCAAAAAGTTTCATAGAGAATTATCAGCAATAATTACTTCTGTGTCATAATTGCACATCTAATTTTTCTCAAGGGTGTGAAATGAGTATATTTTTCGAAAATGCTTGGGCACAAGGTAGTGCAACTGGAGGGGATTCTTTCTTAAGTTTTCTCCCTCTCATTATTATTTTTGTGGTTTTTTATTTTTTGCTGATCAGACCTCAATCTAAGAAACAGAAGGAACACCAAGAAATGATCTCTTCGTTGGAGGTAGGCAATGAAGTTGTGACTGCCGGCGGTGTTTTGGGGAAGATTAAAGAAATTAATGAACAATACGTTCAATTACAAATATCCGAAAATGTCATTATCAAAGTTCAGAGACACACCATTGGGGCTTTAATGCCAAAAGGCACTATCAAGAAAGGCTAGTTTTTATGAATCATTATCCATTATGGAAAAATGCTATTGTAGTCGTTGTCATTCTTCTCGGCACTTTATTTGCTTTGCCTAATTTTTATGGCGAGGATCCAGCTTTGATTGTTTCAAAAGAGAACGGCGAAGTTTTTTCTAACGCAGAGTTAAAGGATGTTGAGAACTTTCTTGCTAGCAAAGAAGCTTCTGTTACATCGATTAGAAATAAAAAAGGTGATCTTCTAATTCGCTTTCCAGATGTAGAAAATCAAATTGCTGCCAGTAGCAATATCCGATCTTATCTCGGGCGATTTTCCACAGTCGCCTTAACCTTTGCTCCAAGAATGCCAGAATGGATTCAGCAACTTGATCTTAATCCGATGAGCCTAGGATTGGATCTCAGGGGTGGGGTGTATTTTAAATTTGAAGTTGATCTTGATGCTGCGATTCAGCAAAGACTTGATCAGTACATAACGGATATCAATAAATCATTAATTGATCAACGCATTAGACGAGCTATTAGAAAAGAAGGTAATACTCTAAGGGTAGAATTATCGAATCCAGAGGATTTTAACCAAGCAAGACGATCCATAAGGGAAATTGATAACTTACTAGATGTTACCAATGCGTCAACAGCTGCTCAAACAGTGATTCTGGTAAACATGACAGACGATATGCTTAAGCAAAGACGAGATTTTGCTATTCAGCAAAATATTTTGACCATGAGAAACCGAGTGAACGAGCTAGGCGTTGCTGAACCCATAGTTCAGCGCCAAGGCCTTGATCGAATTGTTGTTCAATTACCTGGCGTTCAAGATCCAACACAAGCAGAACGAATACTTGGAGCTACTGCAACACTAGAGTTTCGTTTAGTTTGTGAGAATGAAAATGCTTTTGAAGCGGAAGAAAAAGGCCGTGCACCGATAGGGTGCGATCTTTTTGAAGACCGAACTGGCAATCCTGTCCTCCTGAAAAAGAAAGCCATCGTTACAGGTAACCAATTAATCGATGCTTCACAATCATTTTCACAAGGTCGACCTGCAGTCTCTATTCGCTTAGACGGCAAGGGTTCAAAATCCATGTTAGAGACCACTAAAAGGAATTTGAACAAACCCATGGCTGTGTTGTTTGTTCAACAACGCCAAGAAACCATAGAAGAGAATGGGAATTTTATTAATCGATCAGTGCTGGATAAAGAGGTAATCAATATTGCAACCATCAGAGGGGTATTCAGCAGTCAATTTGAAATCACAGGGTTAACTACATTCGAGGCTAAAGATCTAGCTATATTGCTCAGGGCTGGAGCACTTGCAGCACCAATATTTAAGGTGGAAGAAAAAACGATAGGACCTAGCTTGGGTCAAGATAATATTGATAAAGGATTTGCTGCTATTGTCACCGGACTGATTCTGATTGTGATTTTTATGACTCTGTATTACAAAGGCTTTGGATTGATAGCAAATCTAGGTCTAGTGGTTAATATGACCTTGCTGGTTGCTCTGCTGTCACTTTTACAAGCCTCTCTAACCTTACCGGGTATTGCAGGTATTGTTTTGACTGTGGGAATGGCTGTTGATGCTAATGTGCTTATTTTTGAGAGAATCAGAGAAGAATTACGCAATGGTAATTCACCTCAAGCCAGTATTACTGCAGGATACCAAAAAGCTTTTGCAACCATCACAGATGCCAATATCACCACTTTAATTGCAGCCTTGGTTTTGTTCACTTTTGGAACGGGACCAATTAAAGGGTTTGCCGTCACTTTATCTTTGGGTATTTTAACTTCACTGTTTACTGCAATTATTGCTTCTAGAGCAGTTGTTAATTGGGTCTATGGACGAAGGACCATTAAGAAATTAAGGATCTAGTATGTTGAATTTTAAGAAGACAATTAATTTCCTATCAGTTCGTCGGATAACGACGACTCTCTCAATTACATTAATGATCTTTTCATTGGTTTCCATCATCACAAAAGGACTGAATCCAGGTATTGATTTTACCGGTGGGTTCCAAATTGAAATTAGTTATCAGCAACCACCAGAAATCGAAGACATCCGTAATAATCTCTCATCGGCTGGATTCAATGATGCGATAGTACAAAATTCTGGATCAGCCACAGACATAATGATTAGAATTGCACCAAGAGAAGGGCTCGATAGCAGAACCGTTGGTAAACTTATTATCGAGAACCTCAGCCAGTCCTCTAATTCTGCAGAGCTCATGAGTTCTGAGTATGTCAGTGCTCAAGTGGGGGAGGAGCTTACTGAGCAGGGTGGTCTCGCTATGATTTTTGCTTTGATTATGATCATGATTTATATTGTGTTTCGTTTTCAGTGGAAATTTTCTATTGGGGCTGTCATGGCTTTAATCCATGATGTTTTAATCACTGTAGGCGTGTTCTCATTTTTTCAAATTACCTTTGATTTAGCTGTTCTGGCAGCAATCCTAGCTGTGGTTGGTTATTCATTAAATGACACCATTGTTATTTTTGATCGAATTAGAGAAAATTTTCGTTCCATGAGACGTGCTGAGACACTCGATATTCTTAACACATCCATCACTCAAACAATTAGTCGGACAATGATCACCAGTTCCACAACTCTAATGGTTTTATTAGCTCTTTACATTATGGGTGGCCAGTCTCTCGAGGGGTTTTCTTTGGCCTTAATTATTGGCGTATTGATTGGTACCTATTCTTCTATTTTTATTGCCTCAACTTCAATCTTTTATCTGGATATATCAACATCTGATTTGTTGCCTAGTAAACGAGAGGAAGTTGATGATGGAATGCCCTAGGGCTTTTTTTTAGAATAGTTTTTCTAATCTGTTGTCATATTTTGAAACAATTTCCTTCATGGCATCAAAAATCTTTGGAGTTCCACATAATAGACTGCCACTATCAACTGGGTCTTGACCAGGGATAAGATTTTCAACCAATCCACCGGCCTCTTGTATGAGTAAAACACCGGCAGCAACATCCCACGGTTTCAGGCCAAATTCCCAGAACCCATCATAACGACCGGCAGCAACATAAGCTAAGTCAAGAGCAGCAGAGCCTGGTCTTCTGATAGCACCTACAATTTTTGTGAAGTCAGTAAAAATATCTAAATACACTTCAAGCCAATCCGATTGATCTCTATAAGGAAAACCTGTTCCTAGTAAGCTACCCTCGAGTGTCGTTTGTTTACTGACTCTAATTCTTCTGCCATCAAGCAGGCTCCCCATGCCTCTAATGGCTGTAAACAATTCTTGCCTGGATGGATCATAGATTACAGCTAGCTCAAGTCGTCCCTTGATTTTTAAAGCAATAGACACACAGTAAACAGGAAATCCATGAATATAATTTGTGGTGCCATCAATGGGATCAATAATCCATAAAAAGTCTGATTCGTCTCCTTGGAGACCATGTTCTTCGCCCAGAATGGTGTGATCAGAGTAACGACCACTTATAATTTCTATAATGGCTTTTTCTGCTTCTTCATCAACATAGGTTACAAACTCATTATAAGCTTTGGTTTTGATATCACTGGTGTTCACTCGATTAAAATTAATCTGAGCAATATCGCCGGCTTTTCTTGCAGCTTCTACGGCAGTGTTTAAAAATGCTTGCATGTTAAAATCTCTATCATGAATCAATAACTCATTGGAATATGTGTAGAATAACAAAACTTTTTGATCAAATGTTTTACTTTGTTTGTAATTGGTGAAGATTATTTTGAATAAGAATATACAGTTTGTACTTGTTGAACCCTCACATCCTGGCAATATCGGAGCTGTGGCGAGGGCAATTAGCACTATGGGATATGACCAACTTGCTTTGGTTAAACCGAAGGAGCATCCACATCCTGAATCCAGAGCTCGGTCTTCCTCTGCGTTAGACGTGTTGTTAAATGCAGGTGTTTATGATGAATTGGAAGATGCCGTTGGGGATTCTGGGTATGTTATTGGTACCACAGCACGAAATCGAAGAATCAGTGTGCCCGTGTCCTCAATAGGAGACATGGCTCATGATATTGTAAGCAAAGCAGAGCATCAAAAAATCTCTATTATCTTTGGCCCTGAAACCTCAGGGCTGAGCAATGAAGACATTGATCGATGCAATCATCTGGCCTATATCCCGTCGAGTGAAGAATACCCTTCACTTAATTTATCCATGGCTGTTCAAGTTGTTGCCTATGAGTTAAAAATGGCTGAAGCCATTGACATTAAAGAAACTGCAGAAAGAAATCTAGCTTCAGGGCAAGAGATGGAATTATTTTATGAGCATTTGAAAGAGGTGCTGCTAGAAACTGGTTTTCTTAACCCAAGAAACCCAAAGCAACTGATGAGAAGATTAAGAGCTTTATTTAATAGGGCGGAACTGGATGACAATGAAGTTAATATTATGAGGGGTATTTTGGCCTCTTATAAAAAATCAAGAAAAGAAGCCAATGAAAAATAAGATCTATTTTGATTACGCCTCAACAACTCCAATAGCAGAGCAGGTTAAGCAAGATATGGCCGCTGCACTAGATGACGATCTTCTAGGGAATGCGTCATCCCTAGATCATGAGTTTGGTTTGGGTGCTAGTCAAGCAATTGAATTGGCAAGACAAGATATTGCAGGCCTTATTAATGCACAAACAGGTGAGATTATCTGGACTTCTGGAGCCACAGAATCAAATAATTTGGCTTTATTAGGGGTCTGTAATTTTAAACCTCATGATCAACCTTTAAGAATTGTTTCTTCATACGCTGAACATAAATCAGTGATTGAACCCCTTATGGATTTAAAAAGAAAAGGCCATCATGTTGAGCTTATTGAGCCAAATAAACACGGGTATCTGGAACCCACATCCATTGAAAAAGCAATGGAAGGTGGATGTGATCTCTTAAGTTGTATGCATATAAACAATGAAATTGGCAGTGTCAATGACATTGATTTAATTGGCTCTATGTGTCGAGAAAGAAAGATTATTTTTCATGTTGACGTTGCCCAAAGTAATGGCAAGCTTCCTCTCGATGTTGTAAAAAATAATATTGATTTAATGTCTTTATCAGCTCATAAAATATACGGACCTAAAGGAATTGGAGCATTATTTATTAATCAGAAGACAGTCGGTCGATTGCAACCGTTAATGTCAGGAGGAGGGCAAGAAAGAGCAATTAGACCTGGAACTCTAGCAACTCACCAAATTATTGGCATGGCATCTGCGTATCGACTCGCTAAGAGCAGTATGGAAAATGATTTAGTCCACTTAACAGAATGTCGTGATCATTTTCTGCGACTCACAAATGAAATTAAGGGTTTGATGATAAATGGGGATATCCATAATACTTTTCCAGGAATTGTCAGTATTTCACTTCCCGATCTGCATGCGGAAAGCTTGTTATTTGCAATGGATAAGGTCGCAATTTCAAAAGGTTCAGCTTGTAGTTCTGAAAGTGATGAACCCTCCCATGTCCTAAAATCCATGGGTCTTGGTAGGGAGGCAATTGAAGGAACTATTCGTGTCAGTTTTGGCAGACACACCAGTATTGAAGACATTGAGACACTCACCCAATCATTAAAAAAGGCTGTGGATCATTTAAGACTTCTCAAAGGAGGTATTTGAATGAGCTCATCTGTTGAGATCTTAAAAGAGGCATTTTTTGATACAGATCATGTCTTTAGAGCAAAAGACCAAACTGACCAATACACTGTTGGATTTTCTGATAACGCTCAGAACATGTGGATAAAATTCTATTTAATCACCAGTCATTCAAAAATTATTGACGTTAAATATGAAGTTAAGGGTTGTCAGTATTTAGTGGCTTTAGCCTTGTTATTCACTAAATCAATCATTAATCAGGATATTTTCAGCCTAGCTGATTTTGATTATCAGTCATTGGTGAGCATGATAGATCTTCCTAAAAATAGACAAGATCGACTTTTTTTGTTGGAAGATGCAGTAAAAGACTGTATAAATCACTTTGAAAGAGGCTAAAAAATGAATTTATCAGTAACAGACAGTGCAGTAAAACGGTTCAAAGAAAACTTATCCAGCAAACCTGATGCTATTGGCTTGCGCATTAGTATCAAATCAACGGGATGCAATGGTTATTCTTATATATTGGATTACGCTGGGGAAATCACAGAGGATGATAATGTTATGAGTGTTTCTGATATATCTATTGTTGTTGATCCTGAGAGCATGACTTTGATCCAGGGAACAGAAATTGATTTTATTGACGAAGGTTTGAATCAGGTCTTCAAATTCAAGAACCCTAACGCCACAGGCGAGTGCGGTTGTGGTGAAAGTTTCAGCGTTTAAATCATAAAGGACATTCATTATGGAGAGAACACTTTCAATTATTAAGCCTGATGGTGTAGAAAAACATATTATCGGAGAGATATATAAGCGTTTTGAGCAGGCAAGCCTGGCAATTGTTCAAGCAAAAATGATGCACCTAAGTAAAGAACAAGCTGAGGGGTTTTATGCCGTTCATAAAGACAGACCTTTTTTTAATGATTTAGTTGAATACATGACTTCTGGACCGGTGATGGTACAAGTTCTAGAAGGGGATAATGCCATTAGCTTAAATCGAGAATTAATGGGAGCTACTAATCCTGATGATGCCGATGAAGGCACTATCCGTAAGGACTTTGCAACCAGTATTGAACAAAATATTGTCCATGGTTCAGATGGACCAGACACTGCCAGAGAAGAAATTAACTTCTTTTTTGGTTAATCCAAAAATTGACCGATCTTCAAAACAATCTTTTAGGGCTGCCACCAAAAGAGCTTCAAGAATTTTTTGAGGGTCTTGAGGAGAAAACCTATCGAGCTAAACAGCTTATGCAATGGGTTTATTCCAAACAAGTTTATGACTTTAACTCGATGACCAATTTTAATGTTGGCTTAAGAGAATATCTTGACAGGCATTGCACTTTAACTTTCGACCTTTCTTCAAGAATTGATGTCTCAAGAGACGGCACCACTAAATGGCTTATTGGGAAACAAGACAATCAGATAATAGAGACTGTTTTTATTCCCGAGGATCATAGGGGAACGTTATGTATTTCAAGTCAAATTGGCTGCTTAATTGACTGCCCTTTTTGTGCAACAGGGCATCAAGGATTCAATCGTAATTTAAAAGCACATGAAATAATTGGCCAAATTTTAGTTGCTCGTGAAGGCTTGGGTGAAGAAAAGAAGATAACAAATATTGTGTTCATGGGTATGGGAGAGCCCTTAGCTAATTACCCCGAGGTTATTAAAACCGTCAAGATTTTAAATGACCCCAATGGGTTCAATATTTCAAGACGACGAATTACTATCAGCACTTCAGGTTTAGTGCCTCAATTGAACAAGTTAGGCGATGAAGTCGGAGTGGCTTTAGCTATTTCTTTGCATGCACCTAATGACAAGCTACGTGATGAGTTGGTTCCCATTAACCGCAAACACCCTATTGCTGATCTTCTTGAAGCTTGTTGGTTGTATGCAAAAAAACAGAATTTAAAAACCATTACCTTTGAGTACACCATGTTAAAAGGGGTCAATGATGGAAAAGAGCAAGCCAAGGAATTAGCTAAATTGTTGAAGAATAAACCCGCAAAGGTAAATTTAATACCCTTCAACACGTTTCCTGGTGTTAAATTTGAGGCCACAGACAAAGAAAACATCGATGAATTCAGGAATATCTTATTAGAATCTGGAATAATGACCATAACTAGAAAGACTAGAGGTGAAGATATCCAAGCTGCCTGCGGACAACTTTCTGGTAGCGTTAGGAATTTGGCCAAGAAAACATTAAGACAAAAACTTAAAAAACAATTACATTAGACAAAAAGGAGTAATTTATGTCGGATGATACAGAATCAAATGTTGTTGAGCACATGGTTGCATTAAAGATTATTGGAATTGCTGGTGTAATCCTGTTTCTGGTGACCGTGCTTGGTATGTATATCTCCCATAACTAAGGGCTTGAGCAATCAAATAAAATCAATCCGGGGAATGCCAGCGCTTCTTCCAGAAGAGTTGGTTAAGTGGCAATTTGTTGAATCCAAGGTCAAGCGTGTGATGCAGGCCTATGCTTTCCAAGAAATTAGAACCCCAATTGTTGAACGAACTGAATTATTTCAAAGAACCATTGGGCAAGACACTGATGTGGTGTCAAAAGAAATGTACTCATTCAATGATCGTAAGGATCAGTCATTATCTCTAAGACCTGAGGCAACAGCCGGCGTGGTCAGGGCAGGTATTGAACACGGTCTTTTTTACAATCAAACTCAAAAATTATGGTCTATGGGGCCAATGTATCGCTATGAGAGACCACAAAAAGGCAGGTATCGACAATTTCATCAGATCAATATGGAGGCCTTTGGTTACCAAGGACCTGAGATTGATCTAGAAATTATTTTAATGACCTCAAGAATATGGAAGGCACTCAAGGTGGATGCCATTGAGCTTGAGATCAATTCATTGGGTACCCCAACCTCTAGGCAAGCTTATCGAAAGGTCCTGATTGAATATTTTTCCGATCATAAATCTGATCTTGACGAAGATTCAACAAAGCGATTAGACACTAACCCAATGAGAATTCTTGACAGTAAGAATCCTGAGATGGGTAATCTTATTTCAAATGCTCCTCTAATCACCGACTATCTTGATACAGAATCTGAGGATCATTTTGCAACTCTAACCAATTCTTTGGAACAACATAATATCGGCTTTCAATTGAACCCAAGGTTAGTGAGAGGTTTGGATTATTACACAAAGACAGTGTTTGAGTGGACCACTGATCAATTAGGCTCACAGGCTACTGTGTGTGGAGGCGGTCGCTATGATGACTTGGTTAAGCAATTGGGTGGCAAGGATGTTTGTGCTGTTGGCTGTGCAATCGGTTTTGAAAGGTTAATAGAATTGGTTGCAGTCTCATCCAAAAAAGAACAAAATATCCAGCCGAAAATTTATATTGTTGCGGTTGGAGAGGGCACAGCATTGCATGCTAGTCTCTTGGCAGAGAAAATCCGAGATGCTAATGAGGAATATGTTGTTGAGATTAATATGGACGGCGGGAGCTTTAAAAAACAATTTAGAAAGGCAGATAAATCTGGTTCTGAATTGGCGATTGTAATAGGGGAAGAAGAGATTCAACAAGGTAATCTTGGATTTAAGCCTTTAATGATTGATCAAGAACAGACAACCATTAAAGAAGAAAATCTTATGGAAGAGATTAATCGATTCTTTATTGAATAAACAAAGGTAATAGAACGATGGATGATAATTTAACAGATCAACAACAAGCAGAAGTTGTAAAGCAATGGCTTAAAGACAATGGCTTGAGCATTCTATTTTCTATAGGCCTAGGTATTTCAGCGTATTTTGGTTTGCAGTTCTATCAACAGAGTCAATTGAAAGAATCTGAAAGTGCTTCACGATTATACGCAGAGGTTGAATTTGCATTAAAACAGCAAAGAATGTCCCAAGCACAGAACTTACTCCAAGAGATGGATAATAGTTTCTCTGGTAGCCCCTATCAACAACAAAGCCATTTGGCTATGGCAAAGTTACACATGGATTCATTGGATTATGATAATGCCATTATTCAGTTAGAGTTTGTTATGGAAAATGCTATAGATGAATCCTTTGAGCACATTGCACGATTAAGAATCGCACGGATCATGGTTGAACAAGATGAGTTGGAGGGGGCTTTAACACTATTGAACTCAGTATCAGCATCCCCAATTGCCTATGCTCCCTATTATGAAGGCATTAAGGGCGATATATACGCTGCCCAAGGCCAGTTAGAAAAGGCTAAAGTTGCTTACTCATTAGCTCTTGATTCACTTGAACCTGGCAATTTTGATTTTGATTTTATTAAAATGAAATCCGATCAGATTCAAACCGATGCTGTGCCTCTGGACAGCAACCAGTCATGAGTCCATCAGTAAGACAAATCAATAATGATATGACTACTGGGGTATCACCGAGGTGGTTGTTGGTAATATTTTTTCTATTTCTCAACCAAGGGTGTTCTCTTTTCGGTGGTGACGACGAGGATGAGTCATTGTTGCCTGCAGAATTAATTGAATTTACAGAAACTGTTGATGTGGATCAACAATGGAAAGCTTCTGTTGGTAAAGGGCATGAAGGCTTAGGAATTGCCTTAAATCCAACCACAGATGGGGAGACTGTCTATGCCGCAAGTTTTAACGGTAATGTGATTGCTATAAATGCAAACAACGGAAGAAAGATCTGGAAGCAAAGCTTTGATTTTTCCTTCACAGCTGGACCCACATACAAAGATGGAATTCTAGTGCTTGGCACGAATAATGGTGAACTGATTAATATTGACTCTATGACCGGTGAAATTCTTTGGACCACCACAGTCAGTAGCGAGATACTTGCCCCGGTTGCTATTAAGGATGATCAAATCTTTGTCAGATCAGTCGACGGTAATTTAACTGCTTTTCTAAGCGATAACGGATCTTTAATGTGGACAGCTAACCATAGGGTTCCCCGATTAAGTCTAAGAGGCACAACTAGCCCAGAAGTATTTGCCAATGCAGTGTTAAGCGGTTTTGATGACGGGAAAGTCAGTGCTTATGATCTAGTCGACGGTTCATTATTATGGGAGACTATGCTGACGCCTCCAGGTGGCCGGACAGAAATAGAAAAAATTAATGATATTGATGCCCCGATGACCATTGTTGGTAACGAACTTTATGTGGGCAGTTACCAAGGCGCACTCGCAGCACTAGCTTTGGAATCTGGGGACATTATCTGGCTTACTGAAGCCTCTATTTATGCTGGGATGGCAGTGGATGAAGACGCAGTCTTTGTTTCAGAATCTGACGGCAGTGTCATGGCTTTGTCTCGTTTTACGGGCAGAGAGATATGGAAAAAAGACAATTTATTGAATCGTTATCCGTCAGCTCCAGTGATCATTGGTGATTCAATCATCGTTGGTGATCTGGAAGGTTACTTGCATTGGTTGGATAAAGAATCCGGTGAAACGCAACAACGCATCAGTATTGGTAAAGATAAAATTTCATCAGTGCCTTTGGTAATGGAAGACACTGTTATTGTTCAAACCGATGGAGGTAACCTGGTCTCAGTTAAAACCTTCATTCCTAGTTCGTAGTATGAGGAGGTCATACTATGCTTCCAGTAGTCGCAATTGTCGGAAGACCAAACGTTGGTAAATCGTCTCTTTTTAATCAGCTAACTCAAACGAATGACGCTTTAGTTGCTGATTTTCATGGTCTTACAAGGGATCGAATCTATGGCCATCTTCACACTGATGAAAGTGATATTATCCTTATTGATACTGGTGGATTAGATCATGATCACGGTGATTTATCACAAGTCATTAAAGAGCAGACAGATCTGGCCATTGAAGAATCTGATCTTATTGTAATGATGGTAGACGGTCGAGAAGGACTAACAAACAGTGACCAAGAGATTGCTCAAGCATTGAGAAAAAAGAATAAATCTGTGCTCCTCGTCATCAATAAGACTGAAGGCATGAACAGCCAGACTATGGCCGCAGATTTTTACTCTCTTGGTTTCAAAACAATGTTGAGTGTCTCAGCTTTAAGAGGCGATCATTGCCAAGAGCTGATCTCCGAAATTTCAGAGATTCTTGATGTGGGTCAAACAGATTCTGGTTATCAAGAATTACCAGACGAAAAAATTTCTATTGCCTTAATTGGAAGACCTAATGTGGGCAAGTCAACATTCATTAATGGTCTACTTAAAGAGGAACGACTGCTTACTGAAAATCAACCTGGTACCACACGAGACAGTATTTATATTGATTATCAGTATGGTGACCAAGACTTAATCTTGATTGATACTGCAGGCATAAGACGAAAAAAGAAGGTTGGAGAGACCATTGAAAAATTCAGTATCGTCAAAGCATTACAAGCACTCGATTTATCCGATGCTGTGATCGTCATGATTGATGGAGATGAAGGCATTACTGACCAAGATCTTTCATTAATTGGTTTGGTATTAAACTCTGGTCGTGCGTTTACCATTGCGATTAACAAATATGATTTACTGGATGATGAAGCAAAAGAAATGATTGATCGCCAAATCAAAAGGAGACTTAAGTTTGCTACGTTTGTTGATGTTCAATTTATTTCAGCATTAAAAAGAAAACATCTTAACCAAACAATGAAAGGGGTTTTAGCAGCAGCTAAGAATGCAATGCAAACTGTGTCTACCTCAGAGTTGTCCCATTTGATTGAACGACTTATGGAAACTGATCCACCTCCCTATGTGCAAGGCCGCAGGATAAAACTAAAGTATGCTCATCAAGGCGGCATTCAACCACCGACATTTATCATTTATGGCAATCAAACCAAAAAATTAAGAGGCAACTATAAAAAATTTATTGAGAATCAGATTAGGTCCCGTTTCTCCTTTTTAGGAACACCGATACAATTATTTTTTAAAGACAGTAAGAACCCGTTTTCTGATCGGAAAAATAAACTCTCTAACCGACAGTGGAAAAAAAGAAGACGTGTTATTCGTTTACGTAAAAAAAGATCCTAACTCTTTTTCTTAACTTCAGTGACCTTAGACTTAAAAGACCCGTCTTGCATGCGTGTGGTCAATTTTGAACCTTTTTCTATGGCATTCAATGACTTGACATGCTGCCCGGTTTTATCGTCTGTTACATAGGCATAACCTCTAGAGAGATATTGTAGTGGAGATATCCCATCTAGTTTTGCCATAGCAATTGAAAATTGTTGTTGTTGTGTATTGAAAATTTGTTGAGTGAATAACACCAGCCGATGATTCACTTCTTTGAGATCTCTATGTATTGAATCAATAGTAAATTTTGGGTTCTGCATAGCCAATGCGTTAATTTTATTATTTAAGCTCGAATGCAGAATATTGATGTAGGCGTTTGGCATGGCCTGAATTTTCTGTTGAATTGCATCCAATTGTTGACTGTGTTGTTGCAATTTAGTTTTAGGGTGATTTTCTTCAAGTTTAATCTGGTTTTGCATCAAGACATTATGGAGATTTTTAAGCATTAAACTGAAAGCCTGAGTGATTTGTCGTGAACGATTTGTGAAGGTATTTATAAGTTCAGTTGCTTCAGGCAAAATCATTTCAGCAGCGCCAGTAGGGGTAGGGGCTCTAAGATCAGAGACCATGTCTGCTATTGTCGTATCGGTTTCATGACCAATGCCGGTAATTATAGGAATATTTGAGTCAAAAATAGCTCGCGCAACCTCTTCTTCATTGAAGCACCATAAATCCTCTAGTGATCCTCCGCCTCTTGCAAGAATGATCACTGAACATTCATCTCGATTATTGGCTACATCTATAGCCTGACATATTTGCTTACTGGCTTCTTGACCTTGAACCAAGGTGGGGTAGACCAATAATTCCACTAAGTTAAAGCGTCGTTTTATGGTGTTAAAAATATCTTGAATGGCAGCGCCTGTGGGCGAAGAAATAATACCAATTTTTGTGGGTATAAAAGGGAGGGTTTGTTTATGAATCGGCTCAAACAATCCCTCCGCTTCAAGCTTCTTTTTTAATAATTCAAATTTTTGCCTAAGCAACCCCTCACCTGCTTGTTCAGCGTATTCAACGATTAATTGATATTCTCCTCTGGCTTGATACAGGCCAACCTTAACTTTAGCTAAAATATGTTGCCCGTCTTGTAACTCAAAATTAAGAGATTGATTTTGCATTCTAAACATTGCGCATCGGACACTGGATGATGGGTCTTTTAAGGAAAAATAACTATGACCAGCTGCTGACTTCATGTAGTTAGAAATCTCTCCTTCAATCCAGACGATGCCAAAATTTATACCCAGCAACGACGCAACTTCGTTATTTAATTCTGAGACACTGTAAATGTGTTCTTGTAATATTTCTGAATCCATAGATGTCTCTAATTATACAAGAAAGCCGACCTACTCGGGTTTACAAATTGAACCATCAGTGTAGAATGCCTTTGACAAATCCATGGTGATAAATGGAGCTGTCAAATGACCATAGAAAAACTCGCATTAACGTTCGATGATGTTCTTCTGAAACCGAATTACTCGGATGTGCTACCCCGCGAGACTGATTTATCAACAAAACTAACTCGTAACTTAAATATTAATATTCCATTGCTTTCAGCAGCCATGGATACGGTGACAGAATTTCAACTTGCCATCGCTATTGCTCAAGAGGGCGGTATTGGTGTGGTGCATAAGAATTTAAGTGTTGAAGATCAAGCTGCTCAAGTGAACAGAGTTAAGAAATTTGAAAGTGGTGTGATTACCGATCCGATTACTGTTGCGCCTGATATTACGATTCGTGAGGTGCTTGAAATCACTAAAAAGAATAATATTTCAGGAGTGCCGGTGGTGCAAAATGGTGAGACGGTAGGAATTGTGACCAATCGAGATTTAAGATATGAAAATAGATTGGATGCTTTAGTGAGCAGCGTGATGACACCCAAAGAGGATTTAATCACAGTCAAGGAAGGTGAAGCAAAAGAAGAAGTTTTAAGACTCCTTCATCATCACAGGATTGAGAAGGTCTTAGTGGTTGATGATAACTTCTCACTTAAAGGCATGATCACTGCCAAGGATTTTCAAAAAGCCACTGATTACCCGTTGGCCTCTAAGGATGACAACGGGGCCTTGATAGTTGCAGCTGCTGTCGGTGTTGAAGGGGATACAGACGATCGTTTAGAAGCATTACATAAATCTGGTGTTGATGTCATCGTCATTGATACGGCTCATGCACACACAAAAAGTGTTATTGAAAAAATTAAGGCCATTAAAACTCAATACCCAGAGTTGCAAGTTATTGTCGGCAATATTGTGACAGCCGAAGCGGCTACAGCACTAGCAGAAGCCGGTGCTGATGCGGTCAAAGTAGGAATCGGTCCAGGATCGATTTGCACCACAAGAATTATTGCCGGTGTCGGAATGCCACAAATCACTGCTATCTGTGATGTTGCTGAAGCGCTTAAAGGGAAAGGCATACCTGTTATCTCAGACGGAGGAATTCGTTACTCAGGTGATATTGCAAAGGCCATAGCAGCAGGAGCTGACAGCATTATGGTGGGCAGCTTATTTGCAGGCACTGAAGAATCACCCGGTGAAGTTGAGCTTTATCAAGGCAGAAGTTTCAAGTCTTATCGTGGCATGGGTTCCCTTGGTGCCATGGCTGAAAAACATGGATCTAAGGACAGATACTTTCAAGGCGATGTTGATGTTGCTGATAAGTTAGTCCCTGAAGGCATAGAAGGGAGAGTTCCATTTAAAGGCAGCCTAACTCAAATCGTTGAACAATTAATTGGCGGCTTAAGGCAATCCATGGGCTACACAGGTTGCAAGAACATAGAAGAGCTTCAAACCAAGACTGAGTTTGTTCGTATTACTGATGCTGGGAGAAAAGAGAATCATGTTCATGATGTCAGCATTACCAAAGAACCGCCCAATTATTCTGTCGATTAATGACACTTGACGCTGATAAAATATTAATTCTTGATTTCGGCTCACAATACACACAACTCATCGCCCGCCGGGTCAGGGAAGCGGGTGTTTACAGCGAGATATATGCTGGCGACATTGACCATCAATTAATCAGTGATTTCAACCCAACAGGGATAATTCTTTCGGGTGGACCTGAGTCTGCTTTTTCTGATGATTCTCCTAAAGCAGCCACTGAAATTTTTTCCATGGGTATTCCTATTTTAGGAATCTGTTATGGAATGCAAACCATGGCTGAGCAGTTGGGAGGTCATGTTCAATCCTCAGCCCATAGAGAATTTGGTTATGCTGAAGTGTCTATTGAAACCTCAAATAGGCTGTTCCAAGGGATTGAGGTAAACCAAGATTGTCTGCAAGTATGGATGAGTCATGGCGATCGAGTAGAGACGTTACCCGAAGGATTTGTGATTATTGGTAAAAGTGATAGTTCCCCAGCGGCAGCAATGGCTAACGATGCAAAATCATTCTTTGGATTGCAGTTTCATCCAGAAGTGACTCACACCAATAAAGGGCAAGTTATTATTGAGAATTTTGTTCATCAGATTTGTGGATGTGGCAGTGAATGGACACCAGATAATATAATAGAGAGTGACATCAACAATATCCGTGAAGAGGTTGGGGATGACCAGGTACTATTAGGCTTATCTGGAGGTGTTGACTCTTCAGTGGTAGCAGCATTACTCAATAGAGCCATAGGTGAGCAACTGACTTGTATTTTTGTGGATAACGGCCTATTACGACTAAATGAAGGCGATCAAGTCATGGAAGTGTTTTCAACTCACATGAATTTGAACGTTATTCGTGTGGATGCTGAAGAGCTTTTTCTAAGTAAACTTCAAGGAGTAGAAGATCCAGAAGAGAAACGAAAAATAATAGGCAATACTTTTATTGAGGTTTTCGAGGAAGAAGCATCCAAATTAGTCAATGTTAAATGGTTAGCTCAAGGAACTATTTATCCAGATGTTATTGAGTCAGCTGGAGCAAAAACAGGAAAAGCACATGTCATAAAATCACATCATAATGTTGCCGGTTTGCCTGAGGATATGACATTAAAGTTGATAGAGCCGCTTAGGGACCTCTTTAAGGATGAGGTAAGAGTTATAGGTAAAGAATTAGGTTTACCTTCAGAGTTAGTTGATCGTCATCCTTTCCCAGGACCTGGACTTGGCGTTAGGATATTAGGTGAAGTGAAAAAGGAGTTTGCTGATCTTTTAAGACAAGCTGATTCAATTTTCATTGAAGAGTTGGTAACAAACAATCTTTATCATGATGTTAGTCAGGCATTTGCAGTTTTTTTACCTGTAAGGTCAGTTGGAGTGATGGGAGATGGAAGAAAGTATGATTATGTTATTGCATTAAGAGCAGTTGAAACAGCTGACTTTATGACTGCTAATTGGGCTAAGCTACCTTATGACTTTTTAGATCATGTTTCTAGAAGAATTATTAATGAAATTGATGGAATTTCTAGAGTGACTTATGATATTTCAGGAAAGCCACCCTCAACTATTGAGTGGGAATAAAATGGCTGTGATATTAGAGGGATACATTAGGGTTCCTTATGAAGAATTAGAAACCATTAAGAATAAGTTAAATGAACATATTGAACATACTTTGAATGAAGATGGTTGTTTGGAATTTGATGTAACGCAAGATGATAGCGATGAATGTATTTTTCATGTTTTCGAAAAGTTTTTAGATAATGACGCATTCAATTTACATCAAGCAAGAACCAAAATAAGTGATTGGGGTGCCGTTAGCAAAAATGTGGAAAGGTTTTACAGCAAGAGGTGCGAAGAATGACTTGTAAACTACTTGTAAACTCGATTTTGCCCCTCGCAAACCCTTGCTACATATGGCTTTGTAAAAGGGTAACTATTGAGTGGGAGTAGTTTTTTCTCCTAAAACCCTTATAGAATCCTTTAAAACTTTCCAATATGGAAAAATATAACTTTCCAATATAGAAAACTATAACTTGCCAATATGGAAAGTTAAGCGTATTATAATTTTTTTAAATATGGATTGTTGGGATAGAAACTATGAATAATGAAAAAGAAACTATAAGCAAAGAAGAGGCGGCAGCGACATTAAAATCAGTAGATTTAACCAAACGCGACGCTATTAAGT
>Ga0209034_10000334_pt1 | contig 23685 bp, 23 predicted proteins | sample MarorgKNORR_S2LV_2_FD_188219 | JGI IMG/M metagenome (GOLD analysis project Ga0209034, IMG submission 188219) | Marine microbial communities from the Southern Atlantic Ocean, analyzing organic carbon cycling - 250m_A/KNORR_S2/LV (SPAdes) (version 2) | ecosystem: Environmental > Aquatic > Marine... | reverse complement strand
GCAGAGGCAAGGACTCCCGCGCATAGCCGGTCATGAGGTTGGTGTTCAGTGTATCCAAGGCGTATTAGAAACCCTTGGGCCACTGGGCGTTAAGTTTGTCACCCTCTATGCCTTCTCTACTGAGAACTGGGGACGCCCTCAAGATGAAGTTGACGGCATAATGGATGTGTTCTCCGAAGCAATCGCCAACCAGACTGAAGCGCTCCACGAGAAGAACGTCCGCATCGTGCACGTGGGGCGGACTGAGAACCTCCACCTGGATCTCAAGGATGCCGTAGCCGAAGCTCAGCGTCTGACCCGGGCAAATACGGGGATTACCTTGAATGTGGCCTTTGACTACGGCGGCCGGGCCGAAATACTGGAAGCTGTACGGCGCATCATCAAAGATGACATAGACCCTGACACGATCGACGAAGAACTCTTCGGCAGCTATCTCTTTACGGCCCACAGTCCAGACCCGGATCTGATTATTCGCACCGGTGGCGAGCAGCGCATCAGCAATTTTTTGCTATGGCAGTCGGCCTACAGCGAGATGTACCTCACGCCCACCCTATGGCCTGATTTAGAGGCTGAAGAGCTTACAAAGGTTCTCCAGAACTTCGGTAGCCGCCGCCGCCGTTACGGAGCTCTTAACCCCGAAGACCAGAATCCAGAAACCCAACAGTCTCAAGATTAGGAATAGGTCTTGCTCCAACGGTCGCTGACGGCGTTGGTCGGGTTGCCTGTACTTATAGCCGCCGTATGGCTGGGAGCTCCTTGGCTGACCTTGCTGGTTTTAGCAGCAGGGGCAATAGCGATATGTGAACTCTACCGAATGACACCGACCGGGGTTGGCCCGTTGCCTGTTTTGTTGGGCGTGTCCTGGGTGGTCGCCTTGCTCTCAGGCGCACAAGCTGCCTCGGGACGGGATAATTTCCTGATAATATCCGGCGGGGTTATGGCGTCCGGTTCGTTCATAGCGTTATTGTGGTTTATCGCCTATTACCGGGTCGGGGATTCCGCTGGGCGTAGTAATTATCCCATCGGATTTGCGTATCTAATTTTCGGGCCTGCCTACGTCGGTTTTCTGCTGGCCACGTCTTTGATGTTGCGTGAAATTACCAGCGAAGATTCACCGGACCTGGGGCGCAGCTGGCTGTTGTTCGCGTTGTTGGTTACTTTCGCAGTGGACACTGGCGCTTACGGCGTGGGCCGTGCAATCGGAAAGCGCCCCATTGCACCCAGCATCAGCCCCAACAAAACATGGGAAGGATGTGTGGGCGGGCTCACATCCGCGGTGGGCGCCGCATTGGTGTTGGGACTCGTGTTCGACTTGGAAGCCCCGGTCTGGCAGCAAGCTGTGATTGGAGCGGTAGTGGGAGTAGTTGCGCAGTGGGGAGATTTGGTCGCATCGAAGCTTAAACGCATTGCCGATGTGAAGGACGCAGGTAGTATAATCCCCGGACATGGTGGGCTCTTGGACCGCTTGGACAGCATTCTGTTAGCCCTGCCTGCCGTCTATTATATGCTCGTTACGGTGTTTGCTCCTCGAACTCCATTTTAGCTTAGTGAGTTGTCTGGAAATGAAAAGAATCGTCGTACTCGGCTCTACAGGATCGATAGGTCGTCAAACCCTGGATATCGTTCGGTCGTTCCCGGAAGATTTTGAGGTTGTAGGCCTTGCTGGCGGTAACAATATCGAACTCCTCAAGGAACAGGTGGAAGAGTTCAAGCCCAAGCATGTTTGGTGTATAAATCCTCCAGTGGGCTCGTTCCAGGGCATGGAATGCACTCCAATGGAAGACATGGTGTGCCTGGATAACGTAGACCAGATTATGGTCGCGCTCATGGGCAGCGTGGGATTGGTGCCGACCCTAAACGCCCTCAAGGCTGGGAAGTCTATCGCCCTATCCAACAAAGAACCCATTGTAATGGCTGGCGGGTTGATAAAAGAGTACGCCTGCCGCTACGGGGGTGAGGTGCTACCGGTGGACAGTGAGCCCAGCGCTATCTGGCAATGCCTGCGGGGCGAAGACAACGAGATTCTTAGACTTCTGATCACTGCTTCCGGTGGTCCGTTCCGCACTACACCCATCGAAGAGATGGAAGGAGTCACGCCCGAACGAGCCCTCAAACACCCAACTTGGAAGATGGGCAAGAAGATAACGATAGACTCTGCTACGCTTATGAATAAGGCTTTTGAAGTTATAGAGACTCATTGGCTGTTTGACGTGCCCTGGGAAAGGATCGAAGTGGTAGTCCACCCGCAAAGCACCATACATTCTATGGTCGAGTTCGAAGACGGTTCAGTGAAGGCCCAGATGGGACCTCCGGACATGCGCCTGCCTATCCAGTACGCACTGTTTTACCCGAAACGATTCGCAAACTCGATGATCCCTAGGTTGGATACTACTCTGTCTCACGCGTTGACATTCGATCCGTTGGATCCGGCGCGTTACCCCTGTTTCAACCTGGCTATTTCCGCCGGCAAACAGGGCGGCACGTTTCCAGCGGTATTAAGCGCGGCTGACGAAGTGGCGGTCCAGGCTTTCTTGGATTCCAAGATTGGGTTTACAGATATCCCTAAGGTCATAGACCGGGTGCTCAGTGAACATGAGTCACTGCCTGGTGATAAGGCTGAAGACTTTCTGGAAGCGGACCGTTGGGCCACTGGCCGTACGATGGAAATCACCAGCAGATAGAACTTCTCTATTTTCTGAAACGTAGCATCTACTGACATTAGTGCCGGCATATCTGATAATTAACTAAAAATGGAAACTGTCCTCATAGCCGTCGGATCTTTAGTGCCACTCCTCTTGATATTGGTGGTTATCCACGAGTTCGGCCACTATGCCACTGCCCGGGCAATGGGTGTCAAAGTACTGGAATTTGGCGTTGGATTCCCTCCGCGCGCCTTTGGCGTATATACCGGGAATACGCCTGTATTGATTAGTAGCGCTACCCGGTACGTCGGCTTGCTTGGCCCGGAAGACTTGGGACGAGGCAGACAAGTGAAGGTCAGCTCTATGGAGGATGACCAGGGAAATCTAGTCGCCAAAGTCATCGAGGTCAGTCGGAAGTTAGCTAAGGGAGAAGAGCCGGAAAAAGAGCGGCCAGGCGAAGAGGACCTTCTAAAGCACGAGGGCAAGATTCGCTCGGTAGGCGACGACTCTATGATCCTGGCCGATATGCTCTATTCGGTTAACTGGGCGCCTATCGGCGGGTTCGTGCGCCTGGCTGGTGAGGCTAACCCTAACGTGCCCCGTAGCCTGGCAGGCAAGGGCGCCGGAACTCGGCTTTTAGTATTGGTCGCTGGGCCATTGATGAATGCCATTCTTCCCCTGATCATCTTCACCGTTTTATTGATGATTCCTCAAGAAGTTTCAGTGGGGCGTCTGATAATCCAGGAAGTCGGCGATGAAACGGCGGCCTCAGAGGCACAGGTTCAGAAAGGTGACACCGTACTTAAGGCCAATGATCGGGACATAGAGAACCGGTTGGACTTCACCCGTGAGATTAACTTGAACGGTGGCTCAAGTATGGCCTTGCTCGTGGAGCGGGATGGTCGAGAAATGTTGCTTCATCTCAGGCCTCGGTTCGATACCACATCAGCGCGCTGGTTGGTGGGCGTGTTCCCACGACTGGACGATGTTGAGATGGTGAAACGGTCCGATCAGATCTGGGAGGCTATACCCAACAGTTTCGTAAACACTTGGGAAATGCTGGTTCTGATGAAACAATCTTTAGGGGGCGCTTTTGGTGAGGGTTCTTCCCCTGAGTTTTCAGGCCCAATTGGCATGGCCCAGGTTACAGGCGAGATCACCCGCGACGGCGGTTGGGTCGGATGGTTGGGCGTAGGGATATTGCTCAGTATCAACCTCGCAATCCTGAACATACTACCCATCCCCATGTTGGATGGAGGCCGGATATTCTTCGTGGTATTGGAGCTTGTGCGACGTGGTAAGAAGATACCAGCGCACCGGGAAGGCATGGTCCACCTGGCCGGATTCGCGTTGCTTATCGGCGGTATAGCCTTGGTGAGCGTGAACGATATCAGCCGGCTGATTGACGGGCGAAACTTCCTGGGGTGACAAATCTTAACTGGGCCTATCAGAGCTCTTTCACTCTGGCACCTTTTTCCCCATTCGTGTACCATTAGCCTGCTTTCGCCTTGGATGGCGAGGTATGCCTAAGTAGGCGTGACATTCCAGGGATACGACCTCTCTGATCTGATCACTCAGTTTGATTGTTGAGGAAGAGCCGAATGAGTAATCGCAGAGCAACTAAGCCGGTCTATGTGGGCGGCGTTAAGATAGGCGGTGGAGCAGAAGTTACTGTCCAATCCATGACCAAGACTGACACGCGGGACGTGAAGGCCACGGTCGAACAAATACACGAGCTGGAAGAGGCTGGTTGTGAGCTGATCCGGTGTGCAGTGCCCGATGCCGACGCGGCCGAGGCCATGGCTGAGATCAAGAAACAGATCCACATCCCCCTCATTGCCGACATCCACTTCCATTACCAACTGGCTTTAAAGTGTCTAGAAGGCGGAGTCGACTGTCTTCGGCTGAACCCAGGTAACCTGCGCAATGAAGACCAGGTGCGGGAAGTGGTGCGGGGCGCTAAAGAGCGCGACGTGCCCATCCGCATCGGGGTGAACTTCGGTAGTCTGCCCCCTGTAGGCGGCATCGGCCGTACCAGGGGATTCTCTCGGCATATGGACCTGGTCAATAGTCTACCCAAGGCCGGAGAAGCCCAGGAAGGTGAATACAGCGTAGTCGACCACATGGTGGCCACGGCGTTGTGGGAGATCAGCTTGCTGGAAGATCAAGATTTCGACCAGATCAAGATTTCCATGAAGGCCTTCGATGTGCCGACCACGATAGAAGCCTACACACGGTTGGCAAAGATGATGCCTTATCCGTTGCATCTGGGCATCACTGAAGCTGGTACCCCGATGGCGGGTTCCATACGCACGTCCGTGGGCCTGGGTGTGCTGCTCTACAGCGGTATCGGCGACACGATCAGAGTCTCGTTAAGCGGCCCATCCACTGAAGAAGTGGCTGCAGGCTTCGAGATATTGAAATCCTTAAACATGCGCAAGAAGGGTGCCGTGTTGGTAGCCTGTCCAAGCTGTGGTCGGGCTGACGTGGATGTGGTCAAACTGGCGAACGATGTGGACAGTCTTCTTAAAAAGGGCAAGAAAGAGATCACCGTGGCCGTCATGGGCTGTGAGGTTAACGGCCCAGGCGAGGCCAAGGACGCCGACGTGGGTATCGCTGCTGGAGCTGGTCGGGCTGTTATATTCCGCAAGGGCGAGAAGGTACGAGTGGTGCCTGAGGCCGAGATGTTGACCGCACTCATGGAAGAAGTGGAGAACACTTCAGTAGCTGCAGGAGACTAGGTCGGGTTCTTTGCCCTCAACATGGGCACTATCATTTTGGAGGAAAATGATCTCCGTTTGTTTATTCTGGCCGCTATAATGGTCCGACTCAGTACGCCTTGATTCTCTGCGAAGGAAGCCACGCCCCGATATGAGATTCTCCCGAATGCTTTCTAAAACGTTGCGGGATGACCCTCCTGACGCTGAAACTGCCAGTCACCGGCTGATGCTGCGTGCCGGGTTGATTCACCAGGTTGCTGCGGGTGTTTACTCATATCTGCCGCTAGCTTTGCGGTCGCTTCGCAAGATCGAGAATATAATAAGGGAAGAGATGGATGCGGCCGGTGGGCAGGAATTGATGATGCCGGCCCTTCAGCCAGAAGAACTATGGCAGCAGACCGGACGGCGGGAAGCCTTCGGTGACAACATGTTCTCCTTGGACGACCGGCGAGGTCGTCCCATGGTTTTGGCGCCTACCCACGAAGAAGTCATCACTAATGTCGTTAAGGCGAACGTCCAGAGCTACCGTGACCTGCCCCTGATTCTTTACCAGATACAGACTAAGTTTCGGGACGAACCTCGCCCAAGGGCCGGACTGGTCCGGGTGCGGGAATTCGACATGAAGGACGCCTACAGCTTCAACGCCAACGAAGCCAGTCTGGATGACAGTTACCAGGCCATGGCGTTGGCGTACCGCAACATCTTCAAGCGATGTGGCCTGCCGGTGTTGATGGCCGAGGCGGACAGCGGGGCCATCGGCGGTAAGGACTCCCATGAATTCCTGCTGCCTACCGAAACCGGTGAGGACACCGTCATTACCTGTCCTTCCTGTTCCTATACTGCCAACGCTGAGAAGGCCGAATCGACGATTCCAGAAGTGGAGAACGAGCCGGAACAGGCACTGGAAGAGGTCAGCACCCCTGGCACGAAGACCATCGCCGCGCTGGCGGCATTCTTGAATGTCCCTGAGTCGCAAACCTTAAAAGCGGTCTTCTACATGTCGGATGGAGACCCGGTGTTCGTGACTATCCGGGGAGACCTAGATGTTAACGAAGTAAAGCTGAAGAACGTCCTGAATTCCCGTGACCTTCGTTTGGCGGAAGACCATGAGGTCAAGGCGGCTGGGCTTGTGGCGGGGTCTGCTTCGGCAGTCGGTATCAGTGGCATAAAACGGGTGGCCGACGTGTCGATTACTAACGGCAGTAACTTCGTAGTGGGCGCAAACAAACCGGATGTCCATTTCAAGGGCGCCAATTACCCTCGTGATTTTGAAGCCGACATCGTTACCGACATCTCCTTGGCTCAGCCAGGACAACTCTGCCCTCGATGCGGGCACACGTTGGATTCTACCAGAGGCATCGAGGTCGGGCATATCTTCAAACTGGGTAGCTTCTTCAGCGAGGCCCTAGGCGCGGACTTCCTGGACAGCGAAGGACAACAACACCCTATCATCATGGGCTGTTATGGAATCGGAGTTGGCAGACTGTTGGCAGCTGCGGTGGAGCAGAACAAAGACGATGCAGGAATCGTGTTTCCGATTCCTGTCGCCCCTTATCAGGTACATCTTGTCGGTCTAAACGTCGCTGCGGAGGATGTGGCTGAGGCAGCAGACAAACTCTACGATGAATTGAGATTTGCCGGGGTTGAAGTCCTGTATGACGACAGGGAGGACGCGGCGGCGGGCGTCAAGTTCAACGACGCCGACCTGCTAGGGTTACCGGTGCGTTTGGTGGTTAGCCCGAGAAATCTCAAGGCAGGCGTTGTGGAAATCAAAGGCCGGATGGATTCAGAGGCTGGTAGCGTGGCTCTGGACGCCGTGGTTGGAGAGGTGCGTGGGCGGCTGGCTGCATCGATAGAGTAGGCCTAGTCTACCCGGAAGCCCCTGGCCCGGGCTCCATGCAAGAAGATAGGTATTTCATGTTCTCCAGCAAGGCCGGGGCAATGCGTCCTTTGTGAGAGCTTGATAGCAACAATAGTAACCGCAGTTGAGCCGCCAAATCAGCAGCCAGAGCTCTTTTTGCTTCGGCGACAGTATCCCCTTCTACCGGGACGCGTATCCCTGCTAATGGCATCTGAGTTCGCGATTCCGCAGCCCAGTACTTGTCCAGGCTGTCCAATATTACGACGGGGATCTCTTTGTTCAATACGAAGTTGGCATCGGCGGCGCTGTCGGACGGCCGAAGGTAATCTATAAGCACTCGAGTGGACTCAGAATGGCTGATGTGGAAGACGGCGGCGTTGGGTTGACTAGAAGAGATGTACCGCCAGCTCCAGTCTGCCGGCGTGGAGTAATCTGCACCGGGTTCTATCCTAACCGGCGTGGTGATGTCTTCGGCTAGGGGGACGTTCTCATCCTGCGTCATGCCCATGCTCTCCTTCTTCGCCACCTTCCAGTTCCCATGCTGTATAGACCTGCTCGGGCAGTGTAATGGGTCCTACTGCATCCTCGTACTCTTTCACGTGTTTGGTGGTGAGAAGGGCGATGGCTTTGAGCATCTGGGGGCTGACTTTGATGCGGGCCCTAAGGATTGGCTCCCGTTCTTCCATCTGCTCGCCGAAAAACAACACGGCGGAATACAGGCTGCTGAAGATGTGCATGGAGTCGCTGTAGAACGTGATAGGGTCGAGGGATCCCTCCGATGTAGCTTGGCCCTCTCCTGCTCCTTCACTCGGGCTCGCGCCAGGATTGACGTAGGAACCTTCATTGGGAACCTGGTCTTCCGGGGGAACGTAGGGTCGTTGGATTATGGGCATGACGCCTCCGGCGATGACGAATCCTGGGGCAATGGACCGCTTGATCGACTCGGTATTTTTTCAGGTGGACGCCCTGGGCGTTGCTTATTATACACGCCTGGCACGGCTGATTCTTGGGCCGTTCAAGCTCGCGCACCGGATCTTGGAACTGCGTATCATATTTTTCGATAATGCAACGGCCAATGAAGCCCAGGTAGTATTGTCAGAGATTGGCAATTTTGCGAAGGCAAAAGCCAAGTATTTCGGATTGGTCGAGCATTCGGCGCTAACCCCTTAGCATGGCAGCAGATTCCAGTGGTTGCGCTACTTAGCAGAGAACGGGAAACTGGAATCGGTCTTATTATGGATGAGTTTTCCAGGAAATCGAAGGACGATATTCCGACGACGAGTCCAATGGATAGCACCCCATACACCAAGTAGAGGTTGTTGAAGTTTGAGGTTGGCGGTGTGCCTGTGCAGTTGATGGCCTAACACAGCTCACCTGGGAACGATTTTCCCTCGGCGTATATGGACACCACTTTTGTAGGTGAAGCTTTTTCAGACGGACATTATATTGACCGGACGGCTGATGTTTTAAAACGATGATGTTACGTCAGAGCTTCGTCGAAACCCCTAGTTTAATGATACCTTCATGACTGGCAGTCTTGACCCTTGAATATGTGGTTTCTATAATTGCTTGTTGCGTGCTTGAGTCATTCGCATTCCGGTGACAACCAGACCTCTTGAGGAAAACCTAACTTGACTGAACCCTTAGCTCAACCGCCTTCGGCCGAGACCATCGACGAGATTTCCCGTACCGCCGCAGCCGAGTTGGATTCTCTGGAAACCCTAGATGCTGTGGATCATTGGCGCGTAGCCTACCTGGGACGCCGCGGGACGTTGACATCTGTATTGCGCAGTTTATCGGCTCTGGCGGTCGAAGAACGCCGGGCTGTTGGGGCATTGGCTAATGAGGCCAAGAGCGCCCTTGAAGAACGACTGGAAGAGCGGCTTCGGCAGATAAATGAGGTTGCGTTGACACGCTCAGCCAGCCAGGACCGGTTGGACGTAACCCTTCCCGGCCGCCCCTCTTTGGGCGGACGACTACATCCTACCACCCAGATTGTCCGTGAGATTTGCGCCGCCTTTGTTGCCATGGGGTTCGGAGTTGTGGAAGGTCCTGAAGTTGAATGGGACCACTATAACTTTGAAATGCTTAACATCCCTAAAGGCCATCCAGCCAGAGACATGTGGAATACGCTTTGGGTGGATTATGAAGACCCACTCGGCGAAGCAGCAATGTTGCTGCGCACCCACACCTCTCCCATGCAGGCTCGAGTCATGGAGGGTCGTGAACCACCGATAAGAGTGGTTGTTCCTGGAAAGTGCTACCGGTATGAGGCTACCGATGCCACTCACGAATGGCATTTTTATCAAGTGGAAGGTCTGGCCGTGGGCGAAGGCATCACTTTCGCTGACCTCAAAGGTACATTGTACGAGTTCGCTCGTAGGATGTTCGGCGAAGACCGCCAGGTCCGCTTCCGCTGTGATTACTTCCCATTCGTGGAGCCTGGTGTCGATATGTCCATCGACTGCTTCGCTTGTGAGGGTGATGGTGAAGGCTGCCGCATCTGCCGAGATAGTGGCTGGATAGAGATTATGGGAGCTGGGATGATTCATCCCAAGGTCTTGGATGGCGTGGGTTACGACACTGAGAAGTACACCGGCTTTGCCTTTGGCATGGGGCCGGAACGGATTGCAATGTTGAAATATGGGATTGACGACATTCGCCATTTCTACAGCAACGATCTTCGGTTCTTACGTCAATTCTGATTAGAAGAGTTATTGGCAGGCTAATGCTTGCCGTTTACCGGTTCCGTTAGAAGAGAACTATAAATGAAAGTACCCATTAGTTGGCTTAAACAATATGTGGACGTTGATCTGCCAGCCCATGAGTTGGCTCACCGTCTGACCATGGCAGGCATTGAGGTCGGTGAGGTCGATGTCATTGGCGGTTGGACCGGGGTATTTGTCGGCCATGTGAAAGACGTGCGTCCCCACTTCAACGCTGACCGGTTGCGCCTTTGTGTGGTCACCATCGGTTCGGAGGAGATGGAGGTGGTCTGCGGCGCCCCCAACGTGGCCGCTGGCCAGAATATCTGTTTCGCCAAGGTCGGAGCTGACGTCTACAACACCCACACTGAGCGATACGAAACCCTGGAGGCCGCCAAGATTCGGGGTGTTGAGTCCCGAGGCATGATTTGCTCCGCCGCGGAGTTGGGCCTGGGGGATGACCACTCTGGCATCATTGTGCTGCCTGAAGACGCTCCCGTGGGAACTCTGCTAGATAATTATTTGGGTGATATTGTTCTGGATTTGGAACTCACTCCTAACCGATTGGATTGTCTATCGGTCTTGGGAGTAGCCCGAGAGGTAGCCGCTTTAACCGGAAAGACGGTGCGAGAGCCGGAGACTAATTACGAAGAATCTGGCGAGGAAATCTCTAAGCAAGTTGAGATCAGAGTGCTGGACCCGGATCTGTGCCGACGCTACACCGCCAGTCTACTTAAGGGTGTCAAGATTGGGCCCTCTCCTCAGTGGCTGCAAGACCGGTTGACCAGGGCTGGCCTAAGGCCGATCAACAACGTGGTTGACGTTACCAACTTCGTGATGTTGGAGTACAACCAGCCGTTGCATTCCTTCGACTACGACCTAATCAAAGACCACACGGTTATTGTACGACGTGCGCGCCCCGGTGAACTTCTAACTACACTAGACGACGAAGAACGCGAACTAACCACGGAGCACTTGGTCATCGCCGATGCCAACAACGCCATTGGTCTGGGCGGCGTGATGGGTGGGGCTAACAGCGAGATTAGCGACGACACGGTAAACGTGCTTCTGGAATCGGCCACGTTCTCCGGGCCCAATAACCGTGAGACTGCACAGTCACTGGGGTTGCGCACCGAGGCTACGCTCCGGTTCGAGAAAGGTCTCCGCCCAGAACTAGCACCTATGGCGCTTCGTCGAGCTACCGGGCTGATTCAGGAAGTCGCTGGTGGGACCGTCGCGCCTGGCATCGTGGATATCCTGTCGGACAAGGGCGCCGATCCCCCGGTAGTGCCGCTAACTAGTGCCAAGCTCAAGCGGATGCTGGGCATGGAAGTTGATTTGAAGCAGGTACAAGGAGTCCTGGAATCGCTGGGGTTCGCTTGGGAATCTGTAGGCGAAGCAGCGCTTGAGGTCACCGTGCCCTATTGGCGGAACGACGTAAACATCGAAGAAGACTTGGTTGAAGAAGTGGTGCGGATCATCGGGTATGATTCCGTGCCGACTACCATGATCTCCAGCCCTATTCCGTTCCAACAGCCGGTTCCGGTCATAGAGCTCCGCGACCAAATCAGGGATTTGCTGGTTGCGGCGGGCGCTCAAGAAGTGATCAACTATCCACTGGTGACCTTGCAGCAGTTGGAACAAGTGGAGCATTTGAACTCGGCTATGTTGCCCTTGCGGGTAGCCAACCCCATGAGTACCGACCGCGAGTACCTGCGGACCACGCTGAGGGCCAGTCTTTTGGCTAACCTGGCCGCGAACCAGGGCCAGAGCAGTGGGCCGTTCCATATATTCGAAACCGGTAGGGTATTTTGGCCGCGTGATGGCGACCTCCCAGAAGAACGTGAGTCTGTATCCGGTGTATTAGCTGGACTTCGCCATGAGACATCATGGTTGGAGGATGAGAACCTGCTGGACTTCTATGATGCCAAAGGCGTCGTGGAGATGGTGCTGGATCGCCTCGGTGTGTCAGCTACTTACGAGCCGGCAGATGATCCGGCATTTCATCCCGGGCGCTGCGCAGCAATTAAGGCTGCGGATACTGTGCTGGGCATGGTCGGCGAAGTACATCCTGTCGTCATGGAGCGGCTGAATTTGGAATCGCCACAAGTTGCTGCCTTCGAGCTATTTCTGGAGCCGATACTCTCTGCGTTACCCGGATCACATCGTCAATTCGAACCACTTCCCAGATACCCGTCTGCAACCAGGGACCTGGCGTTAGTTATGCCGTCTGACGTGGATGCAGGGCAGGTTATGCAGCTGATATTCCGTCACCGAGGAGTCGACCGTGCGGAGCTTTTCGATATTTACGTCGGTGAAACTATACCCGAAGGCACCAAGTCGTTGGCATTTCACGTATACTTTCAGGCGAGAGACAGGACGCTGACCAACGACGAAGTTAATCGCTCTCTGGATGGGCTTTTGCGGACGTTGGATCGGGAACTAAAGGTAACTTTGAGGACTTAACCTCTAAAACATATGACTACTCACGATCACGGTGGACATTACGAACCTACTCACTCTCACGGGCACGGGCACGTGGATGAAGACATGCTCAGCGTTGAACAGGCCTACGACCGTGTTATGGCCAGCTTCCAGAGCCTTGGACCTGAAGAGAAACTTCTGCTAGCTTGCATGGGACAAGTGTTGGCTGAGGACATTAAATCGCCACTGGCCCTCCCTCCCCTGGCCAACTCCGGCATGGATGGCTATGCACTACGTCATAGTGACATTGCGGGCGCGTCCCATGAGAACCCGAGGAATTTAGAGGTAATCGGCATAGTGGCAGCCGGTCATATGCCCGACAAGACGGTTGGTCCTGGAACTGCCATCCGTATCATGACCGGTGCTCCCGTTCCAGACGGCGCTGATACTGTTGTTCCCTTTGAGGAAACAGACGAAGTAGACCGGAAGCGTGAGGGCAAACCGCTGAACCAAGTAGCGATATTCGCTGATATGCCTACTGGTTGCAATGTGCGGCCTGCTGGTGAAGATATCAGTGCTGGTACGTTGGTGCTCGAGAAAGGAATTGTTGTTCGCGCAGCCGAGGTCGGTGTAATTGCCTCCCTGGGAATGGACAGGGTCAAAGTGATTCGTCGCCCGGTAGTAGCGGTGTTGGCGACTGGGGACGAACTTGAAACCGCCGGTATGCCACTGCCCGCCGGCAAGATATACGACTCCAACAGCTTCAGTGTTGCCGCATCGGTTGTTGACGCAGGTGGGATTCCCAAGATATTGGGCATCGCTCGAGATAACCTGGCAGACCTGACGGCCAAGCTGGCGGCGACGTCCGAAGCTGACCTTGTAGTAACATCGGCAGGCGTTTCCAAGGGCGACTATGATATCGTGAAAGACGTGCTGAACCAACAGGGCGAGATGAACTTTTGGTCTGTGCGTATGCGCCCAGCAAAACCCTTGGCGTTCGGGCATCTGAATGGGCCCGCCGGTAAGAGTATTCCCCTCATGGGCTTACCCGGCAACCCGGTAAGTGCCATGGTGGCCTTTGAGATGTTCGCCCGCCCGGCTATCCGAACCATGCTCGGCAAGGCCAAGATGCGCCGCCCTATGGTCGACGGCGTGTTAACTGCTCCCATTAGGAACGAGGACGGACGCCGAGTATATGCTAGGGTGGAAGTGGAATTTAAGGATGGGCGATACCAGGCTACACCCACTGGCCCCCAGGGATCCAATATCCTGACATCGATGTCCAAAGCCAATGGTTTGGCCATCTGCCCTGAAGATTTGACGGGCAAGGATGCAGGCGAACAAGTACAGATCATCATGCTGGATTGGAATGAAGAGGTGCAAATATGACTACCCAAGACCCCAATGCCCAAGAGCTAGTAGATGAACTAGCTGGAGATTCTATCGAAGAAGAACCGGTTCGAAAAAACCCTCTGTTCCTAATCAGTGTTGACCGCCTCGCAAAACTAGAGCGGTCTCCGGTCCATCTGGTGGCAGGCAGATTGGCAGCCGACAGCCCATCTAAGTCGAAGGCTATCGGAGAGTTGGGCGATGTAAAAAGCCTGATCCGCGAGATATCCCAGAGTTACAAGAACGACGCCAGCTTTATCCGGTCTGACATGCCGGTTCAGGAAATCGTGTTCCGGACGTTGTTGGCCCGGAACAATCGTCCCATGTCTCTAGCTGACCTGCATTATGAATTGACAGAGAAATGGGCCACGCCTATCAGGCCCATCGTTATCACCGAAGAGAGATTGCTCCGCATACTGGACAATGATACTTATTACGGATTTGCCAGAAAGTAACTTTCAACTAATAGCGTACCAACCACGGCAAAGAAAAACCGGAGTGTTGCTACACTCCGGTTTTTCTTTGTTCATTGCAGGGGGCGTTTAAGCAGCAACTAATTGCTCTTTAGCAATCTCCACCAATTTCCCGAAGCCTTCGGGGTCGTGGACTGCCATGTCGGCCATGACCTTGCGGTCTAGCTCCACGCCGGCTAGCTTCAGGCCATGCATGAACTGGCTGTAGGTGGTCCCTGCTTCACGGCAGCCTGCGCCGATGCGAATAATCCACAAACGTCGGAATTCGCCTTTGCGCTCGCGGCGGTGCCGGTAGGAGTAGGCCCAAGCGTGCATAACTGCTTCGTGCGCCCATTTGTAACTGCGAGAAGAGGCTCCGCTGTAGCCTTTCGCAGCCTTCATTATCTTCTTGTGTCGGGCGTGTTTAGTAACGCCGCGTTTGACTCTAGACAAGGTATGATCTCCGGGCTGGGGTTATTTGATCGAGGCTAGAGCTTACCCATAGGGAAGCATCTTGTGGAGGCGTTTGTAGTCCGCGCCGTCCACTGCCAGTTTTTCTGAGTACTTCCTCGTTACCTTTGTAGGCTTCTTCCGTCTCAGGTGACTATTCATGCGCTTGCGACGCATCAATTTGCCGGTGCCGGTAACGTGTATGCGGGCCTTGGCCCCTTTGTGTGTCTTAAGTTTGGGCATCTGCCAGTACTTCTATTTGATCCTGTTTGTTATTGTCTGGGCCGCCATCTGGGCCTTTTTCCTTTGTAGCGGCCAGGGCTGGAATCAGCACCATGGATAACGCCCTACCTTCCATTGCCGGCGGACGTTCCAACCGTACTTCGTCTTTCAGTTCGTCCGCCACCCGCTTGAGAACCGAAAGGCCCAGCTGCTGGTGAGCGGCTTCTCGGCCGCGGAAACGGACAGTAAGCTTAACTTTGGAGCCCTCGCCGATGAACTCGCGAATTTTGCGAGTTTTGGCGTCCAAGTCATGTGACCCGATATTAGGTCGGAAGCGCACCTCTTTTTGTTCGGTGCTTCTCTGGCCTTTCTTAGACTCGCGTTCTTTCTTCGACGTAAGATAAAGGAGCTTGCCGTAGTCCAGCAACCTGCAGACAGGGGGGTCGGAATTTGGAGCCACCTCAACCAGGTCCACTTCGGCGTCACGCGCCAGTTGAAGCGCGCGGGCGACTTCCATCACACCGAGCTGCGCCCCGTCGTCTCCGATTACTCTGACCTGGGGGCTGCTGATTCGCTCGTTGACCCGATACTGTCTAGCTATGCTCTGGTACCTCCGATAAAATCCTCGTCATTTGCGTGAAAAATAGGTCGATTCACTCTAGCATACCCCCTTTGGGACGTCAAACAAAAAACCGTTATACGGAGCCCTGCCAGAGTGGTGCTCCGGTATCTCTGGAGCAGAAAGTATGGCGGTCTCCCGTGACCAGGCAGACGCCCGATCAGGTTGGGACGAGTGGTATTTTGACAAATACCTGGTTTAGTCTGCCGGCAGCGTCAAATAGAGCCTTGATGTACCAGATGTATTAGAGTTTGTTGCCGGGCCGGTTGGTGGTCTCGAACCGTGCCAACTCCTTGGTCAGTCTGACGAGATCTGGGTAAGCAAAATCAGCTTGGATGAACACGAAGCTCGGGTCGGCAGCACCGTCGGCTCGGTTGCTACTCGTCGGAAGGATCGTCGTCGATGCCCGAACCAAGATCGGACTCGAAATCGATGTTTGAGCCCAGACCTTGTAAAAACTCTTCAACCATTGGGGAAAGAGGTGTGGAGGAAGCGCCTTCCTCGTTTTTCTCGCGGTCGTAGCGCTCTTCCAGCCGCTCTAAGAGACCGGCGACCTCTGACGTGTCGGAGACGATATTCTGGAGCGAGGCGTATTGTTGGCGTCCTCTTTCTGGGTCAGCTAGGCGGCTGGGCAGTCCGTATAGTGTACAGAGAATCTCCATCAGGCGGGCGGTGCCTGTGAAGTCTTCTTCAACCTGAAAGTATTGGGGCAGATGGACGACGAATATGCGTGTCTCGATGCCAAGTTCTTCGAGAGTGTTGGAAATCAGATAAGTAATGGTGGTTGGCCCTTCGTAATCGCTGGGGCGAACACCAACTAGTTTGTATTCCTCTTCGTTGGAGGGGTTAACGGTTCCACCGGAGACTAATAACTGGCGTGTGTGGGGTACCATGTCGTACATCGCGCCAATCATAGAGTAACGCTTAACTCCGAAATACTTGAGAATCTCAATTACGGATTCCGTGTAGTCCTCGCCATACAGGTGGGGTTCGAGGAGGTGAAGGGTTATGAGGTCTGGACCGTGTTCACGGACGCAGGCACTGATAGTGGTCGACGGGATGCTGTATTCCCGCACTCCCTGTTTCAAGACTGATTTGGGACGGTAACGTGTGAAGTCATAATAACGCCCGGGCCTGATTAGACGGCCGATTTCTTTGGACTCAAGATGACGTTCTAGCCGCCTCATGGACAACGTCCCGACGTTTCCCACGTCGATCCAGGGCCTAAGGACCACCAATACATGGGGGTCTTTAAGATTGGGCAGGGGCTCGGGGAATTCGAAATCACCAATGCGCATATGTGTAGTTTGACAGTGGAGTTTTAGATTTACAAGGGTAGGTAATTCGGCCAATAGGGGATTTGATTCACTCCCTCTCAGCCGTGGTGGCGTTCTACCAAAACTCGAACTTTGATATCATACTTTGGTGGATATTGAGGCTAAACGAAAGGCCTTTTGATGTTGATTCAGGCAACACCTCTCCATGTTTGACTTCCCGGCGCCTTAGTAAGGCCGTTCATAAGAGTACGAATGCCATCCATATATCCGGGGGTAATAGGCGTTATCTTGGCGGTGTTCTTGATCGCTGCCTGCAGCGATGATACAGTTTCGCCTATCGTAAAGCCTCCGGAAAGCGTTCGATCTGATGATTCTCAAGAACTGGAAGAATTGCCTCTATGGCGCTATGTGAACAGCGGCTGGGTATCCCCGTTGAACCAGCAATCAGCTAACGCTTTTTCTAGAGAGTTAAGGGCTGCCGTGATTACCAGCGCTGCAGAACTGGAGGAGTTCAACCGGACGGTAATCAGCAAGCGCACCCGAGGAACCGGAGTGACCCTGAACCGGGCTGAGTTCCCTGGATCAGTTGTACTGGTGGCCTACCTGTTGTGGCTGCCAGTGCAGGGAAACCCGTTGTCTGTGGTTGGTATGGAGATTGACGGGAGTCACGTTGTGGTGGACTTAGAGCTTGACGAAGAATCCCAAGGCCGCGAGTACCCCTATCTCTTTGCGCCGATGACTATGGTGACCGTAGACCGCACCGAATTCCCCGCTGAAGGGCCTACGTCCTTCGATTTCAGACTGGATGGTGAACTCCAGGTAACGGTCAAGGACGACCTTCAGTAGAGCAAAATCACTTCTCGCACCTCTCGTCCCGAGCTTGTCGGACGATGCGTGTAAGTTATGTTGACGCTAGGCTTGACTTACTAACGTTAGTGGTTCGACAAGCTCGATTCCATCAAGACCTTCGACCCGGACCGGAGCTCACCTTAAGCCTAAAGAGGCAAATGAAAGCGGTCAGATTCGTCTTTTACTCAGGAATTTCTGCAACCATGTCCTCGCCGAGTTCGACGTCCATGGTGGCTAGGACCTGGGCTACGAGCATGTAGTGACCGACCAGGACAGCGAGGTGGAGGGTGTCCTGCTCGCCGAATCGGACCACCAGGGACTTGTAGGTGGCGTCGCTAACCTTGTGTTCTTGGAGCATCTCCTTAACGTAGCCTACGAGTAGTGCTTCGTCTCCGGAGAGACCAGCAGGGGCGGTGCCGTTGGCGATGGTTTTGATCGTGTCATCGGAAACGCCGGCTGCTCGGGCGAGTTTGGCGTGGGCCGAGAACTCATACTGCGAGCGCATCTCCCGGGCGGTGGCGATGATGACGGTCTCTTTCAAGGACTCGGGAATCGTGAATTCGTAGCGCACGAATGCTCCAGTGTCGGCAACACGGGCGGCCAGTTTGGGGCTATGGAGCAACACTCCATAGGGCCCACGGATGCTGCCCCGGGTACCTACGATGGAGTCAAAATATTCGTGTTCGTCTGCGGACAATTGGTCGCGGGTTATGGCGGGTAGTCTGGCCATTTCTGGTTCTCCTTAATGACTAGTTGGTCGAGGTAGGGGGGAGCCCTTTATTTCTTTACGGCCGGTATGGGGTTGCCTGGGATATTTACCTTTACCGAGCCCAGTTGGTTGCGGCTGGTGAAATAAAGAGTCTTCCAGTCGTCGCCACCGAAGGCAAGGTTGGTGGTTGCCGTATATCCATGGTCAATGATTCCCAGTTTCTTGCCGGTGGGGTCGCAGATGTACAGACCGCCGGAGCCACCCGTATAGATGTTGCCTTCGATATCGACCTTCATACCGTCGGGGACACCGGGCTTATCGCCGTTGACGTCGATCAGTACCTTGTCACTCTGTTTGGCCAGAGTGCCGTTCGGCTGGACCTCGAAGGACCGGATGTGGCCCCTTCGCGAGTCGTTCACGTACAGTATGCTTTCGTCGGGGGAGAACATCAGCCCGTTGGGTACTACGAAGTCGTCTATTAACAGAGTGATCGTGCCTAGGTCGGGTGAGACCCTATAAACACCGGAGAAGGTCAGATCCCATTGTTCTGCAGGCTGCGGGCTTGTCCAAGGGTCGGTGAAATAGATGCTGCCGTCCGACTTGACCACCACGTCGTTGGGGCGGTTCAACCGGCGACCCTGGAAGCTGCTGGCGATGACCGTCACGGTGCCGTCTGCCTCTTGCCGGGCGACCCTGCGACTATCGTGTTCTGCTGACACCAAGCGACCTTGCAAGTCGCGGGTCAGGCCGTTTGCCCGATTGGTGGGCTCCTGGAAGACGACGGTGTCTCCGCCAGGGGTGTGCTTAATCCGCCTGTTGTTGTGTATGTCGCTAAATAGCAGGTAACCACCCTCTTTCCACCAGAGCGGGCCTTCAGCTGGGCCTTGGTCTCCGCCAAAGCCATCGGCTAACTCTTGGATTGGCTCGTCGGTGGAGATGATTTTGGACAATTCTGGCGCCAACTGCTCTATAGGCATGTTCTCCTCCTCCTGGTTCAAATATTTGCTGTTCTGATATCTGTGTGTCTGAAACACTCTGGGGATTATAATACGAAATTCTTCCATGCGTGGCAGGCTCCCATTGCAGGGTTCAAAGCCAACTTGACTGAGCTTCCCCTGTGGACTATTCTGCCCCTAATCTGGCGTACGCCAGCATAATTCTGTTAAGTGACGGAGGCGCACAATGGCTTTGAGCTTAAACCACGTACACCTCAAGACCCCGGACCCCAAGAAGACTGCTCAGTTCTATATCGACACTTTGGGCGCAACGAAAATTGCTGACGTAGGCGACATTGGAGTCCGCTTGGATCTCCACGGCTTGACCTTGAATGTGACCAAGCACATAGAGGCACAGACCAGAGACCAGAAATACGGCATCGAACACATCGCGATTGACGCCGACGACATACAGGGGATGATTGACAGCCTGAAATCCAACGGAGCCAAGATTCTTGAAGAGACCTCAGTCTCTGGCGACCGCCGCGTGGTGTTCTTCGAGGGACCAGACGGTGTCCAGTTAGAGTTCATCGAGAAGAAATAATAGGTTTTCAACACTCATACTTGCTAGGAGCAGCAGAATGATTTACGAGTCTCGGATATACAAGGCCGTGCCGGGCAAGTTGCCGGCGATCAACGCCCGGTTCGCCAATCACACCATCGGCTTCTTTGAAGAGTTCAACATCGGGATGGTCGGCTTCTGGAACGATGAGATCGGTGCCAGCAATCAACTGACTTATATCTTGAGTTTCGATAGTATGGCCGACCGGGAGCAGAAGTGGGCGGCATTCGGAGCCCACAAACCTTGGCAAGAAGTGCGTGCGGAGACAGAGAAAGACGGCCCGCTGGTGTCTCAGGTGCTCAATTCATTCATGAGCCTAACGCCCTACTCGCCGCAGCCGTCGTTTAAGTCCACGTTGCACGAGAAGCGTGTCTATGAAGCCATGCCTGGCAAACTGCCGGACCTGCACAACCGATTCTCCAACCACACCATGGGCCTGTTCGAGAAGCACGGCATCGAAAATGTGGCTTACTGGACCGAGGATGTAGGGACCAGCAACCGTCTGGTCTATATGGTGGGTTATCCCAACCTGGGTGCGAGGGAAAAAGGTTGGACCAGTTTCCAGTCGGACCCGGCGTGGCAGAAGGCTAGGGCAGCGTCCGAAGAGAATGGGGCGTTGGTGCGGGTGTCCAAACACTCTATCCTGCGCTTGACAGATTACTCACCACGGTAGGATCCGATCGGATAAAAAGAGTTAGACATCGGCCCGGACCGAATCAGGTCCGGGCCGATGTGAATTTTGGGAACTGAGTCGAGTAAATCGGCCACCGAAGGACGGATGGGCGTGGATATAGAGAAGATAAGAAGCCAGATACCCGTTCTGGCTCATACGGCCTATTTGAATACCGGATGGTCTGGTCCGCCACCAGCTCGAGTAGCGCAGGCCATGAAGAACCGGATCGACCAGGAGCTTGAGCAAGGGCCAATCATGCCTGAAGTCCTTGCGGCAGGCAGGGAGATCCAAGCGCAGGCGCGAGAGGCAGCGGCGCGGATATTCAATGCCAGTGTGGAAGAGGTGTTGGTGACACGTAACACCACAGAGGGCCTGAATATCGTCCTTAGCGGACTGGACTGGAATCAAGGTGACGAGATCATCATCTGCGATATGGAGCATGGCTCGGTGATTGCTCCAGCACAACTGATCGGTCAGCGTTATGGGGTTGGAGTGAAGGTTGTGGATCTAGAGATGCTAGATTCCAGAGCAGAGATCGTGTCCAAGATCGAAGCTGCGTTCACGCCCAAGACCCGCATGGTCTTCATCAGTCACATTCTCTATGCAACTGGACGACGGATGCCAGCCGAAGAGCTTAGAATGCTGACCAAGGACAAAGGCATACTGCTGATGTTGGACGGGGCGCAAACTGGGGGCCATATCGAGCTTGATATGGCGAGCTCTGGGTTCGATTTCTATTCCATACCCGGTCAGAAATGGATATTGGGCTATGAGGGTTCTGGGGCGCTTTTCATGCGCCGAGAGCACCTGGAGAGGATACATCCTGCCCACACTGGTGGGCGAGGTGTAGCCAGTCCGGCAGACGCTCACAACTTCCAGCCAGTAACCGACTCTATGGAAAAGTTCCTTGGTGGCTCTGTTAGCGTTCCAGTGCAGGTGGCGTTCTTGGAAGCCACCAAGTTCATCGAAGAAATTGGTATAAAAAACATCGAAGAGCGCAATCTCGACTTGGCGGAATCGGCCAAAGCGAAACTGTCGGAGGTCCCGGGTGTAACTGTACATTCGCCTTTGGAGCGACGTGACTCTTCTGGCCTCGTGAGTTTCTCCATCGCCGGCCAAGAGCCCGTTCCAATCGTTGAAAAGCTATGGGAGAACCATCGTCTGGTGGTGCGCCAAGTCGGATACCCTGCCGGCGTTCGGGCTTCGTTGCATTTCTTTAATACCGAAGAGGAAGTTGATCTCCTGGTGGGCGGCGTCCGCGAACTAGCCTAACCGCTCCTTGTCGACCAATGGCGCCGCAAGACACACTTTTGCGGCGCCCAACTAACTGCCTGTTAGAATCTTCATTATCCCTGCGTAATCCTCCAAACTCGGGTTACACCGGCGGCGGTTCCTGGTCATAACTGCACTGGTCATTAGGCTGTTTAACGGGTACATACGGACCTATTGACTACCGGGGCAGTACAAACAACATGTCTTTGGAAATTTTGGGAGAAGGTCTCCAACATGTCTGGAAAAGGCTTGTTGATATGGATGATTCAAAGACTTCGAAAACCGTGTTGCCGAACGTGACGAGATTGGCCTGTAAGTCTAAAGCCAAAATAGTCTCGTTCACGGTTGATGCCTCGGTTGCCGATGTGGGTGCTGAAAAGGGGGAAAGGTATCTTAACCGTAATGCTCTCGTTACGCGTGATTAGCCCAAATTGATTCCTAAATCAGGCTTGAAGCATTCCTGGCGGATAGTGCTTCAGCCACCAGCGTGCGATCTCATCTCGGCGGGCGAACCAGACCCCTGGGAAGTCACTTGTATAGTTCAAGAACCTGTCCACTGCCCGTGACCGGGCTGGCCTGCCTGCGATACGACAATGTAACCCAACTGACATCATCTTTGGTCGCTCTGCTCCCTCTTGGTAGAGGCAATCAAAGGTTTCCTTCAGGTATTCATAAAAATCGTTGATGCTGACTAATCCGCCGCGCCAGAATCGGGCGTCGTTGGTCTCCATGCTATAGGGGACTACCAACCAAGGCTTTCCGCGCGTCTCGACATAGTATGGTAGGTCGTCGTTTAGTCCTGCGCTGTCGTAGATGAAACCTCCCTCGTCGACAACTAGGTCGCGGGTGTTTAGGCTGGGACCGTAGCGAGTGAACCAGCCTACCGGGCGCTGGCCGGTTGTTTGTTCCAACGACGCTACGGTCTTGGCTATGGCCTCCCTTTCTGCGTCGATGTCCATAAGGTGATATTCTTCCCAACGGTAACCGTGGCCGCATACTTCGTGACCTTGAGCCGTAATCTCACGGGCCACTTCTGGGTTTCGCTCCAGAGCTAGCGCGCAGGAAAAAAAGGTCGAGGTCACACCGTGGCGCTTGAACATGTCCAGTAGCCTCCAGACCCCAACGCGGCTTCCATATTCGAAGAAGGACTCGTTGTTCAGGTCCCGGTCTTGGGTCGGAACGGGTGAAGGCACTTCTCCGTTGGTCTCATGGTGGGTGTCGCCGTCCAGCGTTGAGTATTCCGCGCCTTCCTCATAGTTGACCACCAATGAGACGGCGATTCGGGCCCCTCCGGGCCACTCTATCTGAGGCACGTCTTTCCCGTATCCGATCAGGTCTCGCTTCATAGAGATGCTCCTTCCTGTGAATTTTCCACTGAGAAACTCGTATTGACTAACAGGCGGCCATTATATCTCTGGTCACGGGATCCCCCTATGTTAGAATCGGTCACGCCTCCAATCACGGACAAGCCAGCTTTACTAAAGGTGCCCTATGAACTCCCCGATTACGCCTGATTTGGTATATCAGATCAAAACAGCCGGAGAACCGTCTTTATCACCGGACGGATCATTGCTGGCTTACACGCTAGGTTGGGTTGATGAGGAGAATCTGAGCAGCCGTTCTAAGATTATGGGGCTTCACATCAAAGGCGGAGCTCTCAACGAGCTGACCGAGGGAACCAAGGACTTCGCGGCAAAATTCTCTCCTGACGGGACTAGGTTGACCTTTTTGCGCTCTGTAGATGATGGACCTCCTCAGATTTGGGTAATGACTGTTGATGGTTCAGACTCGAAACGGGTAACGGATTTCGAAAAAGGGGTTTTTGATTATGTCTGGTCGCCAGTTGGAGACCAACTGGCGGCCT
>Ga0209034_10000333_pt1 | contig 23705 bp, 13 predicted proteins | sample MarorgKNORR_S2LV_2_FD_188219 | JGI IMG/M metagenome (GOLD analysis project Ga0209034, IMG submission 188219) | Marine microbial communities from the Southern Atlantic Ocean, analyzing organic carbon cycling - 250m_A/KNORR_S2/LV (SPAdes) (version 2) | ecosystem: Environmental > Aquatic > Marine... | reverse complement strand
ATTCATCTGCCCAATTTCTATGTTAGGCAAAGTAGTCCTGTACCCCATCCCTGGGCCAGCTGCTGTCGTGGTCTCGATTGTTTCTCCTCGTTCCAGGTTGAGTGTCTTCACCATATCGATGACACCAAGCTTTTCCGGGACCGAGCAGTAACTCGCTCCGGTGTCCACTAGGAAATCTATGTTCTGTATATCTCCAATACCCCCCTTGACGTAGAAGCACCCATTGGCATCGGGCTTCAGTACGATTCTCTGTCCGATGAATTCCACCGGGGAACCATCACCGGATTCTGACTCTTTCATAGTGCTGGGCGCGGGATCCGTAAATTCCGCCATCTTTTCTCGGTGTTCGGCCTCTGCCAACTCCTCCTCGCGTTGGAGGCGCTTGACCTCAGCCTCATTCAGCAAATCCTCGACGTCTTCCTTGGAGGTGTCGGAATCCTTGTCCCTTTTCCACCACCGTTTGTCTTCAGCCATCGCAAGACCTCCGTTTCGTTATATGCTGCCACTGGGGATGTTTCAACCTTGACCCGGATTAGGCCGCAGTGTAGCCACTGCCATCGTTTTCGACATCACCGGTCCTCTGCAGCTCCTTCAGATGGGACAGTGCTTGGTCCTGCGCCAGCAGGGGATGCGCTCCCGGGCTGTCAGAGTATGCCGCGCTGGCGATGCTGGGGATGTCCGAGTTGCCTGTGCGCACTGCCTCGAGGACCTTCTGGTGTCTCGCCTTGCGGTGCTCAATGTATTCGGTCAGCACTCTCTTCGGGTTGGCCACCAGAGGGCCATGGCCTGGGAAGAGTACCTTCGGCCTCAGATCGCGTATTCTCTCAAGGCCGGAGATGTATGCCCCCATGTCGCCTTCGCCTGAGGGGACAAGGATGGTGCCCACCAAGGTGCAGTTGTCTCCTGAAACCACTCCGGCCTCCCCGACTAGGCAGATTTGGCCGGGGCAGTGACCAGGGCTCTCTATGACATCCCAGAGGATTCCACCACTAGGCCCATCCAGCACGAAAGAGTCACCCTCTCTAAGGACTTGATCTGAGTCACAAGGAGGGATTGCCGCTAGAGTTTCGGAACTCGCCCAGATCGGGGCTTGGTAAATCTCTGAGATTTGCTGTAAGTCGCCGATATGGTCTGGATGTCTGTGAGTGAAGATAGTGGCAGTAATCGAACTACCATCATCGTAAATCTCCTGGACTTTCAGCGAAAGTTCCTCGAGACCCTCCTCGTCCTTAGCCGCCGGGTCGACGATGACGCGCTCTCCACCCCGCTCCCCGAGGATGAAGCAGTTGGTGTGCGTGGCAGGAGGGAGCGTGTCTGTGGGGATTAGTACACACTCTACTCCTGGCCCATACTCGAAGCGATGAGGGCCTGAGGGAGGGTTGGCTGCGAGAGCATCACAAGCTGACTGCAAGTCACCCTCGCGTTCGATGGCTTCCACGAGGTCGCGTGCCAGTGTGACGAGAGGTGGAGGCAGCCTGATTTCGTTGGCTTCCCAAGAATCAATCAGGTCAGCAGGCCTCCACCAGCGGAACTCGTCGAATTCCGAGCGACCAGGGGGAAATGTTGGGGTGACACCGGGGTCGCCAGTCGGCACATGGAAGAACAGATTGTGGAATCTCGCTGGCGCTTGGGGGGGAGTAATTCTCTCAGTAATCATCTCACAGTGGAATCCTTCACAGGTCAGGTTTCTAGATTCCATGAGCCTCAACCAATTCGTCTTTTCTGCACAGACTTCAGCCCGAATATCCTCCACCACCTCGGTTAGACCACCCAGTCCATCGGGAGCCACTCCGAGCTCCTCAACCATCTCCCTCAGTAGAGCGAATACCGAGACTCTGTCGTCTCTTTCTCGCAGCCATTCGGGATGTGATTCGGCTGCACCCCTGTCGACTCTGCTAATCGCCCCACCGGGGAATGACCAAACATCTGGGAAGGCGGGGAGCTCAGAAACGCGATGTCCTAGGAGAATCTCGTGACCACCATCGCGCTCCCTACTCAGAATAACCGAGGCCGAGGAACGAGGAGTGGTAATCTCGGATTTCGGCATCTCCATCCCCTCCGGCAACTCTCCCATGTACTCTCGACAAGGTACGACGCTTCAACCTCGCTACAATAACCATTGAATACATAATCTAACCTTCACCGAACATGAACTCAGTTACAATCTCGAACACCAGCACAAGCACAGGCGAGAGACTGCATCAAGTCGAGATGCCGACCTTTGGTCTGGGAGTTTACCTCATGGGTGAGCCGGGCGAGTGCAAGAACTCCGTACTGTATGCCCTAGAGCAGGGGTACAGGATGATCGATACAGCCATGGCCTATGGAAATGAGGATGAAGTTGGTCAGGCCATCAGTGAGTCTGGAATCCCTCGAGAGGAGATATTCGTTGTTACCAAACTACGACGCCCACACGCCAACAGTTGCGAGGAGACCATAGAGCGTTGTCAGCAGAGCCTCGAGAACCTCGGTCTCGATTACATGGATCTGTATCTGGTGCACGCTCCTCCCGAAGACCCTGACGCCAGAGCTCCGGTTTGGCAGGGCATGGAAGAGTGCCTAGCCAACGGCTGGACTCGCTCGATTGGAGTCAGCAACTACGGAGCCCACCATCTAGATGCAATGAGGTCGTATGCTAGCCTGATGCCATCGGTCAATCAGATCGAGATTAGCCCCTGGTTACAGAGAAACGCTCTACGTGCAGCAATCGAAGAAGTAGGTGCTATTCCGATGGCATATTCGCCTCTGGCAAGAGGTCACAAAGTTGCAGACCCAGGAATCAGCGAAATTGCAGCATCGGTTGGCTGCACCCCTGCTCAAGCGGCCATCAAGTGGTGCCTAGACATAGGGGCCATCACCATACCAAAGTCGAGCAATCCGTCTAGAATTTCTGAGAATCTAGGCTCCCTCGGCGTGGACTTGAGTGGTAAGGAGTCCGAACTCGCAGCCCTAGAGGAGTCGTATGTCTCAGGTTGGGATCCGACTTCGGAGCCGTGAGGCTGATGAAGCAACCCGAGACAATCGAGGAAGAGCTAGCCATCATCGCCGAGGCCATTGAAGCCGGAATCGACCCGTTCCCACCGAAGAAGGAACCAAGCAGATGGGCCAGAACCGCCCTCGGCTGGTTCATGGTCATCATTATGGTTAGTTGGGTCTCACAGTTACTGTATCGCTCCCTGTGATTCCCAGCATCATAAGGTTACCACGAAAGTCGAAATGAGACGCGGGTTGGTAGTCCCTCCCGGATTCGAACCAGGGTCACGAGATCCAGAGTCTCGTATGATGGACCACTACACTAAGGGACTAGCGAGCGACGGAGTCGGATTCGCTATTTCAACGAATCCGAGCCGATAAATCAAACTCAGTTCCCTCTAAATCTTGAGTTGATATTGTCCAGCGCGTCTGCGCTAGGACGCAATTCGTGTTCACTGAGTGCAGATAGAGGAGTCTCAGTCAGCCCGAGCGCCTCTTCAGCTGTCTGCATGCTATTGTCGTAATACAGTAGACCCGTAACATGCTTGTTGTCCATTTCGGCTCGATGGATGGCTGATAGAGCAGACATTGGGTCAGAAGGATCGTGTTCGTCACCGACTGTCTCAAGGCGCAGAGTGGAACCATCAAACATCTGGATGTCATCGAACTCCCCCTCAGGAATGTCCACTTCTTCGATGGGTGTGAAGTGAGGGATGTAGTCGAGCAAATGCAGGACCTCGTCATTCTCCTTGACATAGTTGTACGACTTGTATGACTCATCATTATTGGAAAATGTCACGCAAGGTGAGATGACATCGATTACTGCCATTCCACGGTGTCCCATTGCTGCTCGAATTATTGAAGTAAGTTGCTTTTTACTGCCCGAGAAAGAGCGAGCAACGAAACTGCATCCGAGATTTATTGCCATAGCACACAAATCGATAGGAGGCTGCTCGTTCATTGCGCCCTTCTTCTTCTTAGAACCCCTCTCAACAGTAGCGCTGTACTGTCCCTTGGTCAGGCCATAGACTCCGTTGTTCTCGATGATGTAGACCATGTCGAGATTGCGTCTTATTGCGTGGATGAATTGGCCAATGCCAATACTGGCTGTGTCTCCATCACCCGAGACGGCGAGGAAGGAAAGACTCCTGTTGACCATGCTCGCGCCAGTAGTTACCGAAGGCATTCTTCCGTGGACGGTGTTGAATCCGTGACTCTTGCCAAGGAAATAAGCAGGAGTCTTGGACGAGCAGCCTATTCCACTCATCTTGGCGATTCCTTCGGGCGGGATTCCATTCTCCCAAGCGGCCTGAATTATGACATTGGAAATCTGATCATGTCCGCACCCCGGACACAGAGATGATTTTCCTCCTGTGTATTCGGACTTCTCAAGGTCGATTACATTGAGTTTCATGACAGTCAAGCAGTCACCTCCAATGTGTCGAGAATCATATCTGCGTAAACGCGCGCACGCGGAGGTAACCCATCGGTATAGGCGACGCTGTGCAGCCTAGGAATGAGGTGTGCTGGGAGCTCCTTGCGCAGAATCCCGTACATCTGCCCGTCCCTGTTTATCTCAAGCACGATTACTTTCTCATGCCTCTCGATGAATGACTCGACCTCGGAGTGATATGGAAGGGCCCTCACTCTGCAGGTACTGACAGACAGTCCTGTGGACTCAAGCATGTCATCAATCTCGGTAATCGAGTTCTCCATGGAACCATAGTAGATGACACCGATTTGCTGCTCCTCCTCCTCTCTGATGATGGGTGCTGGGAGCAAGTCCCTCGCGCCCTCGATCTTTTTCTTAAGTCGGGAGATTGTAGCATAGTAGACATCAGGATCCTCTGAGTATATTCCATCCTCGTCATGACCAGTCCCTCTGTACAGGATGGGGTCAAGGCCGCTTCCGGGAAGAGTCCTGTACGGAATCCCATCGCCATCTACATCTCGGTATCTTCCGTAGTTCTCCACCGCATCCATCTCCTCCTGAGATCGCAGCACCTTGCCCCTGTCCATTGGAGAATCAGGGTACTCGAATCCTGAAGTAGACCAGCGATTCATACCTAAGTCGAGGTCGCTGAATCCGAATACAATGGTCTGGAATCTTTCAGCGTAGTCGAAAGTTCTCCAACCATACTCGAAGCACTCGTCGACCGTGCCTGGAATCAGCACAATGTGCTGAGTATCGCCATGACTGGCCTCGTAGAGCATTGAGAGATCGCCCTGCTGAGTCCTCGTAGGCAAACCCGTCGACGGACCCACTCTGTTTACATCCCAGATTACACCTGGAACCTCGGCGAAGTAAGCTAGACCGATGAATTCAGACATCAGTGAAATTCCGGGCCCACTGGTACAAGTCATACCACGCCCACCGGCCCATCCTGCTCCTATTACCATCCCAGCAGCCGCGAGCTCGTCCTCGGCCTGGATGACCGCGCAAGTTGATCCACCGTCGTCAGCATCTCTGAGTTCAGGTAACCACTGTATTATCCCCTCTGCAAGGGATGATGATGGCGTAATAGGGTACCATGAAAGCATGTTGATTCCTCCAAAAATCGAACCCAGAGCAATCGCCTCATTGCCTTCGATTAAGAAACTGTCAGGATCCTTTTCCCTGCTCTCGACACGATAGGGAATCTCATCCTCCCAATTCTCGGTTGCATAATCGAGACCCTCTGAGATTGCTCGCAGATTCAACTCGATGGCCTTCTCCTTGCCCTTGAACTGATTCCTCACGGCCATTTCTAGGGCATTCTGTTCGATTCCTAACAAATGAGCCAGCGCACCCACATAGTACATGTTGCACATCAAACGGGCTAGCTTGGGATTGATTCCTCTGGCCATCTTGGTCATCGGCATGCCGAAGGATGGGCAATCATCCCTGTCTACTGGGAGCTTAGCATCCTCGTTGTAGATTACGATAGTTCCTGGCTCTAGGCTCTCCAAATCCTTGAACCATGTGTCCTTGTTCATCAGAACCTGAATGTGCGCCTTGTCTCCGGGCGACTGGTAGCCGTTGTCGCTAGCCCGGATGATGAACCATGTAGGTAGACCGGAGATATTACTTGGGAAGAGATTCTTCCCGCTAACAGGAACTCCCATCTGAAACATTGAGTTGAGGATGATGAGGTTCGATGACTGCGAGCCAGTGCCGTTTGCGGTAGCGATATTAATAGTGAAATCGTTGCAGATGCGCTCCATCTTCACATGCATCTCCATAGTCAGACTCGACACAATCCCGTGCTCGGCAGCATGTCCCGGTGTTATTCCGGTCTTAGCCGTTCCCGTATAAACTCCAGCAATTCATGAAGAGAATCCAATCGCTGCCATTTTCAATGGATGCTGTTTCCGCCGCGTTATGCCCATCCCTGAAGTCCTGCAGAAAGCTTGGGACGCTGCTAACCAATCACTCGAGTCCGAGACGCCAGAGAATGCTTTGGAAATACTCCGTTCCGAGGCGTGGGATGCATGTGAGAACAATGCGCAGAAAGCCCGTACACTGAGATATGCAGGAGATGCTGGGACAATGCTCGGAGAAATGGATACTGCACGCCAGAAGCGTCACTGGCAGAGGGCACACAAGAGTTACCGAAACGCCCTAAACTTCGATCCCAAGGACAAGGCGACTCGCCGCAGTATGAACAAACTGGCCTCAATGATGGATGAGCAGGCAATCTCCCTGGGAGGAGGCCTCCAGATGTTCGATGAGGGCAACCCTACTCCTCTGGGTCTCGTTGCTATGCTGGTAGCAGCAATGCTACTTCTTGTCTCTTTCAAGGTCATTTCTGACTGGTTTGATGAATCTGAGAACCCTGTGGTCACACTGGAGATCTCTTACATGCCTACAGGATCGACTGAGAGAACTACGGTTTTCATCGAGATTGAGCTCTATGAGGATGAAGCCCCGCTTCATGTTGAGAACTTCATATTACTAGCCGAGGAATCGAGGTATGACTTCACTACATTCCATCGTATCATTGATGGCTTCATGATACAAGGAGGCGATTTTGTGAATCGGGATGGATCTGGGGGTTACACCGGAAAGTGGTACGGTTACTGCGACGGCAAGCAGTTCGACAGTTCCAACAACAGATATTCCCCAGAATCATGCGACCAATCTAGGTGGACTCTGCCAGATGAAGCCGACAATGGCCTTCTACACATTCCCGGTGTCTTAGCTATGGCCAAGACCTCTTCGCCCAACACTGGAAGTAGCCAATTCTACATCGTCCCTGAAGATAGCACCCCCAACCACTTGGACGGAGTTCACACAGTTTTCGGCATGGTAGTTAGTGGCCTTGATCATGTGACGGCAATCAGCGAGGTAGCCACTGATAGCAGTGATCGCCCACAGGACGAGGTCCGCTTGATGCATGTCACCGTGAATGACTAGATGAACACGAGCAGTCTTCATTGGGTCAACTTCATGGATAGAGCCAATGCCGCATCACCATAGGTGATGACTTGAGCGAGCCACTGCCATTCGATGCCCTTTCCCAGTTCGACACCGCGAACGGCTCGAAATCCAGTTTCGCAGATATAGGCGCACTGGAGAGGGCGGGAATCTGCGAACTCGCAGATTTGCCGGTCTCGATTCGCATCCTGCTCGAATCCGCACTGCGCAAGTGTGACGGCTTTCTAGTGACCGAGGCGGATGTCGTCCGCATCGCCTCGTGGAGTCCCGAGATGACTCCCTCTGAAATCCCCTTCAGTCCCAGTAGAGTGATTCTACAGGATTTCACTGGAGTCCCGGCAGTGGTCGATATAGCCGCTCTCAGGGACGCAATGGTAGAGATGGGAGGAGATGCAGAGAAGGTAAATCCCCAAGTCCCGGTCGACCTAGTGGTGGATCATTCCGTACAAGTCGATGTCTCCGGCCGTTTCCCAGACGCCAGAGAGAAGAACCTAGAGATGGAGTATCAGCGAAACCTAGAGCGCTATGAGTTTCTCAAGTGGGGCCAGCACAGTCTGGACAATTTCCGTGCAGTACCTCCTGGAAGAGGAATTGTGCACCAAGTCAACCTCGAATGGATTGCCACGGTTGCGCGTGAGGAAGACGGCGTCTGGATGCCTGACACACTAGTCGGCACTGACTCTCATACGACGATGATCAATGGATTGGGAGTCCTCGGATGGGGAGTAGGAGGGATAGAGGCCGAAGCGGTGATGCTCGGCCAACCAATTTACATGCTGCTTCCCGAGGTTGTCGGCTTCGAACTCAGCGGTTCATTGAATCCTGGAGTCACAGCTACTGACATGACCCTGCGAGTAGTCCAGATGCTGCGAGAACACGGCTGTGTGAGCAAGTTCGTCGAGTTCCATGGCTCAGGTCTGGCCAACCTCAGCCTTCCAGACAGGGCTACTATAGCCAACATGGCGCCCGAATACGGGGCCACTTGCGGCTTCTTCCCGGTCGATCAAACCACTCTAGACTACATGATTCTCTCAGGGCGTGACCCTGAACATGTGGAGAATGTCCGAAGATATCTGGATGCGCAAGGTATGTTCCACACAGAGTTCACTCCCTCTCCTAGATTCACCTCATCACTCTCTCTGGATCTATCTACCGTTGAGCCATCCTTAGCGGGCCCCAAGAGGCCTCAGGATCGAGTCGATCTATCAGCGATGAAGTCCCACTGGCAAACTAGTCTCAACGCCCCCGTGGGGCATCAGGGGCATGGAGTAGACGCATCCCGAAACGGAGCCAGCGCAATTATCGAGGGGCGTGACTGCGAACTGAAGCATGGTGACATCGTGATTGCTGCGATTACCAGTTGCACCAATACCAGTAACCCAAGTGTCATGGTCGCGGCAGGCTTACTGGCACGCAAGGCAAGAAAACATGGGCTTACAATCAAGCCGTGGGTAAAGCCAAGCTTAGCCCCTGGAAGCCGAGTGGTTACTGAGTACTTTGATGCCGCAGGTTTGACCGAGGACCTAGATGCTCTCGGTTTCAGTGTTGTCGGATACGGATGCACCACTTGCATAGGCAACTCCGGGCCCCTAGACCCTGAAATCGAATCGGCGATAGAGAAGGCTGACCTTGTGGTCGGCAGCGTACTTTCTGGGAACCGAAACTTCGAAGGTAGAATACACCAGAAAATCAAGGCAAACTATCTGGCAAGCCCTCCGCTCGTAGTCGCCTATGCTTTAGCCGGAAACCTCGATATTGATTTCTCTTCTGAACCGCTAGGGCATTCTCCCAATGGTGACTCAGTTATGCTGGCTGACATCTGGCCTAGTGATGACGAAATCCGCTCCACAGTTGAGAGTGTCATTGGGCCAGAGATGTTCACTGAGCGTTACTCCGATGTGCTAAGCGAACCCCGTTGGGATGCGATTCCAAGCAAGACAGGCTCACTATTCGAGTGGGATGAGGACTCCACCTATGTCCGACTACCATCCTTCCTAGAGGGCATAGAGCATGCACCCGCGCCGATAGAGCCAATTCAAGGAGCCAGAGTTCTGGTCAAAGTTGGAGACTCGGTGACTACCGATCACATCAGCCCAGCCGGTGCCTTCCCGCATCACGGTCCAGCCGGACAGTATCTCATCTCAAAGGAAGTCGAGCCCAGGGACTTCAACTCGTTCGGAAGCCGCAGAGGCAATCATGAGGTGATGGTTAGAGGTACTTTCGCCAACATCCGCATGCGAAACCAAATTGCTCCGGGCACAGAGGGGGGCTTCACCACTCACTTCCCAACCGACGAAGTCACTTCGATTTACGAGGCCAGCACTAGATACCAAGAAAATCAGACCCCGTTAATTGTACTCGCTGGCTCCCAGTACGGTACAGGAAGCAGTAGGGACTGGGCAGCAAAGGGGACTCTCCTCCTTGGCGTCAGAGCCGTAATCGCTACTTCCTTTGAGAGAATCCACAGGTCGAATCTAGTCGGGATGGGAGTTCTACCTCTGACATTCGTCGAGGGAGAGAGCGCAGATACCATCGGTTTAGATGGCACCGAGTCCTTCGACATCCCTGCCAGTGCTGATCTTGAGCCGATGTCTTCCATCAGGATTACGGCGATTAGAACAGACGGCAGCGAAGTCCAGTTCGATGCAGTGGTCAGGCTGGATACGCCAGTCGAGGTCGAGTACTACAGGAACGGTGGGATTCTGCCGGCAGTACTCAGGAATCTGGCCGAAGCATGAAAGCCGTCAATCTTGCGCAAGAGACATAGGGTGCTAAGATGGAGATGCGTGGGACTGTCAGATTCAGATTCCGCTCAACCGAATATGATGTTGATGTTCTGCTTGAGGGAGAGGCCATGTGGGTCGAGAAATTGAGACAAGAAATAGAGCTCTCCGGAGATGTCGGGGTACTCCAACCTCTGGCAGCCAGATTCGCCGATCCCGATGAACCCGAATTCCAATCCGCTGTAGGTGATATTGAGTCTGAGAATCTGCCTGAGGAAGAGGATGAGGCAGTTCTGCCAGGGCCTCCTCCCGATCCATCTAGGATACCCTCTGTAATCAGAAAGATTGGCGAGTTCGATTTCGACTCAAGTATGGCCGAGTTAGGTGGAAGAAAGCGGAGCGAGCCGAACATGTCAGCAATCTGCGAGATACTCGACGAGTTGGAGGAGGAGGTCGAACCACTCACAGACACAATGTCGGGCGATCCACTCGCAGAGGCTTGGATTCAGTTACTGCTCACCCTAGTAGTCAGAGAGCACGGCCACACATCTCTTCCCCTAAGCTCAATCGAGATGGCACTGGGAACTCGAGTGAACCGCGAGGGGGTCGATCTGGAAATCTTCCTTGACAGACTATGGATGATGGGCAGACTAGAGAGAATTCATGGAGGAGCGGAGACAGAATACTCCCCGAATCCCAGTTGGATGCAGTCCACTTGAAGCAATCTAAATCGCTAATTGTCTACTCAACCCCAAAGGGGTTGCTAAACTCATCGGGGGCGAAGGCATAAGAGATGGCTGAAACTCCGGGGGAACATGTTGCATACGTCTGAGTCTGCCCGAAACCGAAACAAAGAGGCTCGCAGAGCCTTGATGCTGGTCATGCTAATGCTGACCTCTCTGATGGTATCACTAGTGCCAGCAGTGAGTGCCTCGCATATCACCCAGTACGCTGTACAGAGAGATCCATCGCACCTATCTGTTGGCGATCTGAACTGCGATGATCACAATGACATTGTCGCGGTCAGCGAGATGGGTCACTTCATCACTGTTCTATACAACGATGGCTCAGGCAACTTCGCAGATAGACAGGATGTATTCATCTCGAATAATGCCTCTCAGCGCGCTGGCTTCGTCGATACTGCAAACTCGGTCGATGTCGAAGTTGCTGACATTGATGGAGACGGTGCAAACGATCTAGTGTACTATCAGGAGAATATCAGATTCGTCGGAGAGAGCTTCGTGAGGCCGGGCAATCTCACTACAATGTGGGGAGACTGCTCGAAGCGGGTGAATCAGTGGGATGATACTGAGATTACCGTTTCCAACCCATATCATCTTGGTATGGAGGTTGGAGACATAGATGAAGATGACAATGATGACATCATCCTAATCACCATGGATGCAACTGCAACCAATCAGTACATCCAAATTTACAGAGGAACAGATCCTTCTCTACTGACTAATCAGCAATCTATCCCTGTACCTCTCACCAACGGGATGTACATGGAAGCTCGTCTCGGTCACTGGGGGGAGACTGTACAAGGCAGCGGTATACCGGGTGGTAGCCTAGGTGATTGCGAAGATCTGGATCTCTGGCTTCTCAGAACCCCTCCTTACAATACCGGAGTAGGGACTTCTGTTGGACACTACGATAACATGACAGTCCTAGAGTTCGACTGTCTCACCAATACCTACCCCAATCCACTTGATGCAACTGCACAGGGAATCCATGAATTCAAACTGGACGCAGAGCATAATTATCCACTCTACGGCATGGACATCGCCGACACCGATGATAATGGCGAAATCGACATGATTGCCGCGGTGGACGGAATTACTGGTAATATCTCATATGCTACTAAATCAGGAAGCAGTTGGAACACTCAGAACTATGTCCAACTCGGGGACTACCTAGGCGCAGATATCACCATCGTCGATGTGAATCAAGATGGCGAGGTAGACTTCTTCGTTCCAACCGAGTTGACACTAACGCGTGTTCAGGACTCATCGGCTCAGAATCAGACCTATCTGTTACTGGACAATCTAAGAGAGATTAACTCGGTCGAGATTATTCTCGCTAATCCAAACGGGCCCGGATACTTGTCTTCTCTTTCGTTCGATGTCGGACGCAGACCTACGATGGCAATACCCGGGCAGCTCGCTGGCGGAGACGACAGCGCATACGAAATTATCATTGGGCAGAAGGACTATTCATACAGATTCGCGAACAATGCGATGTGGTTGGACACCCAGGGATGGGCTGGGGCTGGAGACTTCCTCTCTGTGCTGACTCTTGATAACGAGGATGTCGGAATCACTGGTGTAACTATTGCTCCTGCGGCTTACAATCCCTCGACCGGCCAGGCCGAGATAGGAGAAGGAACCAGATGGGTCAATGTTACAGTGAAGAACACCGGCTTGAATCCTCTGAGCGGATCGATAGATGTCGATTTGGAGGTCAAGGAGGTTCTCGGCGGAACTGACACAGTCGTTTACTCAAACGACTTTGAAGGTAATGAGGACACCAGCAACTGCTCTAACTGCGCTTTCTCTAAGCAATCCTACACAGGGATGTACGGAGCCGGGGCCTCTTCATGGCACATCGAGTCCAATTCCACGGCTTCCACCGAGAATGTCTCGTGGTATGAGGCGGATAACAACCCAACCAACTACTACTGGGCAGGAATGGACCATGGTGGTGACGATGAGAACAACTCGGGCTACTACAACAACATGGACGAAGCACTCATCCTCGAGAATGTCGATCTGACTGGCGCTGATGCGGCTTACATGGACATCTCTGTTATGTGCACTTCAGCATTCTTCGAACTTTATCTCGCAGAGCAGTATTCCGTGGTCGAGAGATGGCTCTATGAGGACTCCTGCGGTATCGAAGTATGGAGCGATGGAAACGGTTGGGAATCAGTATTCTTCAATGGTGGCTGGGACAATGAACGCTTCTTCCGCATACTGGCCCAAGGAGTAGACCCGGAGTACAATACATACAATGGCAACTTCTACTCCAATACAGCGACCGGCTGGACCAACTATACCGAGGGAGGGGGAACTTCCGAGAATCTGAATGAGTTGGAGTCAATTGACTTGACTCCATACGCAGGACAGGTTATCGATATCAGATTCCGCTTCCGAAGCGGATTGATGGGCTCAGTAGGGCCTGCAGGCTCTTCTCAAGACACAGGGCTCGATGGCTTCGCCTTCGATAATATCACCATCAGGAAGAGAGATGTGACCTTCGGAACCTCTGAGACTGTTAGCCAGACACTGAACTTCAACAACTTCGCTGCTGGAGCCACTGAGGAGGTCGTCCTGACAGCGGACTTCATAGACAACACGACCTACTATGTCAAGACTGAACTGACCAACCCCAATGGATTCACCAATATGGACGACTTGAATGACGAAATCAAGTTCCAGTTGACTGTAAACAATTTGTTCGATCCATGCCTAGCTGAGGAGCATTGGATGGATTTAGAGAACGGCGTCCGATATGCTTCCGGCGATCGTGATATCAGAGTCAAGGCTCAGAACTGTGGAAACACCCTAACCGACTTCCAGCTGGAGGCTTTCATACAGAACGCCGAACCGGACTTGGTTGCGATTGAGGACTTCTCCGGAGTCGATCCGTTGTGGACAGATGATGGGAATGGGAATGGTAGCAGAATCGATGATTCGACCGGTTCGAATGACATGCTACCTCAGAATGTTGGCGTATTCAACAGCCATGCCTACTGGTTAGGCCATCCGAGCAACGGCTATGGTGACAATTGGGATGAGACCATGACTCTTGATCCGATTCCAGTAGCAGCGTCAGGAGCAGATTTCACTTACCTCACCTTCGACTACTATGCCGAGGGAGACTATCTCAAGGACAGCGGCGGAAACATCCTCGCTGTCCGCGACGCCGCCAATCTGGAGATAACTTGGACCAAGGATGGCGAGTACTACGAAGGGGTCGTGTACGGAACCTGGACTGACCTAAACGAGAACGGCATCCAGAACACCAACCCAGATGACCCCAACTTCCACCGTTGCGAGGACTTCGACCTCAACGGATATGATGAGGTGGAGTACTTTGGTGACCACTCTGACAACATCAACTCGGTAGTATGGTTCGATTCTGAGAACATCCTGAAGTCTGTCACTGTCGACATGACTCACATCGTCATCCTCAACCGCACCAGCAACGATACCTCTGAGTGGAGAGACGAGTGTACTACCCTATCTGGTTCCGATGTCACCCTGACCTGGAGATTCCAGTCTAATGACGACGGCGTCAACGGTAACGCTGGTCTAGCAGGTTTCGGCATTGACAACATCAGAGTAGAGCAGTTCACCTTCGAGGATGATGGTTCGTACACTGTCGATGTGACCGGATTGGACGCAGCCGAGAAGGAGGTTCTCACACTTGGTACACACGACTTCCAGAGTGGGATTTACAAAATTGATGTGACTACGATTTTCGACAACTCTGACCCACTGACCGCATGGTATAACGAGTCTGAGGTCACCACCGCCAATAACCACTCATCCATCATCTTCAGCATCGCGAGTGCAGACATCACCTTGCTCCAGCCCGATGTGCTTGAGTGCGTTTCCGATATCACCTACGAGTGCGTCTACTCAACTAACCATCGCCAACAAACCTCAGCCCACGACTTCTCAGTTCCATTACTGAACGGTGTCATTGCCGGCGAGTACACTCTGACGATGAAGATTGTTGATTTGGTTTCTGGACAGACCGTTTACGAGGAATCCAGTGAGAATGGTCCATTCGACCTAGCACCTCACCAGAGGGGCCAGGCTAACTGGACAGCGCCTTACAGTGATTGGTACGATGGCCACACCTACAACATCAGCTTCCACGCTGAGATAATGCAGGAGGATGGATCCATGGAACCATCAGGAAACGACCGCTTCTTCGAGATTTTATTCTATGATGATATAGACATTGCAATCCTGTCTAACCCAACTGACCAGAACCGCCTACAGAGCGTCAAGAAGGATCTCGAGGCGATGGGCAAGACATACACGCAACTGCGTATGGAGAATTGGGATACCTACGGGACCCCTGACTGGGTAGAGCACTACGACAAGGTCCTACTGCCATGGCAGACCGACTACAATGTCTACTACGGCGAGTACTATCAGAAATTAGCCCAGACCAGAGATAGCGATGGACTCAGCCTTACCGAGACTCTAGAGGATTATATGACCGGAGGCGGAACTGTTCAGATGCACATAGGTCCATATCGTAACGAATACCAGCCGAATAGACTGCCTTTCGGAATGGACATAGCAATGAGGAACCAAGTTAACTTCACAGTAGACAACAGAATTCTACATACAAACATCACTATCGTTGACCAGTTCCATCCAATTCTGAGCAATGTTGACCCAATTGCATTCAGCGGAATCAACGGCGGATCCCATGTGGCGCTTGCAGGACTTGACACGGCTCAAGTGCAACTGACTCAGATTCCACAGGTTTGTGGAGGACGCATCAGCGACCCGACTGGAACCTTCCACACCTTGATCAGAGACTCAGTCTACGACTCCCAGTCATTGCTCTCCGTATGCAACAGAGGAGCAGGTGGTCTGATTGTTACCACTATTGATGTGGAGAACCCTAGTGTATCCGAGGAGTTCGGAGGGGCGACTATTCCTCTACTATCCAACATGCTAGCATACCACCACACACCTTATCCTGTGGACTTCGGAATAGCCGGCGAGAGTTTCGAATTGACCATCAACGGCGAGACTCTTTCCATTGATCCCATCACTGGGGCCTATTCGACGAAGTACATCAAGAGCAATTCCGATCTAGACTTCAACTTCGAAACCATAGTCGAAGGTGTAGTCGCAGACTGGACGCTAGAGTCGGGTAACAATGATTCTGTCACTGGATGGGACGGCATGGTGATCGATGCTGGAGAATATAGCCACACCCAACAGCTGGACCCATCAATCCCTACCTTGGGCAGTTTCTGTGTTGGCGACTCGACCACTGAGCAGGGTTGCAGGATAGGCGCCGAATGGCTACTCACTCTGTATCTGCATGATGACGATGGACACACACGAATGACCTACATTCGCTTGGTCACCGACGACACGCTCGCCGATGAATTCAGACCGATGGCAGACGCCATCATGGTCGACGACGCCACCAGCAGTGAATTTGTCACTCTGGACGGAACCAAGACTGTCGCAGGTATCGACTGGCCGATTTATCGCGCCAGGCTGTCAGATACAGGAGACCTGAGTATCTCATTCGATGCAAGCTCGAGCTACGACCCGGACGCCCCAGAAGGAGAGTCGGGAATTGAGCTCTATGAGTGGAAGGTGTTCTTCGATTACCCATGGGATAGCTCAGATCCAACATTGGAGGGTCATGTGTTCCAGATTCCAGCTGCTGCCGGAGGTGAGGATTGGACCTATGTGTTCCGTAATCTGACGGCCAGTACCGACGGTAATCTAGAGAATGAAATCAGAGTCGAACTCATCGTTTACGATAAGGCCGGTAAGCAGAGTGAGAAGCACAGAATGTACTTCATCGTCGTCGGTGAGGACTTCGGCGATGACGAGCCTATTGTGCAGTTCAGCAACCCGGGTCCGAATGACAATCAGAAGGATTCGTTAGTGACTATCTCTGGAACTCTCGTTTCGGGTGCAGAGAACAGCGATGTAGTCATCGAGGTCGCTCTGACTGAAGCGGTGCTGGACTACACTCCTGTCCAGAAGGCTACTCAGAAGTCAATTGGCAAGTTCAACAACACCGAACCACTTGCAGATAATCAGCAGTTCACTATGACATTGGACATATCCGACCTCTATCAGGAGGTTGGTGTAGCTGCTAAGGTCTATGTCAGAATCATTGAGGGTGACGGCAGCAGATACGATATTTCGCAAGAGATAGCAATTACTCTAGTGCCGGTAATTCCCGATACCGACCCGGATGAAGAGGGAGACAGCTCAAACATGCTCCTGTTCGCTGGCGCCGGAATATTGGTACTGGTACTCGTAGTGATAGCCACCTTGACCATGCGCGGTCGCGGGAAGGACGATTCCGTCACAGACACTGTCGAGCAGTTCGGCGGTGTAGAGGAGATGGATCCTGTTGAGGCCTATGTCCAGCAGATGGTCGCTTCTGGATACGACGAGCAGACTGCGCGGACCTACGCCCAGCAGTATTACGCATCTTACTATGAACAGCAACGCAAGGGCGGCGGCTGACCTGAATAGGGTACCTAGACGCAACTTGAAATGCTTGCATATCGGGCGGTAGTCATGGATGTATCCGGGCACAGTACGGTCGCCGATCCCACCCTCTCAGACTCAGGTAAGAGGAAGGTTGCTTGGGCACGCAGCAGAATGCCTGCCCTAGCCGCTCTGCGTGAATCTGCTGAGCGTGACCTACCTTTGAAGGGACATAGAGTGGCAGGATGCCTGCATGTCACCAAGGAGACAGCGGTACTGATTGAGACTATATCTGTGGCGGGAGCCGAGATCAGTTGGTCAGGATGCAATCCTCTGTCCACGCAAGATGATGTTGCTGCATGGCTGGCGAGTGAGAGCTACGGTGTCCATGCTTGGCACGGCCAGTCCACAGAGGACTTCTACAAGTGCATAGATAGAACACTTGACTTCAAGCCGACCCTTACTCTCGATGATGGCGCTGACCTGATTTATCGTGTGCATAGCACCTTCCCCGAGCTCGCCGAAGGCATCATCGGAGGGACCGAGGAGACGACAACCGGGGTACACCGACTGAGAGCAATGGCAGATGCTGGGGAACTGATGTATCCTGTGATAGCCGTAAATGACGCTGAAACGAAGTGGGACTTCGATAATGTACACGGCACCGGGCAGTCGACGATAGACGGAATCATCCGAGCAACCAGCGTACTCCTCGCTGGCAAGGACTTCGTCATCGCCGGCTACGGTCATTGCGGCAGAGGACTCGCTACTAGAGCCCGTGGGATGGGTGCCAATGTAATCGTCACGGAGATTGACCCAATTGCGGCATTGAGGGCCGTAATGGATGGTTTCAGAGTTATGCGCATGGACGAGGCCGCGACACTCGGCGACATTTTCTGTACGGCCACTGGAATGATGGATGTGATTGTCCGGAGACACTTCGATTCAATGAAGGACGGAGCCATAGTATGCAACACAGGTCACTATGACTGTGAGATCAATATCTCCGAATTAGAGGATGCATCGACCGGGTCAGATCTGATTAGAGATAACAATGAGGCCTTCCACATGCAAGACGGACGTACCATTCATCTCCTTGCTAGAGGTAGATTGGTCAATTTGGCTGCAGCCGAAGGCCATCCCAGTGAGGTCATGGACATGTCCTTCGCCAACCAATTCCTAGCCCTATGCAGACTCGCTGCTGAGGGAGAGGATTACGAAAATACCGTCTATGATATCAGCCCTGAGCAGGATGCAAAACTGGCTGCTCTCAAGCTGGAAACAGCAGGAGTCGCCATTGACGAACTGACGCCGGATCAGATTACCTACTTGGCCGACTTCAGTGCTGGAACCTAGTCTTCCAAAGATTCCAACTCAGAGTCAGACCACCACTCTCCAGGCTCGTCAGAATCTTCGGAGACACTTTCCATTAGCGTGAATTTTGGGAGTTCCGGCTTCCATCTAATTTGCAGTTTGTCGCCAGACTCGACAATCAACTCCAATCGCTCAGCCAAGGCAGGCATGCGATTCGAGACCATTGCATTGTACAATTTGCTGTACCTAATGGCCTCAGGAATACAGACCCTTCCTGCAGTGGTTTCGTAGTCAATCGCCCTATCCAAGTCCAGAGCATGCCTGTTCAGTTTATGCAGCAGACCGGATGCTAGTCTGGTGATTACCATGAAACAAGCTAGAATGAATACGAACACCAGCAGGAAGCCCCATGTCGAACCACCAATCATAGTCATCGCCATGGTGCCGAGAAGGAACACTATCGGAGCAACGAAGGTAATCAGGAAGAAGGTCGGAGTAATCGGCTTGCGCTTCTTCATGTTCTCAACTATGCCCCATCGCGGATGCTTGGGGTTTTGAGGCCTGAAAATCTCATCCTCTTCCATCTTCGCGGCCCTTGAGACCATCCTGTTGACTGCCTCCATCTGAGCTAGTTGCTCGCTGCTGCTGGTCTCCATGCCCTCGCTGTAGAGTTGCTCAAGAAGAGTCGCACACTCATCGTACAAGCCCATCCTAACTAGGATACCAATCTGCTCGATTAGAGGTGCGACCTCATACGGTGCGAACTCGCGCCTCTGCTGCCACCAAGCCAATCCCTGTTCTAGCATACCTAGATGATCTACCAACAGGACACCACCCAGCTTCCATGGATCGAATGGCTCAGGTTCCAGTTCGACGACCTTACGTAGGGCGGCCATGGACTTGGCTGCTTGACCTAAATCGGGCATCTGTTGCCGACCCCTACTATCGGGGGGAAGAGACCAGCGTGCCACACCCATCCATCCATCGGAGTGCTCGGGATCTATTTCCACGACCCGATTGGCCGCCTCGAGGGCCTCAGCCCTGTCTCCACTCTCCTCGGCCTCCAAGGCATCGAGCCAGACCATCTCGGCAGTATCACCCATGTCAGATGCTACGGCTCTAGATGCATGAATGCTCGGGTTGATCAGCGACCCCTTCCATGACCTCTACCTCGACCGCGAGGATTCCAATTGTCTCGAGGGTTGGGTCTACGCTGCCTCCCCTTAGTTTTCCTCGATCCCTTTCCTTCAACTGGCTTCCTAGTATCACAGCGATTACATACTTCTCTCTTAGCGAAATTGTGGTTTTTGCATTTTGGACAATTCCAGTCACCAGGTTTCATATTTGAGTCACTAAAACCTCTTGGCTTGCCAGATTTATGTCCACGAGAATCCCTTCCTCTACCTCCACCTCTCGGTTTGGGCTCTTCACAACCAGTACGATTGCAGACTTTCTTGTTTGCGAAATTGTGATTTTTGCATTTTGGACAATTCCAGTCGCCAGATTTCATATTTGAGCCACCAAAACTCCTTTGTCCACGAGAATCCCTTCCTCTACCTCCACCTCTCGGTTTGGGCTCTTCACAACCAGTACGATTGCAGACTTTCTTGTTTGCGAAATTGTGGTTCTTACACTTGGGGCAAACCCAATCACCGGATTTCATCCTAGAGTTTCCAGAATTTTGAGACCAATCCTTCTTTCCTCTGTGAGAATTCATAGGTCTGCGATTGGAACTTTCTCTCCTATGACGAGGCGCTATCTCTACTGGAGACCCAATGGCCTTTGAGCCATCGATACCATTAGCTAGAGGGAAAAGATGGACAAGAGGGTCATCAGCCGGGCCGAGAACAGTTTCCACCTTGCCTAGGGGCTTTCCTCCGACTATGCATAGCCTCGCTCCCAGCCTAGGTGCCTTGCCTTCGAAAGAGACTAACAGGCCTCCTTCATGGGACTCTCCCGAGACCCTCCCTTCGAAACTCATGCCTCAGCCGCGACGCATTCCATACATGAGGGCTGCGACCACGGCAACCAGAACTATTGGCAGACCGGCGGCAGGAAGTAGGCCTCTGTCTTCCTTCTCCTCACTAGGAGGCGGCTGGACCTCCTCGACCTCAAACAGGTGGGAGTTGTTTACATTCTGAGATACTTGTGAGCACTTACCCGAGGAATCGCATCCCTCGACTACTACCTCATGCTCGCCCTCGTTCCAAAGTCGGAAGTCGATGGCCGGTGTAGCCCATGAATTTCCTGTTGAACTGACTGTTCCGGTATTCGAACCGCTGATTGACATGCTGAAAGAGACTTCCTCACCATCCGGGTCGCTGTACTGTCCCTGCATCGACCATTCTGCTCCATCCCATTCAGAACTCGTCACTGCCAGCAATGGAGGAGAACTCTCCTTGACCAAACCGATGTCGTACACATGTTCGAGGGAATATACGCAGGAACAGGCATTGGAGTCGGCACCGAGGACTCTGACCCAGACATACACCGGGCCAGGCAGCGTGCCGGAGAAGTCGGTGAGTTCGACAGTGACTTCTCCAGTGAATGTGACAAATTCATATTCAACAGAAAGCCAACCGTCCTGCACCAATCCGATTTCGATATCCAAATCGGGCCATTCCGAGGTCGGGCTGATGGTGACGGGGTGAGGGTCACTCAGTGTCTGCGCGGATGTCGACAGGGAGAACGGCACACCGAGGTTCCAGGTCCTGCTACCTGTGCTCTGTCCTGCTGGGTCGACAGCTTCGCAAGTCACTTCTGCAGTGCTGCCACGGGGAATCTCGGCCCACCAAGAGCGATCACCTCCCTCCGACAGCTGTAGCGAGGGGGCGCCGGTGCACCGGACATCCAACTGGGATACACTACCCTCATCGGAGAACCACGAAGAGATATCATCCCAGTCCGCCCATACCTGCTGACCTCCACTTGGTGAAGGGAACCAAGCACCGTCAATTGGGGCCTCATCAGTCCAGAATGGGGCCTCATCGACCGGAATCGGCTCTGTGGTGAAATCGGCGAACAAATCCTCTCCCAACGGCCAATCCGACAACTCTGCATCAGGCATTACTGTGAATCGCAGGCTACCATCTGATTTGGCCTCGAGAGTGTGTGTAGACGAACCATCTCCCAAGCAGGTCCCACGGATTGGAGATGGAACGACGGCTTCCTCCTCGAAACTCACATCTCTGCCTTCACACTCTTCCCACATATCCAGACGCAGGTCCTGAGTAATCGGGAAATTGAACTCCAGACTCGACCTAGTCATGTTCGAGGCGTTGATGACTATCGTGAATTGATTTCCGTCAGCCACACCAGGTATTGTCATGGTAGCATTCAACCATAGTTGGACACGACACTCATCAGCACCGTCAGAGGCTGGAATCTCAGTATCACAATCACGGCTCCCATCAGGAGTGACAGGAATCTCTTCGCAGTCATTTCCGAAGGCTGATGTGCAGTCTCTGATTTGCGAGTGTCTAGGAGGTACGATGTTGAACTCTTGTATCTCTACTCCATCCTCTTCCCAGCTGGTGTTCTTCCAACTGACTCCTTGACCGCCTCGGTGGTAATCTCCATCTCTGATACCTATTCGAGTAAGAGTGTGCTCGATACACTCGCTGGCTAACGCTCTGAAGATCTCTCGCTCGTCAGTCGACAACCAACCGTCACCTCCGTCGTTCGGGTCGATCTCGGCCATGAACTCGTCCATGGTCACCCTGATGTCGTCGGCCAGAGATGCATTAATCCAAGCTACAGCACGAACATCAGCAGTCTGCCAATTCGGATTGATATCGAATACAAACTCAGCCTTGGTGTACTCGAACATGTCCTCGAAGGTGATTGAACCGCACTGGTCTTCCAATGAACCTCCTCCTCCGAACTGCTCCATACGCAGAGATTCATCCTTGAGATCCTCTCCTCGTCGACTCTGGTCAGGAGAAATGAAACTCATCATTAGAAGTAAGACGAGGGAGAGGGCAAATGCCGCCTGAACCCTCGTCATGTATTCTTCTAGCGCAAGCGAGCATGATGATTCTATCGCCGTCTTGAATCAGAGTTTAGGGCGACCTAAACTTGATAAGGTAAACACATTTCGGATTTTTAGGGTGACCTAAAATGATTGGAAATAAGACACATGCTAGCCTACTAATTGGAATTCTACTATGCTCAACTATTGCAGGTTGTATTGGATCCGACGATGAAGGAAATGAACCTTTAACAGAATTAGTTATCGCATTCGAGATTAAGGCAGATTATGAGAATATAGACGAAAATCCACAAATTTTTGCTGATTACTTGTCTCAGAAATTGAATTACGATGTTTCTCTATACAGCGTAGATTCTGAGGGTGCAATGATTGAAGCTCTCCGATTTGGAAATGCAGATATCGCACTCATGGACGGAGGAGCGGCATGGGTTGGTTGGCAACAATATGGATTGGATGCCTTGGCTGCAGATGAGAAATCCGACGGCAGGACATACTACAATGCTCACGCGTGGGTGAGAGCAGACAGTGAGATGGCCGCAGCACACCTTGATGACGACCCATACACAGATCCTTTCGCTCTTCTTGAGGGCAAGACATCATGCCATACAGGGTGGCTCAAGTCCGCAGGAATGCTACTTCCAATGGGCTATATGATTGGACACGGATATGCAAATGTTATTGGCGATCCTAACGACATAGAAACCCTGAGGAATACAATCTATGAATTCTTCAACGATGATGCTTCAATTCCAGATTCCGGGACTCCCTACTACGGGTACTCGGGAGCAGTGAAGTGCCTTTCAGATGGCACTGGAGATGTCGCCTTCGCCAAGGACAGCACGGTGGACTCCTACTGTGCGAATGTGATAGAGGCAGACAACGAAGAGTGGTGTCTAGAAAGGGACCAGTATGTTGCCCTTCCGGAATTTGGCAAGGCCCCCAGTCATCCAGTGATGTACAATCCAGAGTTGCTGGACGCCACAGTGGTTTCCGAGGTTACCGAAGTACTAATTCAAATGAGTGACGACACCGAGGGAAGCGAGATTCTAGAAAGTGTACTGAATACTCCT
>Ga0209034_10000331_pt1 | contig 23786 bp, 24 predicted proteins | sample MarorgKNORR_S2LV_2_FD_188219 | JGI IMG/M metagenome (GOLD analysis project Ga0209034, IMG submission 188219) | Marine microbial communities from the Southern Atlantic Ocean, analyzing organic carbon cycling - 250m_A/KNORR_S2/LV (SPAdes) (version 2) | ecosystem: Environmental > Aquatic > Marine... | reverse complement strand
ACACTTAATAACAACCTAACAAATTGATGGGCAACTGTTTATGAGCGCCATTATTGTAATTACTTTTATAGCTCTTTCTCCATTAATTTTAGGAACTATATTTATGGGGGCGCAGAAAAGGATAAACGTAAAACACCAAGAATCGGGAATAACACGTCAATGTTTCGTTGGGTATTGCTGGACATATTTTTTATTTGGGTTTTTTGTGCCAATTTTTAGAGGGGAGATAGCAATAGGCGTATATCATTTGATTTTCTCAGTTATGACTCTCGGAATTTTCCAATTAGTCATGGCATTTTTATACAATAAGCAATATTCAACCCGTCTTTTAACTACTGGCTGGGTGCTTGATGATACGGAAGAGAGAAATAATCTAGCAAGGCGCAAAATTGGCATTAGCAAATAATTTTTACGCTTTAAACCCAACAGCCATATTATTACTAGCTATACTAAAAAATAGACTTGGAAATAGGCCACAAAATGAAGGCCCTGCATGAGAACACTTAGAGAACAAATATTGTTCAATTGCTCCGCGGAGGACTTATGGGAAATACTGTCCGATGTGACGAGATGTGATTGGGTTCCGGCGATAGATAAAATTATCTTAGATGGAGATTGCAGAAGCTTTGAAATGGACGGAATGGGGAAGATTACCGAAAAAATACTGTTATTGGATAATCCGACTATGACGTTAAAATATTCTGCCATAGCCACCCCTACTCCTATAGAGCATCATTTAGCGACTATGACGGTATCTGCTGTTAATAACCTGAGTTGCCAGCTTGAATGGGAAACAGAAATTGATCCAGAACTATTAGCCGATCGGATTCGCCAAGGCATGTTAGTTTCAATAGAAGGGATTAAGAATGTTTTATCAAAGGTGAGCTGAAAGAGTTTGGCCAACGGTAGACATATAAATTCCACTAGTGGAAATGCTCATTAACGATGAAGTAATTTTCAACGATAAATTAAAGGGTGCTTCTGTTTTGCCGCTGCTTCTTGCCCGGAGGCAGGCTAGGCATTTAATCTGAAAAAACCTTTCCAATTTGTTCGTGTATGACTAAATCTGCAATTGGGTCAAGGTCTGTAGGTTGGTTGTTTATAATTATTAGTTTAGCACCTAATTCTTTGGCCAACTTGGGAAATCCAGCGGCTGGGTATACTGCCAAAGAAGTTCCAATAGTTATAAATAAATCACATTCTATTGTTTTACTTTGTGCTATCTGCATTTCTTCTTCAGGCATAGGCTGCCCAAAAGAGATGGTTGCAGTCTTAACCATCCCTTCACAGGAGTCGCAGTAAGGTATAACTCCATCTGCAAGAAAAGCTTTTTTAATGGGCGGTAGTTCGTATCTTGTCCCGCAGTCTAGGCAACTTGCATAAGATGCGTTTCCATGAATTTCTGTGATTTTATCTTCAGGAACCCCCGCATCTTGATGAAGGTTATCAACATTTTGAGTTATTAGGTAAGCGGATTGGTGAGTACCAATTATTTTTGCCACTGCCAAATGTCCTATGTTTGGTTTAGCTTTTCTAATAATGTCTTGGCCTGAAAATTTTCTTTTCCAAGACTTCCTTCGTACCTCTTCGGAGGAGACGAAATCTTGAAAATATATGGGGGTGTTAGTCTGCCAGACACCTTGAGGCCCCCTGTAATCGGGGATACCCGATTCTGTGCTTATACCAGCCCCGGTAAAGATAACTATCTTCTTAGCTTCTTCAATATATTTGTGTAATTCTTCATGCATTAGTGTTTCTTTTAGGGTTTTTCCTAGACTGCGATAAGTAAATCATAAATCACGAATTCTCACTGAATCAATGCAACAATTATTACTAAACCAAGAACTACTTTGGGTCTTAACAGTAGTATATGACCTAGGGCTAGCAATCTTGCTCTATAGGTTCTTTGGGAAGCATGGGCTCTATACAGCTGTAATACTAGGGATAGTGTTAGGGAATTTACAAGGGGGCAAGGTTAGTGAATTAGAGTTTTTCGGTTATAGCTTTACGGCAAGCATGGGGGCAATTCTTTATTCTGGCATTTACTTCGCTACAGACGTTTTAAATGAGAAATTTGGTAAAGAAGAAGCAAGAAGAGCAGTAATGCTCGGGTTCGTTGCTAATGTTGCAGTAATGATAACCCTTGTAATTAGTGTCCAGTTTAGACCTTCAGATATAGCTGGGTCTGCCCTGGAAGTCCATACAGCGATATCAACCCTAGCCGGGTATTCGCCAATTTTTGTTATAGGGTCTTTAACGGCATACCTGATAAGCCAGACATTTGATGTCTGGCTTTTTCATAAAATAAGAAGTTACACGGGCGAATCGAAGTTATGGCTTAGGAACAACCTCTCAACAATAACTTCCCAACTATTGGATACGATGATTTATCAATTTACGTGGGTTTTGGCCGGAATGGACCTAAGAACAGCTTTTTTAATAGCAGTTACTAAATATGTTTTTAAAGTATTAATCGCTGCGGTAGACACTGTTTTTATATATTGGGTAAGGCGGTGGTAAGGCTTTAGCTAGGAGGCGACATGAGAGGCGTAAGCTTAGACCGTTATATCGCTAGCGGGCTTTAAAAGGTCAAAACTAAATATTGGACGATTACTGCCAGCTTTTATAGCGGTAAAAGGAAAGATTGCTGAACTTATTGAGGCAGGAGAAATTGGCTTAAATAGCAGGAGTGACGAGGAATGATTTCTTTTTTAAGAGTGTTTGCTTACATTTGCATTTGGACGACTCCTTTCCAGGTGGCATTCGTTTTGTGGGGTATCGGTATTGTTGCCGTTACCGATTATAGTATTTTGTCGCTATCAAATATCGAATTTATCAGGAACTACCTTGGCTTTTTCCTTCCTATTATTGAGTGGTTATACACATGGTTCTGGAATGCTCTCTTAGACTGGGTGTTTTCTTTACCGATGATTTTACACACGACACTTAAGGCAATATTCACCGCGTGGCTGGGCCTTTGGATACTTAAAAACATAAACAGATGGCAATCTGTAAGCGCGTAAACGGTCCTTGCTGAAATAGTTTCGTCTTGTTAAGCAACAAACGTTACTACGTACCAGGTGAGCGAAGCGCTTTCTGGCTTTTTTGTAGGCGCTTCAAATGCTCTTTTAAGAAAGGTTTCCGGTGGCGGGCAACGCCGGTGGCCAGCACATCGATTACAACTAAGTGTGCTATTCGCGAAGAGATCGGTGTAAATGCCTGTATATCCGCTTTCATATTTACAAATATGGGAATGCTGCAAATTTTGCTCAACGTCGTATTCTCAGGCGCCACCCCAATAACTGTTGCGCCCGCCTCCTTGGCTAAGGTTACACTTTGGAGTAATGCCTCGGTTTGGCCTGACTGGGAGATAGCAACGACCACGTCCTCTTTTCCGAGCGATATTGCCGACATATGCTGAATGTGAGGATCCATATGCGCTGCTGTTGAAAGCTGCAGACGGAAAAATTTGTGCTGTGCATCAGCGGCTACTGGACCGGAAGCACCAAACCCGTAAAACTCCACCCTGCGTGCCTTATTTATCGTGTTAATAGCGTGCTCTAGAATGTCGGGATCCAGCTCATCTCTAACCGTCAGCAAGGTACCTACGGTAGTATCAAACACCTTGTTACAAAGATCATTAACTGTGTCGCGATCATCAACAGCAAACTGAGTATAAACACTTCCCATACCGACTTGTTGGGCAAGCTGCAATTTGAAGGATTGGAAGCCATTGAAACCGAGGGCGCGGCAGAAACGGATAACTGTGGGTTCACTAACTTCGGACTGGGCAGCAAGGTCTACAATGCGCATGTTGATTACGTCGTTCGCGTGAGCCAGCACGAAGTCTGCAACTTTTGCTTCGGATTTCCTTAGCGTTGGTTGGTTATCTGTGATACGGCGAATTAGATTAGGCGAATCCACGAAGCACCTGTTAAATTATCGACTAGCCAATTGCAGTCAATGCTACTCAATTTGCCTGACAGGTGCACTCTCTATTTGGCTGGTCTAAAGGGCTATGAATCAATCGCAGGCTACAAATAAATTTCAGATTAGTTTTGTCGATTCGATAGAGCAGGTAAATGCGACCGCGTGGAACGAGATTGCCAACACAAATAACCCTTTCATGCGCTACGAATTTTTGCATGCGTTGGAATCTACAGGTTGTACCACCGAGCAGACAGGGTGGAAGCCACATCATGCGGTAGTGCATATCGCTGGCCGCAATAAGTCACTAATCGCAGTTATGCCGCTTTACTTGAAAACTAATAGCTGGGGAGAGTATGTTTTTGATTGGTCCTGGGCTAATGCTTACAAGAATTATGGATATCAGTATTATCCGAAATTTGTCACAGCTGCTCCGTTTACGCCCTCAACTGGCAACCGAATCTTTATAAAAGAAGAATTCCGTGAAGAAGATGTACTTAAGCCGATCGTTGAAAAAATAAAGGAGAAAGCGGAATTTATCGGTGCCTCCTCCTGGCATGTGCTGTTTCCAACAAAAAAAGAGCACGACTTGTTTGGCCTACTGGACATCCAGCCTCGTATTGCCACCCAGTTTCATTGGTATAACAAAGGCTATGAAACCTTTGGTGATTTCCTTTCATTACTTAACTCACGCAAACGCAAGGCCATCCGTAAAGAACGTAAATACGTGCATGATCAGGGGATCTCTTTTCGAAAAACCGAAGGGGCTTTTATTACTGAACAACAGTGGTCGGACTTTTATCTGTTTTATCAAAGCACTTACCTGATGCGCGGAATGCAGGGGTATCTAGAATTGGAGTTTTTCCATGCCGTTGCGGAAGCAATGCCCGAACAACTTCTCCTTATAAATGCCGTGCAGGATAATCGAGATATAGCTGCGGCCCTTTTCTTCAAAAATGACGAAACCCTGTTCGGCCGATACTGGGGGTGCAGGTTTGACCACCAGTACTTGCACTTTGAAGCCTGTTATTATCAAGGGCAGGAATACGCTATTGAGCATGGGCTTAAAGTTTTTGACGCTGGCGCACAGGGTGAGCACAAGATCAGGCGCGGCTTCGAACCGATTCTTACCTATTCGAACCATTGGCTTGCCAACCAGGGGTTTGCTGAAGCTATCGCGGGGTTCTTGCGAGAAGAGAGGCCACACATATTGCAGTATAGGAAAGAGGCAAATAACCTCTTACCGTATAAAGACATTGCAATCTAACTAATCTATATATTGCCTCGCTGATTGGGAACCCCCTCCCGTGGAAAAGGCACTAGCGGATGTGTATCATAATTTCTTGGAAACTGGCTAATTCATAGTATCAAAACAATATTTTAAATGAGGGGCAAAGGGATGCGGAAAATTCTTCAAACTAGTGTGATTAGTCTAATTTTATTGACTCTAATCACGATCTTATCTCTTCGCAGCCTTGGTTATGCGCCCCAGGACCAGAGCCCAGGACTTTGGCTAACCGGAGAGCTAGTTACAGAGCGCGTTGCTGACTGGTCATTTACAGATCAGCATGAGGAGATCTTTATCCAGACGCGTACCCCCTGGTTGATCCCTCACTCAGTGACTGCTTACTGTGCGACTTACAACGATAAGTTTTATTTGTTCTCGGCATACTATGGTGGAGGAACTTTCCCGGACTTACGGCGCTGGAACCAAAACGTTATCAGAGACCCTCGAGTGCGACTGCAAATAGGCGAGCAACTTTTTGACCAGGCACTGAGCTATATAGACGACGAGGATATAAGGACACCAGTTCATCAGGCATTTGTTGACAAGTATCCGCAGTGGACCAGCCCAGGGCTGGAGAATGTTCATATCTTCCAGGTTTTATAAAGTTATCTGACTGCCCTTTCGGTTTTAGTCCAAGCCAAGAGCTGATTGTTAGCGGGCATGGCATTGTCTTCAATGAGAGAGAACCCGGCATCTTCTGCTAGTTCGTTAACCCATTCAAAATCTCTAATTCCGCTTAAATGATCTCGGGTTTTCAACCACACGTCAAAGCGGGCGTTGCTCTCGGTTGTGAATTCACCTCGATACTTAAAAGGCCCATAGACTAGCAAGGCCCCACCTTCATTCACGAGGTTTCCTGTACCTTTAAAGAAATTTACTACTGAGCTTTCTGAAATTATATGCAGGCAGTTAGCGCTGAACACCGCGTCACAACGATCACAATTCCATTTCTCTTGGTTAACATCCAGACTAATTGCAAGTGGGAGGTTTGTAATCTTTTCGCTAGCGAGGCGCAAGTTTAGAATTTCTACATTAGATGGGGCATCGGAAGACTGCCAAATCAGCCCAGGGAAATGTCGGGCGAAAAATACCGCATGCTGTCCAGTGCCCCCACCGATTTCCAACAATGTTTGTGCATCTGTTAAATGGCGGTTAAGTACTTCTAGTATTGGCAGCTTGTTATTTTCACAGGCCTGACTGAAAGGTACAGAATCGAGTATAGGCATCGATCACGGTACAGCCGCTAATTCTTCTGTTTTCGTTTAAAGACCGGGCCGTTATTTGTAGATTCCTCTTCATTAAACTTGTACCCGCCAATGTCGAAATCCTTTAGCTTTGTCGGAGAATTTATTCGATTCTTGATAATGTAAGCTGCCATTTCTCCCCGAGCCCTCTTAGCAAAAAAGCTGACCACGCGATATTTACCGTTGACCCAATCTTTAAACACTGGTGCGATAATTACAGCATTAAGCGCTTTGCTGTCGAGTGAACCGAAGTATTCATTGGAAGCAAGGTTAATTAAAACTTTGCGAGGCTGTTTTTCTCGTTCGAATTCTTGATTTAACGCTTCTGTGAGCTTGCAGTCCCAAAATTCGTATAAATTCTTTTTACCTCTAGTAGCAAACGAAGATCCCATTTCCAACCTATAGGGCTGCATTAGGTCCAGAGGGCGCAGCACACCATAAAGGCCGGACAGTATTCGCAAGTGTTTCTGAGCAAAGTTCAATTCGGCGGTTCCAAAGGTTTCCGCCTTGAGCCCCAGGTAAACATCCCCTTTGAAAGCAAAGATAGCCTGCCTGGCGTTATTCAGATTGAAAGGAATGCTCCAATTTGAATAGCGGGAGAAATTCTCTGCGGCAAGCGCCTCGCTAATGCCCATTAATTCCTGTAACTCTTCGGGATGGAGCTTTTTTAGGCCATTAACCAATTCGGCCGCTTCGCTTAAAAAAGCTGGTTCGGAAAACTTCTTTGTTTTCACTACGGTCTCAAAATCGAGGGATTTTGCAGGGGATACAACAATCAACATAGAATCAAATCCAATTGGAAATTAGTAGTTGCTTCTCATTCCTGACTCTCAAACTCTTCCCACCAGAGCATAGGTGTTGTTCCATCATCAGGATCATAGACATTGCCATAATACCAAAAGGTGTCGGGATATTCTGCGCTAACAGTGTCCAAAAGTTTCTCAATAGTTGAGAAACCAATTGAAAAATGAATGCTATAAACCAAGGCGCGATCGGTTTGTAAGTCTAGACTGCCACCAAGTTTTTCAATTGTGGGCGTTAAAACTTCGCTCAACGCTTCTAGCTGATACGTCCGAAAGGCCCGCACAGAAAGGTTACCGCTACGTTGAACCAGTTCGTACTCAGCGGAGTTTGAATCGATGACTCTGAGCTTGTCGCCGGCGGCGAGGTTGCGCACGAATAGAGGGGATTTCAACAGGCGGATGTGGGTTGTGTCCTGATCGAGTAATTCCACTTCGAGGCTTTCGAACACTGGTTGGCCGGAGTCGTCGATTCCTGCTAGGAATGGCATGTTAGTTTTAGTAATCATGTTAGCCATTCCTATGTGGATACTTATTAATTAACCCATTAAGCTTTGGTCAAGCAGATATCGGGTTGGCTAGACGTCTTATGATAGAACGCCTACAAGCAATTGCTACTTTTTTAAGCCGCTTTACGCCGTTTATTAGTCTATTAGCCCTGTTTTTTGTAGGACTATTCCTTACGAGCCTATTCGAAGTCGGGGGAATGACCACCGATGACCAGCTAATACCGGCCATCGTGGGGTTCTGTTGGTCAGCAACACTTTTGAGCTTTGCTAATCTCTTTATTTCAGCGCCGGTTAAATTGGAACGCAAAGCTAGCTTAAGAGTACGGTTGTCATTCAAAGTCAGGCGCGGGCTGCTTTGGGGGCTCGGCTTGCTCATGATTTCGCTTACTTTTGCTTTAATGCTGATGACTTTCCGACTATTAAGGGTCTGGCTGGGGTTCTGATACTTGCCACTGGCTGACAATTCGGAGCTAAGAGCCTGCTGTGCGATAATGCGTTCTAACCCTTGTAATCCGTGATAGTAAGAGTACAGGCACAAGGATCAATAAACAGACCGGCATGTATCGCGCCATCGATCTCATCGACAAATTTACCGACCGCATTGGTAGAACCATTGCCTGGCTAACTCCAGGCATGGTGGTTTTAGTAGTGGTGATCGTAATTCTGCGCTACGCATTCCAGTTCGGTTCCATTGCCCTGCAGGAATCTGTTATGTACGTAAATGCGCTAATTTTCGCCTTCGGCGCAGCTTATACGTTGAAGGAGCAGGGCCATGTGCGAGTGGATATTTTCTACTCCCGCCTAACCCAGCGACACCAGGCGCTGGTCGACATCTTTGGTGCTTCGATTTTCCTTCTGCCAAGTGCGGCCTTCATTGCCTGGATGAGCAAGGATTATGTCTCTGTTTCCTGGCGAGTCAGGGAAAGCTCTCCTGATCCCAGTGGGCTCCCCTTTGTCTATCTTCTAAAAACTACAATTCTCGTGCTGGTTGCGATGCTTATTATCCAGGGCATTTCTGAAATGCTTAAAGCCATTCGTCGATTTAATGAGGCCAAGTCTTAGTGCTCGAGCTTCTACCTCTTATTTTTTTCGTAGTAGTCTGCTTGGTACTAATGATGGGCTATCCAGTGGCGCTTACTCTGGCCGGCGTATCAATGCTGTTTGCGGGGATGGGGACGCTTTCTGGCACTTTCGATGCGGCATATATCACCCTTATACCCAATCGCGTCTACGGGGTACTGGTAAACCAAAATCTCTTCGCGGTGCCCTTATTTATCTTTATGGGCTCTATGTTGGAGAAGTCCCGAATCGCAGAGGATCTTTTAAAAAATATGGCGCTAGTATTCGGGCGGTTTCCCGGAGGCTTGGGTATCTCGATAATCCTGGTGGGCATGTTGCTAGCAGCTAGCACTGGTATTGTCGGCGCCACTGTAGTCACCATGGGAATCCTTTCACTGCCGACTATGTTGAAAACTGGTTACAAGCCTTCGCTTGCCTGTGGCACGCTTTGTGCCACAGGCACACTTGGTCAAATAATTCCTCCTTCAATTTGCTTGGTGTTACTGGGTGAAGTGATCTCAAATGCGTATCAGCAGTCACAATTGAACCAGGAAATTTTTGCGCCGGACTTTGTATCGATCGGAGATTTATTCGCTGGTGCAATTATACCAGGCCTGCTTTTGGTGCTCGCCTATGGATCTTATGTGTTCGGCGTTGCCCTGCTGAGACCTCATGATGTGCCGCGGGTTAGACAGGAACACAATGAACTTACGAAACGCGAAATCGTCTATGCACTTGTGAAGGGCCTGCTTCCGCCTGTATTGTTAATGATTGCGGTACTTGGCTCTATTCTTGTCGGCATAGCAACACCAACAGAGGCTGCTGGCGTTGGTGCCTTTGGCGCAATCGTGTTGGCAGTGGCCAAGCGGGCGCTTAGCCTAAAAGTTGTGCATGAAGTAGCGATTGCAACTACTCGCATCACGTCTATGGTTTACTTAATACTGATTGGCGCGACCATCTTCTCTTCGGTATTTAGGGGATTTGGCGGTGATCTTGTCATTGAGCGACTTTTAAGTGATCTGCCTGGTGGTGTGGTAGCAGCTACAGCCATAGTTATGCTGTTAATATTCCTGCTCGGATTTATTCTTGATTTTATAGAAATCACATTTATGGTTGTGCCGTTGGTCGGACCTATTTTGCTAGCAATGGGGCTGGATCCAATCTGGCTGGGAGTAATTATCGCCATTAACTTACAAACGTCCTTCTTAACGCCACCTTTTGGGTTTTCGTTATTCTATTTACGTAGCGTGGCCCCTGACACTATTGCGACTAGTGAGATTTATAGGGGGGTTATCCCGTTTGTTATCATGCAGCTTGGCCTTATTTTGCTGCTTGCCTTGCAGCCGGGTCTGGTAACCTGGTTGCCTTCAATTATCACTCCGTAAAAGGAAGCAGGCATGAGCGAAGAAACGACTTCGGAACCACTAGGAGAGTTGGCGTTGCAAACGCTGGCCATGCCAAAGGACACTAATGCCAATGGGGACATCTTTGGAGGTTGGTTAGTGTCACAGATGGATTTGGCAGCGGGAATAATCAGCAAAAAAGCCACGAAGGGGAGGTCGACAACTGTGGCAATTCAAAATGTAACCTTCTTGCGACCGGTAAGTGTGGGATCAACTGTTAGTTGTTATTGCTATGTTGTGAAGCGCGGCCGCACCTCGGTGCACATTGCTGTTGATGTTCGAACCTCTCATCAACTAAACCAAATCGACAACCTTAAGGTGGCGGAAGGGTTGTTCGTGTTTGTCGCGATTGACGATGAGGGGAAACCGCGCCCATTGCCAGATTAATTGCTTGGCAACTTGCGAGCCTCTATCAGAGCTTCTTCGGCGATGCGGTTATAGTTCATTGCGCCATCTTTGAAGCTTTTCCAAGACTCATAGACACGAGCCGTAATTTCATCGGTCTGGCCAAGTTCTGCTACAACTTCCTCCGAGATCCTACGTAGCTCAATAAGAACGTCATCAGGCAAGCGACGTAGTTGCACACCGTGGTCTTCAACTAGCGTCCGCAACGCTTTATTATTTTCAGCCATGAACAGATCTAGAAGAAGTTGATTCATTACTTCCGTGCCCGCCATAAGAATTTCTCGGAGGTCAGAGGGCAATGCGTCAAGCTTTTCTTTATTGAAAATGGTTTCTAAGGTCGATCCTGGTTCGTGCCAACCGGGATAGTAGTAGTAGTCAGCTACAGTGTGATAGCCCGCGGCAAGATCGTTGTAAGGGCTCACAAATTCTGCGGCGTCTAATCTGCCAGTCTGCAATGCAGTAAGCACTTCACTCGCTTCCATGGTTTCTGAGACTCCTCCAGCCCGGCGAAACACCTCTCCGCCAAGGCTTGGTATGCGCATCTTTAACCCCTGCAGGTCTTCCAACGAATTGATCTCTTTGTTGAACCAACCGAACATCTGTACACCGGAGTTGCCACCGCGCACAGGGAACAGGTTAAAGGGGGCGTAGAGCTCCTGCCACAACTCGTTGCCACCGCCGTAGCGTAACCAGGCATCCTGTTCGTAACTGGTCATGCCAAAGGGAATTGTTGTGAAGAAAGGGGAGGCAGGTATCTTTCCTTGCCAGTAATATGCGCCAGTGTGACCAATCTCAGCCACCCCTCGTGAGACAGCGTCGAAAACTTCCAGTCCGCCTACCAATTCATTAGCGCCATAAACACGGATAAGCATTCGCCCGTTACTCATTTTTTCCACGATCTCGGCAAAATCTTCTGGCAAGGTGCCAAGCGCTGGCGAATTCTTGGGCCAGGAAGTGATCATCTTCCATTCATAAACGCTTTGATTGTCGGCCGCTGTAGATTGCGCGACATTATCTTGTTGTTCTCTGGTGCAACCATGCAGTACCAGACAAAATGCTGTGATTGCGATCAAAAGGCCTTGGTTATGCGTTTTCTTTTTTCCAATCATGTTTAATCTCGCGTTACCTACCTAGCCTAAAACTTCAAGTTTAGCGTAAGACAATACCAGCCATTTACTGCCTGCTGCATCGAAGTTTACCTGAACCCTCGCATTACTGCCCTGTCCTTCGTAGTTTAGTACTACACCTTCGCCAAATTTGCCATGTGTTACGCGTTGTCCAAGTGATATTTCTGTTTGTGGTATTTCGGCTCCACTGTTTAATGTCCGTTCCATTCCGTTCCTGCGTTTAGCCTTTATCTGGCTCACTGTTGCCTTTAGTCTGATTTCATCGATCAATTGCTTTGGTATTTCCTTAATAAATCGAGAAGGCCGGCACAGGTTCGCTTCCCCATGAAGGCGACGTGATTCAGCATGGGTCAAATATAATTTGATTTTGGCGCGGGTGATGCCTACATAGCAGAGCCGACGCTCTTCTTCCAGACTATCGATCTTATCCATAGACATTCTATGAGGAAATAAACCCTCTTCCATACCGGCTAGGAAAACTAACGGGAACTCTAAACCTTTTGCTGAGTGCAGTGTCATCAACTGTACGGCATCATCCGTTTCGTCTGCCTGGGTATCACCAGCATCGAGTGAAGCCTGATCCAGGAAGGCGGTTAGAAAAGCAGGTGATTTGACATCGACCTGATCGTCTAGGTTTACAACGTCGAAAGTGCCTGCAGCATTCACCAGTTCTTCCAGGTTTTCTTTGCGGGCCATCGCTTTTTCCCCGCCTTCTTTTTCGTGATGCTGAATGAGACCACTGCTCGCGATGACATGCTCGACTTTTTCGTGTAATTCGAGACCTTCACATCCAGATTGGATCTTGTCAATAAGCTCCAGAAATGCCAAAACTGCGTTAACAGCCCGAGAACCTACTAAATTTCCATTTACGCATTTAACACACGACTGCCACAGGGGAATGTTTTCCTCTCTTGCCACTGACCGGATTGTATCTACCGTGCGGCCCCCAATACCACGGGCTGGGACATTAATAATGCGTTCGATAGCAGTGTCGTCGTTTCTGTTTGCTAACAACCGTAGATAGGCTAGTGCATTTTTAATTTCTAATCTTTCATAGAAGCGATGACCTCCGTAGATGCGATAAGGCATGTTTACTCTCAGCAAGGCGTCTTCAAGTTCTCTTGATTGTGCGTTGGAGCGGTAAAGCACGGCAGCGTCACTACGCCGGTTCCCATTGTTAAACCAATCCTGTAGCCGATCGACAATAAACCGTGCTTCGTCCTGCTCATTGAAGGCTTCGTAAAGGCTGATTTGTTCTCCCTCGAGGCCTTCGGTCCAGAGCTTTTTGCCTAGTCGTCCCTGGTTATGGGCTATGAGCTCATTCGCGGCATTTAGAATAGTGGATGTTGAACGGTAGTTTTGTTCCAAGCGAACTATCTCAGCGTCAGAAAAGTCTACGTTGAACTGCTGAATGTTCTCGATCTTTGCGCCGCGCCAACCGTAGATGGACTGATCGTCGTCACCGACAACCATTAACTGTTTGCGTAGCCCATAATTCCCGCCGGCTAGCACTTGCAACCAGGCATACTGGATAGCATTGGTATCCTGGAATTCATCGACGAGGATATACTGGAAACGCTTCTGATAATGTTCAAGTATTTGAGGGTTCTTCAACCATAGCTCGTGGGCACGCAGGAGGATTTCCCCAAAGTCAATCATTCCACCGCGGTTACAGGCTTCTTCATATGCGGTATAAACCTGCAGCATGGTTTTGGTGTAATCGTCATCGAAGTGTTCGATATTGCCCGTCCGCAGCCCCTCATCTTTCTGCGCATTGATATACCATTGACACTGCTTAGCTGGCCACTTCTCCTCATCGATATGCAAGGCTCGATTGAGGCGTTTGATTAGGCGAAATTGGTCTTCAGCATCAAGAATCTGAAAATCTTGTGGCAACCCGGCTTCTTCCCAGTGAGAGCGCAGTAATCTGTGTGCGAGCCCGTGAAAGGTCCCTACCCACATCCCATTAAATGACTGGCCCATAAGGGTCTCTATACGTCCTCGCATTTCACGCGCGGCCTTATTGGTGAAGGTCACCGCCAGTACAGTGAAAGGAGAAACCTGTTCCGCTTGCAAAAGCCAGGCGATACGATGCACGAGGACCCGAGTTTTGCCGCTACCGGCACCGGCCAGCACCAATAGTTTTTCGGCCGGGCTTGCAACTGCATTGCGTTGTTGGTCGTTGAGTGAGTCAAGTATGCGGGAAACATCCATCGCGTGATATTTTAGCAAAAAGTAGCGCCTATACTCGGTTTTATCTAGAAGAGAAGAGGAACTCTTAGCTGCATGGATAAGCCACGTTTAGAGTATGCACAGGGAATTTGGTAAAATAGCGCGCCCTCGTGAGTGAGGCTTAGCTTTCAGGAGAAACCCATGTCTGTAAGATTGGACAACATATCATTTAATTGGCAAGACCCATTCCTTATGGATGAGCAACTTAGCGAAGAAGAGCGCATGGTGCGTGATACTGCTAAACAATATGCGCAAGATAAGCTTCTTCCCCGGGTTCGTGAGGCATATCGTAACGAAGAAACAGATCCGGAGATATTTCGAGAAATGGGGGCTCTTGGATTACTCGGGTCAGTGATAGAAGGCTATGGCTGTGCCGGCATGAGTTATGTTTGCTACGGGCTGATTGCCCGCGAGATAGAATCAGTAGATTCAGGTTATAGATCTATGATGTCCGTACAATCCAGCTTAGTCATGCATCCCATCAATACTTTCGGTACCGAGGAACAGAAAGAGAAGTACCTACCTAAGCTGGCAAGTGGCGAATATGTTGGCTGCTTTGGGTTAACCGAGCCGGATCATGGTTCAGATCCTGGAGGCATGAATACTCGTGCGCGTAAGGTAGAGAGTGGATATAGATTGTCGGGTTCCAAGACCTGGATCAGCAATTCTCCGATCTCCGATGTTTTTATAGTCTGGGCAAAAGACGAAGACGGCGTAATTCGAGGGTTCATTCTAGATAAGGGTATGGATGGGCTGAGCGCACCTAAGATAGAAGGCAAACTGGCCTTGCGCGCTTCTATTACTGGCGAAATTGTCATGGACGAAGTATTCGTTCCTGAGGAAAACAAGTTGCCAAACGCGGAAGGGCTAGCCGGGCCCTTTAGCTGCCTTAACTCGGCAAGACTGGGTATTTCGTGGGGGGCATTGGGAGCGGCGGAAACCTGCTGGTTCACCGCGTTGCAGTACACAATGGAACGTAAACAGTTTGGCAGGCCACTGGCTGCCAACCAGCTGGTCCAAAGGAAATTAGCGCAGATGCAAACTGACATCTCACTGGGGCTACAAGGTTGCCTTCGGGCCTGCCGTCTAAAAGACCAGGATAAGCTCGCGGCGCCGCTTATCTCACTTTTGAAGCGGAATTCCTGCCTAAAGGCGCTCGATACGGCGCGGGACGCAAGAGACATGTTGGGAGGTAACGGCATTTCCGATGAATACCCGGTTATGCGGCACGCGCAGAACCTGGAAGTTGTGAATACCTACGAGGGAACCCAGGACATTCACGCCCTCATATTGGGGCGAGCGCAGACTGGAATCCAAGCGTTCACCGGCGCATAAAATATTGGGAAGCGCACGCTTCTTTGGAAAGAGAGTAGGAAAACAATAAAAGGAGCGGGCGTCCATTTTCAGACGTAGTTGAGAATCACGCCGACAAATATTACAGCACCAACCCAGTTATTATTAAGAAATGCTTTAAGGCAGAGATCGGGCAGGCGATCTTTGATGAGATATTGCTGATAGGCGAGCAATCCGCAAGCGGAAAGTAAAGATAAATAGTAGGACCACCCTAACTCAAATTGTTGGCCAACAAACCACATTGAGATGATAAACATAACTTGGAAGAGAGCGACAAAGCCTTTATCCATATCGCCGAATAGAATAGCAGTTGATTTAACACCTATCTTGATATCAAATTTTCGATCTACCATTGCATATTGTGTATCGTAACCAATAGTCCAGATTATATTAGCCGCAAATAGTAGCAGTGCCGGTTGGGGTATAGTCTCCGTTTGGGCTGTGAATGCCATCAATATGCCCCAGGAAAAAGCAACACCCAGCACGAGTTGAGGCAGGTTCGTATAACGCTTCATGAAAGGGTAGATGACTATAATGATAACGGCGCCGAAGGACAGAAATATAGTGTACAGGTTTGTAAATAATACGAGGAAAAATCCGGCTGCAGATAAAATGCCAAAGTAATAGAATGCGTCCTGGCGCTTTAAAGAGCCACGCGCTAAAGGCCGCTCGCGTGTACGGCTGACACTGCCATCAAAGTTGTAGTCTGCAAAATCATTCACGCAACAACCCGCTGAACGCATGATTGTTGTTCCCATAACGAAGATGAGAAGTAGCCCAAGGTCTGGTATTCCCTCTGCTGCTATCCATAAGGCACTGATAGTTGGCCAGAGTAACAGATAAATACCGATTGGTTTGTTTAGCCGAGTAAGCTCGGTGAACGCTAGTAGTTTTTCATTAAAATTGGGGAACTGAGCTCGGCACTCGTTAACTATTTTGGCCCATTTTGAGGAGAAATTACTCATATAATTAAATCTAGGGGTGCGCTCTATACCGCATTCCCAAGTAAAGCGCGTAGCATAAAGATTTACATCTCTTTAAACAATTGACAGGTGTTATTGAAAAATCTCTAAACTTTGGCATAGTTTATGCGGCCACCCAACCAGCGATTGATGAGGGGATCAATTATTTCAGGGTACTGTTGCAGCACAATTTCCGCTGCATCGCGCACCTCGCCGAGTAACTCCGCATCTCTGGTTATGTCTGCTACGCGAAATGTCATCAGACCAGCTTGTTGAGTCCCCAATACCTGTCCCGGTCCTCGTAGTTCAAGATCTTTCTCAGCGATATGAAACCCGTCGGTACTTTCCCTTATCACTTGCAAGCGTTGTTTGCTCGCGTCAGAAAGCGGAGTTTGGTAAAGCAGGAGGCAGTGGCTCTCTATAGAGCTTCTTCCTATCCTTCCGCGGAGTTGATGGAGTTGGGAAAGCCCTAACCGCTCTGGATTCTCGATGACCATAAGGCTTGCGTTGGGAACATCTACGCCTACCTCAATTACGGTCGTTGCAACCAGCAGTTGTATTTTTCCGATTTTGAAGTGCTCCATTACTTCCGTTTTTTGCTTCGACTTCATGCGCCCGTGAATTATGTCAATTGTGAGATTGGGCAATTGGTTGACTAGTCTCTCCATAGTTACTTCTGCTGCTTGGCATTGTAGAGCTTCGGATTCTTCGATGAGTGTGCAAACCCAATATGCTTGGCTGCCCTTGGAACAAGCCTCATAAATGCGTTCTATCACTTCAGCGCGGCGGGCACTTGAGATAATTGCTGTATTTATAGGAGTTCGACCTGGGGGTAGTTCACTAATCACCGAAGTATCGAGATCCGCATAAGCGCTCATAGCAAGTGTTCTTGGAATAGGTGTTGCTGTCATTACTAACTGGTGAGGATTAATATCGCCAGTGGCCGCTTTTTCACGAAGTGCTAATCTTTGGTGAACCCCGAACCGATGTTGTTCATCAATTATTACCAGACCTAAGCGCAGATAAGCCACATCATTTTGGAAGATGGCGTGTGTGCCGATAAGTAACTTGCAGGAACCATCAGCGAGATTGTCGAGAAGTTGTCTTCGTTCCGAGGCTTTACTTCTCCCGCTTAACCAACCAACCTTGATCCCAAGAGGAGTAAACCAATTCTTGAAGTTAAGCAAGTGTTGCTCTGCAAGGATTTCGGTCGGGGCCATTAATGCTGCTTGGTAACCGCTAGCAATGGCATGCAATGCAGAAAGAGCGGCTACTACTGTCTTGCCAGAACCGACATCGCCTTGCAAAAGCCTTAGCATGGGACTGGCACTTGCTAAGTCCTGGGCTATCTGTTGGTAGGCTTTCTGTTGTCCGCGGGTCAGCGTAAACGGCAAAGTTCGCAGATAGGACGAGATCAGCTCGTCGGCGGCTCGCAGTTGAGGAGCGCTCTGCTTTTTGGAATCATTTCTTAAACGCCTCATACACAGGCGGTGTGCGAGCAGTTCTTCGAAGGCAAGTCGTTTCTGACCCGGATTAACCGTTTTGTTGGTCAAGCTAATGGCTATGTCAATGGGAGGCTGATGAACAAGTTTTATAGCTTCGGTGAGTCTCTGGAGCCCGAGCTGATGCGCTAACTCTGGTGGTAAATAATCCTGTATCTGGTCAGATCCCTCCAGCATTTTCAGCGCTTGCCGGGCCACATTTCGTAATCTGCCTTGTTGTAACCCTTCGGTAGTTGGGTAGATGGGCGTTAGCGAATCGGCAACCGGTTTATTTACAGAATCATCCAGAATCGAATACTCCGGATGGTACATTTCGAGGCCAGATCTGCCGCGCTTTGCTTCTCCGAAACAGCGAACCTGTTTACCTGTTTGGAGAGCCTCTTTCTGGGCCGCGCTGAAATGGAAAAAGCGTAAGGTGATAAACCCAGTATTATCACCTATCACGCAGTTCAGACTGCGACGTCTACCAAACCGGACAGTGTTGTTGACGATCTCTCCCTGCAGTTGAACCTGATCGCCGATCGTAACTTTACCGATCGAACTAATCTTTGTTCTGTCTTCGTATCGCAGTGGGATGTGGAACAGCAGGTCTTGAACATTATAGATGCCTAATTGATTAAATTTTCTTTCAAGAGCAGGCCCGACACCTTTTAGCCGGGTAAGAGGAATGTGGTGGATTGGCTCACTGTGCATTACTAATATAATCCTGAGATGTCAGGATAGCACTTACGCTGACTTTACAATAAATTTGGAGAGAACTGCTGATTAGCCTCTAAACGGCAATGATAGCGTCTATTTCTACCATAGCTTGTTTAGGAAGCGCGCTGACCTGTATTGTGGCGCGGGCAGGGTAAGGCTCAGAAAAATGTTCCGCCATGATGTTATTTACCTGTGTGAAATTATTGAGATCGGTTAGATAAATAGTTAGCTTGACAGCATTCTGTAAGCAAGCGTCTGCAGCCTCGGCGATTGCTGATAAATTACGAAAGACCTGCCTGGTGTGTTCGTCAATACCTCCTTCGACCAGCGCCATGGTATCTGGATCCAGCGGTATCTGACCGGAAAGAAACACGAGTGCGCCAGATTTAATAGCTTGGGAGTATGGGCCAATAGCAGTCGGAGCAGCCGGGGTTTGAATACATTCTATATTGGTCACTATGTTTCTTTCTACGCTCCAATAGAACTCTTAATGACTTTCCGAACCCGGCGGCTCTTCACACGTGTGATGCTGGCTACTGCTTTGATTAAACGCACCCGCTTCATCACATGTGCCAGGTGCACACGATTGCGCACGTTGAGAGACAGGTTCACAATGATAAAGCGAGCATCGCGCTCTACGGTGCTAATCTTCTCTATGTTGGCTTCCGCACCTGTAATGGTGGTGGCGAGTGTGGCGATGATGCCTCGTAAGTTCTCCAGCTCTACTCGTAGTTCGACTGAAAATTCGCCTTCTACATTAGGGTCCCAACTAACGGCCACACATTTCTCTGGGTTGTCCCGGATTTCGGCAATATTGTTGCACTCATCGGTGTGAATAACCATGCCGCGACCGGAACTAATATGGCCGACGATCGGATCACCAGGAATTGGGTGACAGCACTTGGCATAATTCATTACCATGCCCTCCGAGCCTCGAATGGCTAGGGTTCCCTGTTGCTCTGGTTCGTTACCATCCTCGAGCGTTGCAATGCTGCTGTGCGCTGCCAGTTTTTGGGCAATCATGTAGGACATACGATTGCCGAGGCCTATTTCTTCGAGTAATTGGTCCAAAGATTTAAGCTTAGTCTGAGTAAGCACAGCGTCGATATTTTCTTTGGTGACCGAAGCAAGGTCGCTACCAAAGCTTGCCAGCGCCTTGTTAAGGAGTCTGCGTCCCAGGGAAACCGATTCTGAGTGTTTCTGGTTCTTTAAATAGTGGCGGATATTGCTACGCGCTTTACCAGTGATCACAAAGCTTAACCATGCCGGGTTGGGTTGAGTCCCCGGGGCAGTGATTACTTCAACCGTTTGACCGCTCTGCAGCGGTTCACTTAGTGGCGCTAGTCTTCGTGAGATACGGCAAGCTACGCACGAGTTACCCACATCTGTGTGAATCGCGTAAGCAAAGTCCACAGCGGTTGAACCGGCCGGAAGCTCGAAGATCGTCCCCTTTGGCGTAAACACGTAGATCTCATCCGGGAACAAATCGATTTTTACATTTTCAATAAACTCCAACGAGTTCCCCGCGTGCTTCTGAATGTCCAGCAGTCCATTGACCCATTCGCGGGCACGTATATGGGCGTTGCTGGGTAGATCGTCGGTAGACTTATAGAGCCAGTGTGAGGCAATACCGTTGTTGGCCATTGCTTCCATCTCTTCGGTCCGTATTTGAATCTCAATAGGCACACCATGCATGCCAAACAACGTTGTGTGTAGAGACTGATAACCATTAGCTTTGGGGATGGCGATATAGTCTTTGAAACGGCCAGGGACTGGCTTGTAGAGGCTATGCACGGCTCCGAGTACCCGATAACAGGCGTCGACGCAGTCGACGATGATCCGGAATGCGTAAACGTCCGTGATCTCGGAGAAGGATTTATGCTGGCTGCGCATCTTCTCATAGATAGAATAAAGGTGTTTCTCGCGACCAATGGTTCGACCTGGAAGGCCTTCGCGTTCGAGGCAGGCTTCTAGGGAAGTCTGAATCTGCAACACGATTTCCTTACGATTACCACGAATACGTTTCACAGCAGCTGTGATCCGTCTTGCCCGCATTGGATACAGGGCGGCAAAACACAACTCCTCAAACTCCACGCGGACATTGTTCATGCCGAGCCTGTTAGCTATTGGGGCATAAATGTCCAACGTCTCCCGACCGATGCGGCGGCGTTTATCTGGGGCAAGGACTTTTAGTGTACGCATATTGTGCAGGCGGTCGGCGATTTTCACTAGAATAACCCGCAGGTCTTTTGCCATGGCCATGGCCATTTTTTGGAAGTTTTCGGCCTGTGCTTCTGCGTGGCTACTAAAGGTGATTTTGTTGAGTTTGCTAACTCCATCAACTAGATCGGCAACCGTATTCCCAAACTGGGATTTGATCGCAGTTTTAGTAACGCCGGTGTCTTCAATGACATCGTGTAACATGGCGGCCATCAGGCTTTGATGGTCCATGTGCATTTCACTAAGAATGGAGGCAACCGCAAGAGGGTGGGTCACATAGGCGTCACCGCTATGGCGATATTGGCCTTCATGGGCCTGTTCCGCATAATAATAGGCGCGCCGGACGCTATTTATCTGATCTTTACCAAGGTAGCTGGAAAGGTCGTCGGCGAGAGAGTCGATAGTGTCTAGTGCGGCTGTTGGCAAGAGCCTACTCCTTAGAACTTACCCTTCAGAGGCAGGCTGTTCTTCCTGCACCGAAGTTTCAGTAGAAGCTTCTTCAAGTGCACCGAACTCCTCCCCAATCTCGGGGGCTGGTTTTTCTACAAGGATTTCGGCATTCACTAGGCCATCGGCGATTTCACGTAGTGCGATTACCGTAGGCTTATCATTGTCGATAGCGACCATAGGGTCCTTACCTTCTATTTGTAACTGGCGAGCGCGTTTGCTCGATACCATGACTAGCTCGAAGCGGTTATCAACTTTATCCAAACAATCTTCTACAGTAATTCGTGCCATTTTATTTGCCTAGTGCCTTAAGGTTTGGTCTGCTTTACCAAACTGTTGCTATTGCCCCGGGGTTAAGCAGAGTGGACTGCACAGTCTGCTTCGCTCTTGTATTCGGGCCCGAGGGAAGAGGACCGGGGATTTTACTGAATTCCTGTGGAAATTGCATATTTTTTGGGAAGCTGTACCGTTTAATTTTTAGCATCAAATTGCGGGATTTCAGTCTTTTATTAAGCTTTCCAGCAAGGTTGCTAGGTTTTGCTGTTGCATTGCGACTGCCAACCGCATTGAGCATATTACCGCCTGGATATCTTTTAACGCTGTATTAAAATTGTCGTTAACCACGATGTAATCGGCTTCGGCAACGTGCTCGATTACGCTGCGTGCCTGCTGCATGCGACTCTCTATTGTTCGTTGATCATCTTGAGCTCGTTCGGTGAGTCGCTTGGTAAGAGCCTGGAGCGAGGGCGGCAGGATAAAGATGAAGCAAGCGTCCGGTCGCAAGGTTCGTACTTGGGCTGCTCCGTGCCAGTCGATTTCTAAAATCACATCATAGCCATCGTTCAATTGTTGGTTTACCCAGCGTTGTGAGGTACCGTAGTGATGGCCATACACTGTCGCGTTTTCCAGAAAGTCTCCGGCCAACAACATGTCCTTGAATTCTTTTTCACCTATAAAGTGATAATTGATTCCATTTTCCTCGCCTAGGCGTTCCGGTCGAGTAGTATAAGATACCGAGACACGCAGATTGTCATCGTTATTTACAAGGGCGTTAACTAGTGTTGTTTTACCTGCGCCTGAGGGAGCGGTAATAATGATTAATTTACCCTTCGCCATCTTGCTTTTCCTTCAATAGGTTCACTCAACGTTTTGGATCTGTTCGCGCATTTGTTCTATCAGCACTTTCAGTTCCACGGCGTCGAGGGTCGTTTCTACAACAATAGATTTTGAAGACAGGGTATTTGCTTCTCGGTTCAGTTCTTGCATCAGGAAGTCCAGGCGACGACCTTTTTGACCAGTTATCTCAATAACTCTTTCGACTTCATTGAGATGTGAATCAAGTCGATCTAGCTCTTCATCAACATCTGCTTTTTGCGCGAGCAAAGTGATTTCCTGTTCAAGTCTTATAGGGTCCAACCCAGCTTTCAGTTCTTCCAGTTTATCCGACAGGAATTGTCGTTGCCTGTCCAGTATATGCGGCATTCTTTCCCGCACACTAGCAACAATCTGTCTAATCGAGGCAATACGTTGGAAGAGCATTCCTTTCACGGCCTCTCCTTCCCGCTCACGGCTAGCGATGAGTTCTTTTAGAGTGTTTTTAAATAACTGGATTGCTTCTGACCTAAGTGCTTCGGTATCAAATTGCTGGTCAATAATAACGCCAGGCCAGCGAAGCACATCGATGCTATTCAGCTCTAATGTACTTCCAATCAGTTTCTGTATTTCGGAATTTGCTTGCGAGACTTTCTCAGCGAGCTCTTTGTTTATTTGCAAGTCAGCAGAGCTAGAGTCTGTTGCCCGGAATCGCAACCGGCACTCAACCTTACCGCGCTGAAGTCGCCCCCTGACAATTTCACGAATCGAACTTTCCATTCCACTTAAGGCATCGGGGAGCCTGATGCTGGTTTCGAGGTATCTGTGATTAACGGAACGGATCTCCCAAGTCAGGGAGCCCCAATCCCGTTCCAACTGCTGCCTTGAAAAGGCAGTCATACTTAGCATCATGACAACAAACTTTGCATAAAGAAGGCGCTATTCTATCGTAATTAGCGCAAGCACAGCGAGGAAACTTATTCCCTTGTCCTCGCACTGGGAGCGAATTTCAAGGATAATTCGCAGCAATTCCCATGGTCCAAATTAATTTGCTTTCGGAATTTCGATGACAGAAAAATCTCGACCTAGTAACAGGCGACCCGATGAACTGAGGGCGATTCGATTAACTAGGCACTACACCAAGCATGCGGAAGGATCCGTATTAGTCGAGTTTGGAGACACCAAGGTATTGTGTAATGCAACAGTTGAAGCATCAGTACCTCGGTTTTTGAAGGGCTCTGGCCGCGGATGGATAACCGCCGAATATGGAATGCTGCCACGTTCTACTGGGAGCCGAATGGATCGTGAAGCTGCGAAAGGGAAACAGTCCGGCAGAAGTCTTGAAATTCAACGCTTAATTGGACGTTCACTAAGAGCGGCGGTAAGTCTCGAAAAACTCGGTGAGCACACCGTTAAAGTTGACTGCGATGTTATTCAAGCTGATGGGGGCACTCGAACTGCGTCCATTACTGGTGGTTGTGTTGCTCTCGTTGATGCCATTACTTATATGTTAAAAA
>Ga0209034_10000329_pt1 | contig 23803 bp, 20 predicted proteins | sample MarorgKNORR_S2LV_2_FD_188219 | JGI IMG/M metagenome (GOLD analysis project Ga0209034, IMG submission 188219) | Marine microbial communities from the Southern Atlantic Ocean, analyzing organic carbon cycling - 250m_A/KNORR_S2/LV (SPAdes) (version 2) | ecosystem: Environmental > Aquatic > Marine... | reverse complement strand
TCTTCTAGTCCCTTCCACTGCTACATTTTTCAAACGGATGTCTATTGGGTCCATGCCAAGCTTTGCGGCAAGCTCGTTGAGGGCCTGCTCCATTCCAAATGCTGCATTGGGTGCCCCAGGTGCTCTGTACGCAGCTGTCTTAGGTTTGTTAACAACAACGTCATACCCATCAATGAGGGCGTTTTCCAGTTCATAGGTGGAAAATACACATTGCGCCGCTGCACCTACAGGAGAGCCCGGATAGGCACCTGCTTCCATGGCCATCCATGCATGTGCTGCGGTAATCGTACCGTCAGATTTAGCGCCAAGTTTTATTTTGATGTTGGATCCAGGGGTAGGTCCTGAGCCTTCGAATGTTTCTTTTCGACTCATTACTATTTTCACAGGAGCTCCTGTCTTCTTGGACAAGATTGCTGCTACAGGTTCAACATAAATTGGGATTTTCCCACCAAACCCTCCGCCAATTTCTGTGGGGGTTACTCGGATTCTTGAAACAGGTATCCCGAGCAGGTCGGACAAACTGTCTCTCACCACGAAAGACCCTTGAGTGCTACACCAGACATGCAACCTGCCATCTGGGCTCCATAGTGCTGTCCCGTTATGGGGTTCTATGTACCCTTGGTGAACTGTTTTTGTGTCGTATTCTCTTTCAATGATGACATCGGCTTCTGAAAATCCTTTCTGTACATCGCCTTTGACATGCTGGAAATGGCTGGCAACATTACTTACTTTGCCAGTGTCTTCTCCTAATTCCTGAGTAGTTAGGCCATCGTGCAATATTGAAGCTCCTGAAGACATTGCTTCTTGAGTGGTCATCACTGGATCTAATGCTTCATATTTAACCTCTATGAGAGCAAGAGCTTCTTCAGCCACGTGTGGATTTACTGCGGCAACTGCTGCGATCGCATGACCTGTATACAGGGCTTTATCACTAGCTAAAATGTTATCTCGAAGCCACTTTAATTTGGTCGTGTCTTCTCCTAAATCGACTGATTTGTCTCCCGTATTTGGGAAGTCGGAGGCAGTCGCAACTGCTTTAACGCCATCTAGTGCTTCTGCTTTGCTTGTATCTATGGACAGGATCTTTGCGTGAGCATGTGGACTTCTCAGAATTTTACCGTGAAGAAGTCCCGATGCGTCGAAATCGGCGCCGTAAATTGCCCTTCCGGTTACTTTATCTGCTCCGTCGTGTCTTACAGGTCTGGTCCCTACTACCTTGTAGTCAACGTTAGATAGGACCATATTTCTTTCGTAATCAGCAGTTGTCATGTTATTAGGCCTCCTGCATTCTTTTTGCTGCGTCTTGTACAGCTCTGACGATTTTGTCATAGCCGGTGCATCTACAAAGGTTGTTAGCCAACCAAAAACGTATTTCGTGCTCAGTCGGGTTAGGGTTTTGTTCCAAAAGTGCCTTTGAAGAAACAATAAACCCAGGGGTACATATGCCACACTGTAGCGCCGCATTTTCAAGAAAGGCCAATTGCAATGGATGTAAGTTACTTCCATCGGCTACCCCTTCAATAGTCTCTATGTTAGCCCCCTCAGCCTCAACACCTAATACCAAACATGATGTGACAATTCTACCGTCCATATTGACAGTACAGGCCCCACAGTTGCCGTCATTGCAGCCTTCTTTTGTTCCTGTGAGTCCTATGACATCTCTGAGGCATTCCAGCAAGCTTTGTCTGGGCTCACATAGGAAATCAATCTGTTCACCATTTATGGTTGTTGTTACATGTGTTTTTGTTGGCATTATTTGCCTCCCTGTGCGCGTTCTACGGCTGTATTCAATGCTCTTCTTGTGAGAACTTCGCATAAATGTTTTCTATATTCTGCGGTCCCTCGCATGTCGGAAATAGGTTTGGCCGCTTCTTTTGCAGCATTTGCAGCCTTTTGGATGGGTCCATCACCCACCGATTCGCCAACGAGGGCTGAGATTGCGTCAGGCACGGATATCGGAGTTGGTGCCACAGAGGCGAGGCTCACTTTGGCAGCGGTGAACTTACCGCCAGCTATGTTTACTGATACTCCAGCGCCAACAACGGCTATATCCATTTCATTTCTAGGAATGAATCTGATGTAGTTAGCTCCAAATCCGTCACCGGGGTTGGGCAGATTTATTGAAACTAAGATTTCATCTTTGCCAATGCAAGTTTGGCGGGGACCTGTGCAAACGTCCTCAACAGCCACTTCCCTTGTACCATTCGGGCCGGCTAGTGTGGCCACCCCGTTATGGGCGACAAGGTTTGGTATGGAATCACCACTAGGAGCTGCGTTACACAGATTTCCTCCTAGAGATGCCCTGCCCTGAATTTGAGTCCCACCTATAAGAGACGCTGAGTCAATCAAGGCCGGGTAGTGAGCTATAACATTGGCATCATTATAAATTTCATGACATGGCACTGCTGCTCCAATAGTTAGACCTTTGTCTGCACTATAGCTCAGCTCGTTTAGTTCAGGTATGTCCTTAACATTCACTACTACATCAGCGTCCACTCTTGGGTCTTTGACCCGTAATTGAACAATTAAATCTGTGCCGCCTGCCATTGGTCGAGCTTTTCCGCCAGACTGGGAGAGGATTTTAACGGCCTCATCCACCGTTTTGGCATTTTCATAATCAATCCACTTCAAGAGATTTCCTCCTTTGCCGGGGTGACTTTTCTTCAGTACCCTTCGTTCACTTTATTATCAGCAATTTGTATGGTTCACGAGTGAAACATATTTTCCACATAAATTGGAGCCGAAATTCGGCTCAAGTCTAACATATGGTTTTCTGGCTAACAATCTTCATTAAATGCATAGGCTCAACTAGCCTAGTTGAGTATTTTTTGAAAGGATATAAATCGAGGTATATTAAGAATTTTCTGGTTACAGAGCAGTCGCAACATTATCAATAACAATTTATCTCCAGCTATTACATTTAAGCTTGATTTAATATAGCTTTCAAATAGTTACCAGTTTGCGAAATTTCGTTTTTGGAGGCATTTTCAGGAGTTCCTTCATATACAAGATTACCACCTTTATCTCCCGCCCCCGGACCAAGATCGATAATCCAATCAGAGCTTTTTATCAAATCTAGATGGTGTTCAATCAATATAACGGAATTCCCTGCGTCAACAAGCCTATGTAGGACTTTGAGTAGCTGGGCGCAATCTTCAAACGAGAGTCCTGTCGTTGGTTCGTCTAAAATATATAGCGTCTTGCCTGTAGCTCTTTTTGAAAGCTCGGTTGCAAGTTTTACTCTTTGGGCTTCCCCTCCGCTTAATTGCGTCGCTGGCTGCCCCAGCTTTATGTAACCTAGCCCCACATCTTGTAGAGTTTGCAGTTTGTTTTTTATCCGTGGGATATTGGAGAATATATCCAACGCTTCCGTCACTGTCGACTGCAGAACGTCAGAGATGCTCAGACCACGGTATTCAATTTCCAAAGCTTCCCTGTTATATCTTTTTGCAGAACATTCTTCGCATGGAACTGACACGTCAGGAAGGAATTGCATTTCAATATTTATATATCCATCACCGGAGCATGCTTCGCAGCGCCCCCCTTTGACATTGAATGAAAATCTTCCCGGTTTATATCCTCTACTTCTTGCTTCAGGAACTTGCGCAAAAAGCTCTCTCATAGGCGTAAATGTACCTGTATAAGTCGCTGGGTTACTCCGAGGAGTTCTGCCAATAGGGGACTGATCGATGTTGACAACCTTATCTATGTTTTCGAGACCTTCTATAGATTTAAATTTTCCTGGCCTATCTTTGGCTCTGTAAAAATGTTGGGAGAGTCTCTTGTACAGGACTTCATTAATGAGGGTACTTTTACCAGATCCCGATACCCCGGTTATACATACAAGTATTCCCAGAGGAATGGCTACATCTATTGAGTTCAAATTGTTTTGTTCTGCACCCTTGATTTCCAGATATTTGCCGTTGGATGCTCGCCTGGTTTCAGGTGTGTTTATAACCTTCCTTCCTGATAGATATTGCCCAGTAAGTGAATATTTTGAATTCATTATTTTTGATACAGTTCCTGAGGCAACAATTTCTCCACCATGTTCTCCTGCACCGGGTCCCAAATCTACGATGTGGTCGGCTGCCCTCATAATGGCTTCATCATGTTCTACTATAAGAACCGTATTGCCGACATCGCGGAGGCCTTTCAGTGTGTTTATAAGCCGATGGTCATCAGCAGGATGCAATCCAATTGAGGGTTCATCGCACACGTACAAAACTCCCATGAGCCCGGAACCGATTTGAGTGGCAAGTCTGATTCTCTGAGCCTCCCCTCCACTCAAGGTTGACGCAGTGCGCGAAAGAGTAAGGTAATCGAGTCCTACGTTGAGTAGAAATTGGAGTCTTCCAGATATTTCCTTCAGTATCTGTGCGGCTATTGACTTATCTCTGTTCGACAAAGTTTTTGAATCTTCAAGTTTTTCTATCCATTCAGTAGCCTCGGTTATGGATTTGTCGGCTACATTCATTATGGTGTCCTTACCGATCGTTACAGATAGTGATTCAGGTTTTAACCGTTGCCCATCACAATCTTGGCAGGGAAGAGAGGTCATATACCTTTCTATGTCTTTTCGGACATTGTCGGATTCTGTTTCAGCATATCTACGTTCTAAATTCCCAATGACTCCTTCAAAACGCCTATTCCATCTAAAGGTTCTACCTCTTCTACTTCGGTAGGACATTTTCACCTTAGTTTTTGTCCCATTCATTATCATGTTTAATGTTTCAGATTCTATGTTTTTGATCGGTACATCTACTCGAAAGCTGGCCACCTCTGATAACGAATTTAATTGGCTCATATGCCAGGAGGAGAGTGAGCCACCTCTTGACCAACCTTCGATTCCACCCTCTTCAATTGTTTTTGATTTGTCTGGAATCACTAAATCTGGGTCCACAACCATTTTGAAACCCAATCCTGTGCATGTACCACAGGCTCCGTGAGGATTATTGAAACTAAAGGTTCTTGGTTCAATTTCACCAAGGCTGACATTACAATAGACACAGGAGAATGCTTCGGAAAAAATCATTTCCTCCTTTCCTGCAATATCTACTAGGACTATTCCGCCAGCCTGTTTTAAGGCGGCCTCTGTAGAATCACTTACTCTGACTTTGTCCATTTTCTCGGTGATTACAAGTCTATCGACGACGACGTCAATGTCATGCCATTTTTGTTTGTCCAGCTCGAAATTTTCGCTAAGATCTTTGATTTCACCATTTACACGTACTCGCACAAAGCCGGACTTTCTTGCAGATTCAAATACTTCTTTGTGCTCTCCTTTTCTTCTTCTCACAACTGGCGACAATATCTGAATCCGGCTGGAGACGGGCAACTCCGTAATTGAGTCGACTATTTGTTGGACGGTTTGACTTTGTACAGGTCTTCCGCATTTGTAACAGTGCGGCTTTCCAATTCTTGCAAAAAGCAATCGAAGATAATCAAATATTTCAGTTACTGTCCCCACGGTAGAACGAGGATTATGAGAAGTTCCTTTTTGGTCTATTGAAATTGCTGGGGATAAACCTTCGATGTAGTCAACATCCGGTTTGTCCATACGGCCCAAAAATTGGCGCGCATAAGCTGATAAGGATTCAACATACCTTCTCTGTCCTTCTGCATATATCGTGTCAAAAGCTAGAGAGCTTTTCCCAGATCCAGAAACCCCTGTAATCACTACCAGTTTGTTTCTTGGTATTGTGACATCTACGTTTTTTAGGTTGTGTTCTCTTGCACCTTTCACCACTATGTTTTTTGTTAGGCTGGGTTTAGGCGGCATCACACACTCTTAAGATGGAAGATTCTTTAAAGGTTTATTCTTTGATTCTAACATTTCACAACTCTGTTTTGAGAAAGAAAGTAATCTATTCTTCAGCCCTCATTGACCTGAACTGTCCACCATAAATACAATCGGCATGTGGGTTCGACCTGTTTGAAAAGATTTACCCACTGGTAACAGATAACCATATCGAAGGGAGTACTTTGGAATATGACTGATAGTTATAACAAACCAATACCGGTACCTACACCTGAATCGGATGTTTTTTGGGCGAAGGCAAAAAAACATGAGCTTTGGATTCAGAAATGTTTGAATTGTAATAAGCCATTTTTTTATCCGAGAATGAACTGCCCAAATTGTTTATCTGACAACCTTGAGTGGTTCAAGACGTCAGGTTTGGGCACTCTTTACTCATACATGATAAATCACAGGCCAGTCCCTGGCTTTGAAGAAGATGCACCCTATGCTATAGCAATTGTGCAATTGGACGAAGGTCCAAGAATGATGACCAACATTGTGGGGATAGAGAACACTCCAGAGAATTTAATCTTAGACATGAAATTAGAGGTTGTTTTTGAGGACATCGACGATGAAATTGCGATTCCAAAATGGAAACCAGCTTAAATTTAGTCAATGCCATTAATACCCGAGATAGGAAGGTAAACAATGAACTCATTAAGATATAAAGCTGCAATTGTAGGGGCTTCTGAAACCACAGAATTAGGTTCTATACCAGATAAAACAGCTTTTCAATTACATGTCGATGCAGCTGTCAACGCTATTAACGATTGTGGGATAGACAAAAATGAAATAGACGGAATAGCTACCACTATGAGTCCTGCATCCTTGGCTCATTATTTGGGGATAGTACCCAAATGGATTGACAACACTCAAGTCGGGGGAACTTCATTCTTGGTGCATGTGCGTCACGCCGCTGCGGCTATAGCCAGTGGGCTGTGTGAGACGGTGTTGGTATCTATGGCACAGAGTGGTCGTAACAGAGTAGGTGAGGAAACAGGTCGAATTGGTGATGTTTCCGGTCAATCAGGAGGCAGAAGAGATAATTCATTTCCAGGACAATTCGAATCGATATATGGTGTAGCTGGACCTACAACTCAGTTTGGAATGGGTGTTCTTCGATATATGAAGGAAACTGGATTGAGCCATGAGCAATTGGCATCGGTTCCGGTGGCACAGCGAAAATGGGCTAATAAGGTTCCCAGGGCGATGTATGGGGACCTTATTACGACTGATGACGTGTTCAATAGTAGGATGATTTGCTACCCCTTTCACCTTCTTGAATGTTGTCTTGTAACCGACGGGGGGGGTGCCCTGATAATCACCAGTTCTGAAAGAGCTAAAGATTTTCCTACCAAACCGGTTTACATTATTGGAACCGGTGAATCCGTCGAAACTCCGGTGGTAAGTCAAATGTACGATATGACAACCTCAGCAGCTTTTAAGACGTCTAGTAAAAAGGCCTTCGAGGAGTCAGGTATAACGCACAGTGATGTAGATCATTTAATGGTATACGACGCCTTTGCTCATTTACCAATATATGGCCTAGAAGATTTGGGATTTGTAAAAAGAGGTGAAGCAGGGGCATTTATTGAGGAAGGTAACACTTCTCCTGGAGGGAAACTTCCCATGAATACAAATGGAGGAGGACTTTCTTACACGCACACAGGGATGTATGGGATGTTTGCTATACAAGAATCCGTAAGACAGGTGCGAGGAGAAGCTGCTCATCAAGTTGATGGAGTTAAAACTTCATTTTGCCAGGGAGTTGGAGGAATGTTTATGGCAGCTGGAAGCCTTGTGTTTACCAACGAAGAGCCGCATAAGTAAAAGGATAATACTTTTAATATGACTGATATTTTGTGTTACAACGACAGTTATTTACAGGATTTTGAGGCAATCGTTACTGATGTTGTAGGGACGGGGATAGTATTGGATAAAACAGTGTTTTACCCAGGAGGCGGTGGGCAGCCTTGTGACACTGGCACAATAAAATGGGACGGTGGGTCAACTGAGATTTCTAAGGTTTCGAGGGTCGATGGCAAATTAGTTCACAAGGTGGAAGACTCGATGCCGGATGTTGGGGAATCTATAACAGGAGTAATTGACTGGGATAAAAGGTATCAACTCATGAGAACTCACACTGCTTTGCATATTTTATGCGGGGTTGTTTGGAGGGATTATGCGGCTCAAGTGACTGGAGGGAACATGACTCCTCTACAAGCTAGGATGGATTTTGAACTTTCTGAGATGTCGTCTGGATTTGCTTCAGAAATTGAAAACCTTGTAAACCAAGAGGTGCAAGCAGAAAGAGATATTAAAGTTTTTAACCTGTCTAGAGAGGAAGCTTTCAAAATCCCAGATTTGATAAGAATGAAAATAAATAAATTGCCTGATTCTATTTCGGAAGTACGAATAGTCGACATATCTGGTTTAGATCTCCAGGCAGATGGCGGAACCCACGTTCACAATACACGGGAAGTGGGCAACATAAGGGTGATAGGACATGAAAGTAAAGGTCGTATTAATAAGCGGTTGCGGATTGCGGTAGAAGATTAAAAAGGTTGATACCTAGGCTTTAAAAAGCTAGTATCTCGGAGCGGAAATATTTTGCAGTATGCGGAAGGTATGATTTACCGAAACAACTAGGAGAGAAATAATGGCATTTGAATTTCAAAATATATTGGCAAACCACATTCCGGAGACTTCTAGGGTCACGCCGGCAAGGAAAGGTAAGTACGATTTTGCAGTTGCTTACCCCGACCCTGTGTCTTTGCCACATACTGAAATTTTGGAATGCTTAAAAGAAGCGTTAGAAGAATCAGGTTCTGAGTTGGCTGTTTATCCACATCCTCAGGGGAACACCCCCCTCAGGCAATATATCGCTGAAAAAATTGGAAGAGATCGCGACATAAATGTCTCTGAAGATGAAATTATTTTGGGGAACGGCTCAGGCCAGCCAATAGACATGATATGCGCAGTACTTTTGAATCCAGGAGATATAGCAATTACTGACAGCTTTGTTTACGGCGGCACCTTGAATACTCTTCGACGACATTTTGCTGATATAAGAGGCGTCGATTCTGATGAAAAAGGCATGGACCCAGAAAAATTAGACGCAGTGATAGGGGAGGCTATTAAATCGGGACGCAAACCAAAATTTGTTTATCTGATTGCTACTTTCCAGAATCCCCAAGGTTGGACCATTCCTGAAGATCGAAGAAAAGAATTACTGGCTGTAACCCAAAAGCATGGAGTGCCCATATTAGAAGACGATTGTTACGCTGATAATAGATACGATGGAGATCTCCCAACATCGATGGCAAACCTCGACGATACTAACAGCGTAATGTACGTAGGTTCCTTTTCAAAAACTATTGCCCCGGGTATGAGCTTGGGCTATATGACGGCTCCTAAGTTGATACTTGATAGAGCTATGGGCGTAAAGAGTGGGCGAGTAAGTGAATTTACAGCTATGGCGGTCGAAAAATACGCTAGAAAATATCTTGATTCTCATATTGAAGAAATAAATAGCATACAAAGGACAAAAAGAGATGCTATGTTGGCATCCCTGGGTGAAAATTTTGGTACAAGTGCAGAGTGGAGTAATCCAGATGGAGGGCTTTATATTTGGGTAAAATTGAAGGAAGGCTCTGACATCGTCGCCCTAAATCAAAGGTCTGTTTCGGAAATTGATGTTGGATTTCATCCAGGGACTAACTACTCACCTACTGGTAAAACTGGCCAGGACCATATAAGACTTTGTTATGGGTATAACGAACCAGAAGATATCACTGAAGGGATCAGCCGACTTGCTAACTTCCTGCACAAGGAAGGCGTATTAGACTCCTAGAAACCGGTTGGGTCTGTTTAATTCCTGCTAAATTTGAATAGCAAGTCCATATTAAGAGTGCTCGTTAGACTTCGAGCTTCTCTTTTCAGTAATATTAGGCACAGCTCAATTCTTTTTGCGGCGGATGATTCTTCTAGAATCTCTTGGCGTATTTTGTTGGATCCTTGAAGTAATTGGCCTAGAAAGAAAGATAATTTTTCAGGTTCACTTGGGATTGGTGTTTCCGCAGCTCTAACCCAGCCTCCATTAAGATTCACAATCGATTTCAAATGACTAGCAGCAGCTGTTTGGGCATCTTGCTTGGATTTTTCAGTAACTTCCTCAGAGCTGTCTCCCGCGTGTGTTTCAACTAATGCTTCAAGGTATGCCTTTTCTTCGATTAATTCTAGTATTGTGAATCTAGTTTCTCCCACAGCGGTCAGATATAGACGATTTTGAGAAATTTCTCTCATTTGTGTTATTTTCGCCAGGGTCCCTACTTTGTGAGGGACTGCTGCACCGCCGACCTCTTTTCCCTCCTTGATTAGCACCACGCCAAACTTTGAGTTGGATTCTAAGCAGTCTTGGATCATGGAATGGTACCGGTCTTCAAATATTTGAAGCGGTATTGTTCCCCCAGGAAAAAGGACGGTACTCAGGGGGAATAAGGGTATTTTTTGTGTTTCCCTGTTCATGCTTAGATCCTCACGGTTCCTGTATAAGCAAGTTGTTATTCCGACGGATTTATTACGATGTATTATAGTTGTATTATTCGAATATCGGTAAGATTGATCTAATTTACAGTGGTTGGTAGGCTTAACGTTGATATGTCTATGGAATCATTAACATTTCTAAGTAAAAAAATGTGGAGGCCAAATGCACGAAGTATTCAGTGATGCCATTGAAAGGCTGAGCAACGGAGAAAAAGTTGTCGTCGCTACAGTGGTTCGTACAAAAGGGTCTACGCCCCAGAAACCTGGAGCTAAGTTGCTTGTAAGGGAAGATGGTTCCGGTGCAGGGACGCTTGGGGGAGGATGTGTGGAAGGTGATATTTGGTTTGCTGCTAAACAATTAATGCAAGATGGTGGAAGTACTGAATACCGAGAATATGAGCTAAACGAGGATTTAGCGGCTGACGACGGATTGGTCTGCGGGGGAACAATGTATTTCCTAATTGATCCTGTTTATTCGCCGGATGCATATTTACCTTATGCTTCCGAAATAGATAAAGCTTACTCAGGTGGAGGGGCAGTGGCCTTGGCTACAGTTGTTAAGAGTGGGAGTGATGGGAATTCAAGAATCGGTGATAAATTGTTTGTGAGGGAAAACGGGGAATTTGAAGGCTCTATAGGTAATGAAAAAGAAGATGAGGATGCAAAAAATAAAGCTTTTGAGCTTATGATCCATGGTCGCAATGAGTACGTTAAAACAAACTCAGGAACCGAATATTTTATTGAGGCATATACTACCCCACCTCAGTTGGTCATTTGTGGTGGTGGGCATGTTTCACGTGCTTTAGCTTCACTGGCAAAGCCTTTAGAGTTCAGGCTTTTTATCACAGATGACAGAGAAGAATTTGCAAATCCTGATCGATTTCCCGAGGCGGATATAATACTGTCTGAAACTCCTGAGGTTGCACTTCCAAAATTACCAATAAATCCGAACACCTTCATAGTAGTGGCTACAAGAGGCCATCGTTATGACAATGTTGCTTTGCTAGCTGCTGCAAAAACATCTGCAAAGTATGTTGGGCTGATGGGCAGTAAACGGAAAACTATTCTTATTTACGAGGATCTCATTCGGGAAGGCCTTGAATATGAGCGTCTAAATGAAATCAGGTCACCAATTGGACTAGATATCAGGGCTCGAACACCAGAAGAAATTGCAGTCAGCATTATGTCAGAGATTCTTATGTTCCGGCTTGGTGGTTCGGGTGCCCCCATGAAATTGGACAAAAAACAAATTGATCGCATTAGAAATAAAGTAGATAGAGATTCGAAGAGCTTTGTAGAAGCCACCTAGGTTATATATTGTCAATCACGGGTATTTTGACCGCCGCTGGGTTATCTACCAGAATGGGTGCCCCTAAAGCCCTCCTTCCCTGGCGGAATACTACTTTGATAAAACACCAGATTGGGTGCCTGCTTGGTGGAGGATGTGATCATGTTGTTGTCGTTTTAGGACACGAATGTATGGATATATCTAGGGAAATCGAGACAGGGTTTCCGGCGGGCGCTCCAATTACTATGGTCTGTAATATTGAATACGAGTTGGGAAGGGCTACCAGTATTAAGGAAGGGATACTTTCCGCCCCTTTCTACTCCAGCGGATTTTTGCTTATTGCTGTTGATCAGCCGACAGAAAATCACATCGTTTCAAGGATCATAGAGGAACATGGGTCTGTTGACGCTTTCATAACCTCCCCGAGGTACAAGGGTCAGGGAGGGCATCCAGTTTTATTTTCTAGTAAATTAAAGCCAGAATTGTTGAATATTGATGACGATACACAAGGGTTGAAACCTGTATTTGAGAATTATAGGTCAGTTTTGAACCGTATAGACTTTGACACACCCTTAGTTAGACTTGATTTAAATGATTACGAGACCTATTTGAAAAATTACAATTTGTTCTCTTAGGATGCGTGAAAATGTGGGTTATTTTCCTCTATTCGACCCACTTACTTATGGCCTTATCCAACCTCAGATTTAATTCTTCGTGGTCTTTTCCTAACGTACTTATGCTCTCCAGATCGCCGTTAGTTGAAGCTTCCTCCAGTTTTTCTTCTAATTCTGCAATTTGAGATTCTAAATTAGCTATTGAATCTTCATGATTTTCTTTCTTTGAGCGAGTGTTATTTCGTGGTTTAGATTTTTTATGATTGGTTTTGGATTTTGGTTTTGGTTTTTGAGGTGCTGGTAACTGAACTGGTCTATTATCTTCTGAAGGTTGAATTATTGGATTGGATTCAGACAACAGTTCTTGGTAAGTCCCTTCAAAATGGCGTACTGATCCATCTTCAATAATGAGAAGATTGTCTGCTAGAAGAGATATTAAATGACGGTCATGCGAGACAAACATTGTTGTGCCTTCAAAACCTTTTAACATGGATTCCAGAGCCTCCCTGCTCAATATGTCAAGATGGGTAGTAGGTTCATCTAGTACCAAGACATTTGGCTCAGTTATCAATAGCCTGCTCAAGGCTAATCTCCCTCTTTCACCTCCACTTAAAGAAGACACTTGATCGTAAATCTCTTCTCCAGTAAAAAGGAATCGGGCAAGAAAACTTCGTGCCTCTCCTATGGAAAGATTTTTAATTTCCAGCAGGGCTTCGAGTACTGTTATATTGTCAGCAATCTCATCTGAACCTTGTCTAAAATATCCGATCTTGACGTTATGTCCCAAGTTGGATGATCCTGATAAAGCTGGTATGTCACCAATAATTGTTTTCAACAAAGTGGTTTTACCTATTCCATTGTTTCCAATTATTGCTGTTGTGGTTCCACGCTCTATTTCAATATCAGGTACGTCAAACAGCTTAATTTGATTGCCTTCGTTTGAAAATCCTACGTCCAAGCCGTCAGTGCTAATCACTGTTTGCCCAGTACGGCTTGCAAAACTGGAAGATATGGAGACGGTTTGGTCATTTGAAGGAGCATCCATTCGCTCGATTTTATCGAGTCTTTTCGCTCTACCTCTTGCTTCTTTAGATCTTTGGCCGGCGTGGTATCTGGCGATGAAATTCTGTTCTCTTTTGATATATTCCTGCTGACGTATGTATTCTTTTTCAAACCGTGCATCCTCTTCTGATTTGAGGGTTTTATATTTGGAATAATTTCCGCGGTAAGATTTGAGCTGGCAATTATCTATCTCCCATATTTCAGAAGCTACTCGATCCAGGAAAAATCGATCATGGGAGACAACCATAAAAGCATTTGAGGACCTGTTCAAAAAATCTTCAAGCCACTCAAGCCCCTTAAAATCAAGATAATTTGTCGGTTCATCTAATACCAGAAGGTCAGGATCGGCTAGTAAGGCTGTTGCTAAAGCCGCTCTTGTCCTTTCTCCTCCACTTGCATCTGATACTAGTGTTGCGAGGTTTGTGTCGCTTAATCCTACACCTTCGACAACTCGATCCATCCTATTCTGATAATCATATCCACCTAATGACTCATATTCATCTAGAAAGTCTGAATATCTTTTTTCAGCCTGTGATCGCGCAGTTCCCTCAGATTCTTGGATTGCGAAAGCACTCGTCTCCATATCTTTTTCGAGTTGGACTAGGTGCTCAAAAGCTTTACTAATTTGGTCACTTAATGTTCCACTTCCTGACTGCAACGCAGTCTGTGGTACATATCCAACTCTGAGGGTATCGGATTTAAAAATATCTCCACCATCAAAATCTTGAAGGCCTAGTAAAACTTTAATTAGAGAAGTTTTGCCGCTCCCATTTGGGCCAACTATCCCAATGTGAGCTTTTTCATTTACTTGCAATGTCACGTCAGAGAAAATCTCTATGTCGGCATAATGCAGATTCAATTGTGAGGCGCCTAGTAGGGACATACATTCACTAGATTGATTAATAATTAATGGGATTAGTAATAAAATATAGTTAAATTAATAATGTTGCTTTTTATTCTATAGCGAAAGTTAAAGTTTTGGTGGATTGAATATGCCTTTTTTGCTTACTGTTTTGGCTCATCATTCGGAGCCAGGCGATCCTGACCTAATGAGTTGGCTGATAGATACGATAAGACATTTGATAGGTGGAGATTCTACCCTGGCCTTACTAGTTCTATTTTTGGTTATTATCGCTGTTCCGATAGCAATTGTGGCTGCATATAAAATGTTTTTCTAGAAATTAGAAAGGTATATCAGATAGTGAATACCAATTTGCATGCGGCTCTACCGGTATTCCCTTTGAAGTCAACAAATCACCGATTTCCATTTCCAAATTATTGTCCCGCTGATTGTTGTCAGTAGGTACCAGTGGATAAAATTTTGCTGATCTGTAATTACAGACCCAATAGGAGGGTTCATTTTTAGCCATGCCTTTGAATATGGCGGCTGTCATGGTACTGCCCAGTCCCAGGTTGGCTATATGAGAACTAACCGAGTTGACGTCATTTATCATTTTTTGAATTATTGGATTTTCAAATACAATCCAAGAACTATCATATTCACCAGATTTCATGCTAATAATTTTGGATGTTATAGGCTGCTGTTCGGGATGAATATTTTTTAGTGATGCATCAATATTTTCGAAAAACGGATCATCACTTGTGTTTAATAATAGAGCGGACTTTACTGAGAATGTGATTTTTTCTGTGCTTTTTGGAAATGTAAGGTTTTCAACCCTCAGAATAGTGGAAAGAATGTCAGATTCATCCGACTTAGGTTTATTGCGTTTGCCAAAGATACTTTTAAGTAGGCCCACAGTCTTTATATTACCTGAGTAAGTGCCAATTTTGCCGTTGCATTTCCATGAGTCTATCTATTCTCACTTCTGTCTTGGGGTGTGATGACATCAGTGATGCAATTGCATTACCTTGCAGCGCAGGAATAATGAAAAATGCGTTAGCATGCTCAACTTGGCGAAGATCTTTTTCAGGTATTTGCGCTATTTGTCCGCTTATTTTATTAAGGGCTGAAGCAAGGTTGGATGGGCTTCCAGTCATGATTGCACCTTCTCTGTCAGCTGCTAATTCTCTATATCTAGAAAGGGTACTTATCAGAATTTGACTAACAAAATAAATTACTATCACCCCGACATAAACAGCCATCATAATCATAGCAGCTTGACCGCCATTACCTTCCCTTCTATGTCCTCCAAAACCACCGAATAGGCTCATCCAAAATAGCATCTGCATCAAAAATCCAGCTATTACTACAATAAGGCTAGCCCATGTCATTACCATAACGTCGCGATTTTTTATGTGTGCAAGTTCATGGCCAATGACCCCTTCTAGTTCATCGTCATTTAACCGATTTAGTAGTCCAGTGGTCACTGCTACTGTAGCATGGTTTGGACTTCTACCTGTGGCAAAGGCATTTGGTGCCTCTATGTCCATTATTGCAACTGTGCGTGGTTTTGGAATGCCGCCAACTATCGAAAGTCTTTCTATCATGCCATGTAGTTTTGGTTGCTCCTCCGCAGTAACGGGTTTTGCCCCAGTAGTTTTTAGAACGAGTTTGTCAGACATGAAATATTGGAAAAACACCATTGCGATCCCCATACCAAGTACAAGAAAGAGAGGCAATCCGGAAATAAGCAATATTCCGAATAGGGCTATGTAAGCTACAAATAGCATTAGACCAGTCATTACCATTCTGATTGTTAATTGGTGATCTTTGCCAATTGAATTTCGTTGCATAGTTTTTCAACACCTTTGGGTGATTAAATGTCTTATTTCAATTATATTATATTTGTTGCTCTTATTTGTGCTTATCTGATTCACAAATTATGGCAACGAATATAATGCTTATGAAGACAGTGAATCATCTGATGAGGAAAACATAGTGGTCTGGAAAACTGTCGGTCAGTCTGCTTCCATCGAACGCATTTCGAGAGCTGTAAATCTTAAAAGGCTGTCTCACGCTTATTTGATATGCGGTGTGGCTGGCATAGGTAAACTGACATTTGCCCTTGATATAGCGAAGGTAGCCAACTGTCTTGAAATCGATGAAAATTTAGCCCCGTGTGGCTCCTGTAATCAATGTCACAGAATCGATTCCTACAATCATACTGACGTACATGTTTACGGTGTTAGGAAAGATCCTAAGGACGCAGACCGATCTGCCACTATGGTTACAATCGAACAACTCAGAGAAGATTTTCTAAAACAGGTTCACCGGAAGCCATATGAAGGGCGGACTAGAGTTTTTATTATCACCGCAGTTGAAGGTATGAGATCAGAGCAATCCAATATTTTGCTTAAGACTTTGGAAGAGCCTCCCGAAAATGTGATGATTATATTGCTGGCACAAAATCCCAATAATCTTTTAGCGACGATAGTCTCGAGGTGTCAGGTTCTGACGCTAGAACCAGTTTCCGAGTCAGAAATTCAGCAATATTTAAGTTCCATTGCTTTGGATACAGATGTCCCATTAGAGGAGATAGTAAAGCTTTCTAGGGGTCGACCAGAATGGGCACTTCGAGCAGCCACAAATTCTGACATCTTGGAAAATGTAGAAACAAACTTGAATCTTTTTATAGAATGCTTAACAAGTGGTCTCAGCGAAAGATTCAATCTTTCGAGAAATTTATCTAGTCAATTTTCGCGAGACAGAGAATCTGTATATGAATTTTTTGATACGGCCTTAACTTGGATGAGAGATGTTTTACTTTTCAGCAATGAAAGGATTTCGGAGGTCATCAATATTTCTAGAAAGGATCAAATTGGCCAATTTTCTGACATGTTGGACCCTGCAGATATTTTAGAGGTTTTAAAGCTTATAAGAATTACTATCGACAACCTCAGAAAAAACGTAACTTCAAGTCTTGTTTTAGATAATCTGATGTTGAAGCTTCCGACTGTAAATCTGTCGAATTGACCAAAATCCTAGCCTGCAATTAGTTTTTCCAGGGTATGAACGGCGACCACTCATCTTCTAGCTTTCTGTGGTAGAAGATGTAGTAAGGGTTTGGCTTTGGAGCGGATGGAAGCCTAAGCAATGTCATTTGAGCTTCCTTTGGTGTTCTTTCAGCTTTGTTGTGGTTACATTTCATACAGGCGCTAACTACATTTTCCCATACATGTTTTCCATTTCTGGATCTGGGTATCATATGGTCGATGGTTAACTTTTTGGTTGATACTCCACAATACTGACATGTAAAGTTATCTCTATAAAATAATGCTTGGCGTGAGAGTCTTCTTTCAACCATGGGCTTTTTGACCATATAGTAAAGTCTGACTACCGAAGGCATTGGGAATGCCTCGCTTGAACTTCTTATTTCGCCTCGCCCGTTTACTATCAGCTCAGCTTTTCCCCTGCCCATTAGTACAATTGCCCTTCTGACGCTACAAATGTTTAAGGGTTGGTAGTTTTGGTTTAAGACCAGAACAGGTGATTCTATTGTGGAGGCTGAGGCTGTGGTCATCCTTCTATTCAAGCTTCGAATCAAGTATTTTGATCGCAGTCATATAGTCTGTTGGTATGATTCCGAAGGCGTCGTCGGGCGTTATTTGGAGTACAGAAACAAAGATAGGGGCAATTGTTGAGTCAATTAAGGCATCTTCTATAGAGGTCCTAGTATTTTCTATCTTTGCATCTATTCCCTCTATGACGAGAATTTCTCCATTTGATATTAGAGAACTGCCGGGAACATCTGGTAGTTCATGAAAGTCATAGGCCAGCCTAGTAAGACCTGCTATTGTCACAGAGCAAATTATGACTCCAACAATCAAACCTAAAATTATTCCAGCTATTCGGCTAAATCCCAAAGTCGCTACATCAATGACCGTCAAAAATGGCTTGATGAATTTGAGTATTATTTTTGTTACGACAAGGGTTAAAATCAGGATAATTACATAAGCTACTATAGTGGTGGTTGTGTCAATACTAAGATTGACACCACTAAGTTCACTGACAGCTTTTACTGAATCTGATTGAAGGCCGAGGGCGTCACCTATAAGTTCGCCAATAGTTTGTGACACTTCTCCGGAAATTCTCCAGCCAATCAAAATTCCAATACCATATATGGCGGCGACAAATATTCCCGTTTTCAAACCCCAGTACATGGACACAATAAGGATGCCCAATATGACAAAATCTAACCAATTCATATTCAAACCTTATTTCGAGTCATCTATTCAGAAAACAGCTTCAGTTTAGCATAAGGTTCCTTTCGTTTTACTTGACGAGGGTACCTTTAGGTATTAGCTTCTTGGCGGTTCTACTGGGACCGGGTTTACAAGACCACTTCCTAGGGAAATTGGTACCAGTTTATCTAGCTCATCCAATGTCCATTTTCCGTCTTTATGAATGCTTTTTATTACGTGTCGCGGGGAATATAAAGATAAAGCCCATCCGCTTGTGCCAAAAACTTGACCTGTTATTCCTTCTGCGGCTTCAGAGGAAAGATATACTACCTTCGGTGCATTATTAGCCGGATCTCGATATTCCGGAGGGGGTTCAGACGGATTTACTACTGCTAATCCCACAGCTTCTCTTTGTTGCTGCCTTAACTCAGTGGTAGATTGGGGCACAGTATCTGTCATCCTTGTGGATCCCCCAGGGTATACGGCATTCACCATTATGTTGTATTGCTCGAGCTCTTTTGATACTGCTCTTGTGAAGCCAACCATGCCTTCTTTGGCTGCGGCATAGTTTCCTTGGCCGGAGGCGCCTAAGCCCGAACCAGATGAAAATAACACTATTCTGCCATACCTGTTTTTTATCATGTGAGGTACAACATTTCTTACCATGTTGAATGCGCCGTAGAGGTGAACTTGTAGTACAAGATCCCATTCCTCTTCTGTCATGTTAAATATCATTCTGTCTCTGAGAATGCCTGCTGGATGGCATAGTATGTCGACCTGACCAAACGAATCTATTGCGGTCTGAACTATGTTGGCAGCACTGTCAAAATCCGCAACAGAATCATATGAAGCTACAGCCTCACCACCTTCAGCTTTTATTTCATCCACGACTAAATCCGCAGGAGTAGCCGAGTCACCCGTGCCATCTACTGATCCACCAAGGTCATTGACCACAACTTTTGCACCATCTCTAGCCAACCATAGCGCAACTTCTCTACCTATACCTCGCCCGGCACCAGTTACTATAGCTACTTTTCCTTCAACCCTTTTAGTCACCTTATCACCTCTCGAAGTTCTTTAATTTCTTATTGTTGATTTTCTACCCTTTGAATCAGAAACCATATCCCATCATTTTGGGGAACAAAACGTCCATTTCTTCCATTGTAAAGTTACCCCATTTGTTTACTACGTTCTCGATGTCGGGGTTAGAGTAGACATATAGACTTCCTCCTCTAACTCCCAATACGTATCCATTTATATTTGGTGCGGCTTCAGTGCATAGATATACTGCAAGAGGGGCTACATTTTCAGCATCGTCTGGCGATCCATCTCCTGACCAGGTGGGGATTTCGGGTGATGGCCCTATGCCGGCTCTTTCATCCCTCGATGGGCCCGATATTTCAGGAACTCTGTGTTGATCTACTGCCCCAGGAAATAATCTGGTTTCGGCCATAGCTGATATAGCATTAGCTGTAACTCCATATTTACCTAGGTCTTTGGCAGTCGTTCTAGTTAATCCTATAATTCCTTCTGTAGCCGCTGCATAATTTGAGCGTCCAACATCCCCTAGTCCGGAATCTGCAACCATGTTTACTACCCTGCCGGACCTTTGCTGACGGAATAATATTCCAGCAAATTTTGTGGTGGTGAAAACACTTTTAGAATTATTGCGTACGACTTGATCAAAATCGGATTCTGTCATCTGATAGATCATACGGTCTTTTAATGACCCCGCAGAGTTAACGAGAATATCGATTTGGCCATAGTTGTCTACACAGGCTTGTATTAAACTCTCTCCTCCTTCCATCGTAGATACATCTGAATAATTGGCTATAGCTTTTCCACCGGAAGATTTGATTTCGTCCACGACTCCATCTGCTGGTATGTTTGATGCACCAGTACCATCGACTTCCGTACCTTTGTCGTTGACGACAATGGAAGCCCCTTCTTCAGCGAGGAGTTTTGCGATACCCCTACCTATACCTCTTCCCCCACCGGTGACCACAGCTATCTTTCCTTCTAATCTATTTCCCATTTTGTGACCGTCCTCTTTTAAATATTTTGAAGCTATATCGAATTATTCTGTGATTGGCGTTCTAAACTTGTGTCTAATCGGGCTCAATTATAAAAGCATAACTACATAAAAATAAACATGGCACTCATTCAGGCTATCTATAGTCAATTTATATTTTTGGATATTTCTTTAATGAAAGAAAATAAAGTCCCGTAGCGATAGCCTGAAAAGGAGATATAAGAGTTGAGACCAAAACATCCCCCAAAAGTAGAATGAAATCTGAATTAAGGTTTGATGAAACTAAATTTAGAGCATATGTTGGAATTGTCATCAGGATCAGTATGACAAGTCCGGTCCCAAAAGTTACCCACCACCTTTTGTCTACTAAATCCCAACTTTTCTGAATAGATTGTGTAACGCCAGTGTTGTCTAAGACCATCGACGGAAGAGCGAAATACCATCGGACTACTAAATAAATCAGAATTGGTATTCCTATCAATAATAAAGATAATATGAAAGGTATTATGAATAAGCCTATCAAGAATAGTGAAAGTAGCATCAATTTGCCGATCCGGGACAATGAGTAGTTGATGCAGATTATGGGTGAAACTTTTTCTGAGTTGGCGAATTGAGCAGACCCCACAATAATCGACATGATGGATATGAGATTTGCGACAAGCCCAATCGCTACAAAAAATACTATTGTAATTATTTTCCATATTGGTATTGCTTTGAATTCTGACAGCAAATTTTCAGAAATTTGACTGTCGTTGTATTGCTGAAAGTTTGATAGTGAAATTAATTCAGTTTCAAGTAAGGTTCGAATGATAATTCCAAGTATGAGAGTTGGTATTCCATTAATTAGAGCCAAAAATATGAAACTTCTAAAATTTTGTTTGTATGCGGAGACTGATGTAGAAATTAAATCAACTAGTTTTCCAGGTTCTGGGAGTATTTGGTCACTGTAAATAGCATTTTTGTCAGATTCAAGGAGCTTGGCGGAAGAGTCATCTAGATCTTTAGAGTCATATCTTGTTTCAAGGCTACTAGAAACAATTTGGCCACAATTTTTACAGAAAGTTTGATTTTTGTTTATTTCTCCACAACGATCACATTCGATTCCCAAATCGTTGCCACAGCCACCACAGAACAGACTTGTCGGATCATTTTCAAATTTGCAATGTTCGCAGGAGGACATTGCCTTATACAGGGTTGCCGTACATATCTATATGCTTAACGAGATACCCTAATTCCTCCAAACCTGTCTCCACTTTATCCCGGTCTCCTACGACTATTATTTTGGTTTCATCAAGAGAGAGGTGTTTCGATGCAGATTCTCTCACTTCATCCACCGTCAGGTCAGATATCTTCTTAATATTAGCTTCAAAGTGATTTATGGGTAGATTGAATCCTGCCATATTGAGCAATTGATTTACAATTTGTTGATTTGATTCAAATTGTGATGGGACGCTCTTAATCAAACCTTCTTTGGCTTTTCTGAATTCTTCAAGGCCGATCTCTTTACCTTCCCTAATATCACCCAGCTCCTTTAAGGTCTCAAAAACCGACTCTTTGGTTACTTCTGTCTGTACGCTTCCTCTTGCTAGGAATATAGAAAATGGCTTCATCCATTCGATAGAGGAATGGAACCCATAGCTGTATCCCTTATCTTGTCGCAGGTTCATGTTTAGGCGACTTGAATAATCTCCACCGAGTATGTAGTTCACAAAAGCGAGGGCATAATAGTCAGGATGTTCTCTAGGGATCGATATATGACCTGCTCTTAATATCGATTGAGCTGAACCAGGTCTGTCAACAAGATAAATAACAGGGCCATTTTGATCCGTCTTCTGTAGTTCCAATTCGGGAACCATATTTTTCTGTTTATTTGGGAGTTCTCCAAATTTTTCATTTAGTAAGTTAATAGCATCATCAGGGGATATATCTCCCACCACAAGAAATGTTTTGGTGGAGTTGTGAAGCATATCTTGATATTGACTTTGGATAGCATCCCTATTGATGGAACTTACACTTGTTTCGTTGCCGCTGATGGTATGGCCATAGGATGATTCGGAACCAAGCAAAATGGATCTAGTTGCGATCGCTGCTGTCGCATCGGCGCTATCTTGGATTGACTGTAGATCAGCCAGTTTCTCATTCCTAATTCGTTCTATCTCTTCAGTCGGGAAAATGGGATTGAAAATTGCGTCTGAAACTATTTCTAGTCCCTTACTAGTATTATCTGATACTCCTGAAACAGCTATGAAAGTATGCTCTCTGGATACATCCTTCGTAAGGTAAGATCCCAGAAACTCGATTTCATTTGCGATCTGTGAGCTGCTTCTACTCGGAGTTCCCTCAAACAGCATGTCGATCATGAATTGTGATAGGCCAGAATTTTCTTCAGGATCATTTGTTGATCCAGTGTCTAGGAGAAGTCCAATGTTAGTTAAAGGTAATTGAGGACGATGAACCATCAACACTTTTATTCCATTATTTAAGAACATTTCTTTCGGCTCGGGTGGTACAAAAGCCGTTGGAGTCGAGGGTCCTGGTGTTTTGCTTCTATCAATTTGTGAACTGATAGATTTATTGTCACTGAGTGGTTTTACATTTAAGCCGACAAAATTGTCATTTAACAGTTGCGCCGCCTTCGAAATATCTTGGGCGGTTACTTTTTTATATCTTTCCAGATCATTTTCTATAAGACTTGGGTCACCGGCCATAACATTAAAATGGTTTAGTTGATCTGCCTTACCCCCAAAACCTCCGATCTTTTCCAATTGACTTATATGGTAGGAGAGTATTCTGTTATGAGCTCTTTCCATTTCTTCGTCAGAGGGAGGTACGTCAGATATATCCCGCAAGGATTCTTGTATATCTGAATAAATGTCTTCGGTCGAGATACCTGGATTTGCTGTAGCAATTATATGAAATTCACCCGATATTTCTTGACCATGGTGATAGGCTCGTATATCTCTGGTGTTTTGTTTTTCGTAGACAAGTTTTCGCTCCAACCTGGAGCTTCTTCCATCTGACATAATCACTGAAAGTACATCCAATGCGGCCTGTTCTTCAGTGAATTCAGGCTTCGTTGGCCATGCGAGGTACAATCTGGGCAGGCTTACGGAGTCTTCTAGAGTTGCCCATGTTTGACCCTTTAGGGCAGAATCCATTTGGTGGAACCTGTCTATTGTTGGCCCAGGGGGTAAATTCCCGAAGTACTGTTCAGCTAAGCTGAGGGTGCGCTGTGGGTCTATGTCTCCTGCTATCGCAATACTTGCATTGGATGGATGATAAAACTTTCTAAAAAAATCTTTCACGTCTTCGATGTCTGCTCGATCCAAATCCTCTTGGGAACCTATGGTAGGCCAGTTATATGGATGAGGTATTGGGAAAAG
>Ga0209034_10000326_pt1 | contig 23843 bp, 25 predicted proteins | sample MarorgKNORR_S2LV_2_FD_188219 | JGI IMG/M metagenome (GOLD analysis project Ga0209034, IMG submission 188219) | Marine microbial communities from the Southern Atlantic Ocean, analyzing organic carbon cycling - 250m_A/KNORR_S2/LV (SPAdes) (version 2) | ecosystem: Environmental > Aquatic > Marine... | reverse complement strand
TTGCGGGCAAGGTACCGGGAACGCGCGTACCGATGCGAATGATTTCTAAATGCGGTATAGATCTTAGCTCGCTGAAAATCCGATCCAATTCCTTATCAGGAACGAGAAGCGGGTCGCCCCCGGACATGATCACATCCCGTATTTTCGGATTGTTTCGAATGTATTCTATCCCTTGTCTCAATGTTTCCCGAGTAACTATTCCAGGAAATCCAATTTTTCGTTTGCGAGTGCAAAACCGGCAGACTACAGGGCATTGATTGTTGATCATCAATAGCACTCGGTCTGGGTAACGGTGAACCAGTTCTGGCACAGGCATATCGCCTTCTTCGTTGAGAGGATCGGATATCAAATCTTCTTGAATGAAATCGTCCAATTCTTCGAGGGTTGGAACCACTTGTTTCCATAAGGGATCATTAGGACCTTTAATTTGATCCATAAAATAAGAATTGATCCGAATCGGGTAGTTTTCACGAACCTGTTCCAGCTTTTCCCTATATTCCTCTGATTCGGGAATAAAAGGAAGATCTTTGACTTTAACAGCACTCTGGCTGAGTTGTTTTTGCCATAATTCCATGAGTTACCTTTAGTATTTGGGAATCAAGAGTTTACGGAATAGTTGTTTTTTAGATAGTCGATGATTTCGTATTCATCTGCTAAAATGGTGTCACCATCGACCAAAACGGGAACGGTGGTTTGACCTGAAACTTCATAAACTTCTTTGCGCTCAGGATGCGACCAGGGAACATCAATTTTTTCATATTCAATACCCATTTGCGTTAGCTCGTTTCTTACCATTGCACAGTAACCACAGCCATCAATATTATATAACTTCATTTAATATTACCTAACTACATTAATTTTTTATTGCACACGGGGCCATTATAGCATCTACCATACCATGGATCTTTTTTTTATCATGAGGGCAAAGTGTTGCCAAAATGCCACCTAATTGAGTTGTCTCACCCAACACAAAATAATAGGGGGTTAATCTTACTCGGCTAGTCATCGTTTCAATTTTGCCTGTAGCCGGATTCAAAAATCGGCCTTCCACCTTTTTACCTTTATAAAACTTTTGCAAAACTGATGGTGGATTGGGAAAACGGTGCAAACTTGTCTTTAAGGTCTCTTGCCAGATTTCATTTGAAACATCGTGACCTATTACAACGCCTCGACTTCCCCATGCATCAGGAGAAAAACCCGATGGCTTGATCACCATTTCCCTTTCTTTTTGCGTTAACGGAAATAATTCTTCCCAATTTCTTACCGGAATTCCTTTTACTTTAAGATCTGGTATCACACCATGCGGCGGCAATGGACTAGGATCTAGAACCCAAGTTTCAGGGATTAGATGATTTAGAGCAGTAAAAGTTTCAAAGCCTAGCATTTTTTCCCAATCTAATTTTAAAGAAGGGTGAGAAAATAGTGCGAAACTGAGTTTTTCTTCCAACCAGGGTTTGTAAGGAGGAGTAGTAACCACTCGTCCTTTTTTAGTCGAATAGAGAAGTAACTCTGATTTAGGGATATTTTTTAGGTCAAATAGCTCAAAAAAACGATATAAAACGTCAACCCGTACCCACTTTTCTTCATGCTTTATAAAAAGTCCTTCCTCTTTGAAACTTATTTCTTTGGGGTGAACTACATAGACACCTTTTTGATTTAGTATTGATCCGAGGTATTGCATCTCACTGCGGTAATCTTTAGACTCATCCGATACAACAATAGCAACATTTGGAGAAGTTTCCTTAGACATTGATTCTGCCATTTTATAAAATAATGAAGGAATTCCATCTCCCGCCATTTCCCATAAAGGATTTTCATAAAAGGACATTAGAGCAGAAGTCAGTCCGAAACCACCGGGAACCGAGTCGAGTTCTGTTAGAGCAAATCCATTTTCTGTCACAATCACATCAGGTCTTATAATTCCCGGTAATGCCTGACGCATTCTTTTCATACGTCCAAACTCTAAAAGCTCCTGTGGTTTTCCCGCATCTAAGTATTCAGCAATCCAAGGGTGAAAATTACCTTTTATACTATCTAGGTAGAAACGGTTTAGGGCAGAATAAAACTTGAGCAGTTTGGGACCCAGTTCATGAAAAAAAGTGCTCTCCTCTTGGGAAAGAAAATAAGGCTCGGGAGAGATTCTCCAAGTATTTCCAGAATCTGAAAATAATTCATCTTTTACCAGAGAGGCCTTTATATCAAGGCACGTTTTTTCAGTTGAGGCAATCATGAGTTTTTAGACTAAAAAATAAAAAGGTAATTGTCAAATGTGAGATTTAAGATTAAATAAGTAGAAGTCAAATGTTACAATACATTCTAAACCAATATGGATTGATCAAAAACTATGAAAAAACCCCTTCAAACTGGAATGACAATACCCGTTTTTCCTCTACCGACAACGGTTTTTTATCCAGGAACACCTTTACCCCTGCATATCTTTGAACCACGTTACCGGCAGATGACTTCAGATGCATTGGAAGGTGGACGGAAAATCGGTATGGTTCTCCTGAAACCTAATTGGGAAGAAAATTATTTTGGCAAGCCACAACTATATTCTGTAGGCTGTGTCGGAAATATTGAAAAAGAGATTAAACACCATGATGGAAAATATAATTTTACATTAATGGGACTTCGACGATTCCGCATCGTTAGCGAAAAAGAAGGAAAGCTTTATCGCCAGGCTGAAATTGAATTGCTGGAAGAAAAAAACGAACAAGATATTATTGAAGGCCACCAGAACGAGTGCCGTGAAAAACTGATAGAAAATTTTCGAGAGTTTATAGGTTATATACCTCAGGGCAATCCACAAAAAAAAGAACCTAGTTGGGATCTAGGTAATAAGCTAAGTGAATTTGTCGATAGGTTCGCCTACCAACTTGATCTCTCCTTAGAACAAAAACAAAATCTCCTAGAAGAACAGGATGTTCTAAAACGCGCGAAATTTCTTCACTCTTTTCTGAAAATGAAAATAGAGCTTATCCACCTCTCCAAAATGCGTTCCACTCAGGACCCCCGGTGGAACTAGCCAGCTAAACAAAGAAATAACTCTTTACTAAATTTTAGTATAATTCTAGCTTTTGAGATAAACAAAGCTTACATATTAACGAAACTTAGAATTGGATCGCCCAGTATAATATTTCCATCAAACTTATTTGTTAGGGAAGGATAATACTTAAACAAGTAACACCGCCATCGGCTTTTTCAAATTCACTCATTTCCAACTCAATGGTTTCAAAACCCTGTTGAAAAATTTTTTTTCTAACCATTGGAAATCCGGCAGGCATAAAGATCAGATTCCCCATAGCTAGACAGTTCGCAGCGTAGGAATTTTTTTCTTCCACCTCAATCCATTGAAAATCTTTAAATACGCTGCTATCCACCCTTCTAGAGTTAAGGAGTAAAATATTATTGCCCAAATAACTAACAGCGCTTTTTAAGTGTAATCCTTTTAAAATTGGCACAGAGACCACCTTCTTATTGATTTGCTGGGACAAGCTTTCAATGGCCTTAACATCAGTCCGCCCTGAAAGCCCTATAAAAATAGAATCAGGAGTATCCAAGATATCTCCTCCGTCTAGATAGGGAGGGAGGCGCACTGTTTTACGATAACCCTTAAGGATTTTTTCTATTGATTCGATTTCGTTCCGTCGAGTCTCTTCTTTTAAAAAACACAAAAAAGCTCTATCCTCAAAAACAAAAGCGGTGTCTTCCACAAAAGTGGAATCGGGAAGAGAATTTTCCGGTGGCATTGCTAGAATTTTGGCTCCTGCCTTTTTAAGTGCATTTACATAACTTCGATGTTGTTCTCTTGCTCTGGAAAGATCAATTTCTTCTTTCGCCGGGTGGCTGGAAATCGCTTGCGGGAAGCTGACACCAGGTGGTCTCACGAATGCTGTGAAGGATCGCATAATTAGAGCAGCAGGTTCAATCTATGGTTGGCGTGCCCATCAACCTTGAGAAATAAAGCATTGGAAATAATTTTTTTGATTTTCTATATACCTTCATCATGGCTTTATTCGGTTTGAGCCCTTTCGCCGTTTTTTCAGGTTTTGCTATATAAGTAAATCCATTGATCATCAAAAAATCGTGACGATTGAACCGCATGACCTTTCGTTGATATTCATCCGGATGGCCGTATATTTCATCCAATTTTATTACAAATTTTTCTTCCATTTCGTAGAGTTCCCCATGCATCATTCCGGATGTGTCATTAGTCGGCTCAATATTAGCGTGTCCTAAGCCTTCCTGCCCCCCGCTATCTTTTGGGATTTTATTGAAAACTCGCCTCCAACCCGACAAGCTCACGGAAGACTTAGAAATATATTCAAGACCTTGCTCTTTAAAAACTTCTTCATTGACCAATGCGTCGTAAGCAAAAAATTGTACAGCATCTATCATAGGTTTATTACTCCAAGCCTGTTTTATTTCAATTAATTTAAATGCACCCACCATGCAAAGGTTAAAATCTTGCCGGGGTTTGGGACTTATGATAATATCAAAAAAAGTCTCCCCTTTTACATTTTGTTGAATTTTTTTTTAGGGGAATGGCAATTCTTGCATCCCAATTGATTAAAACAATTAAATAACAGTCCCCAAGAAAATATTAATAGTTTTTATTTAAGGAGTGATCTATGTCAGCCGGTAAAGTAGTAGTTGTTTCTGATAGTGAATTTGAGCAAACAGTTCTTCAATCTGAGATCCCTGTAATGCTCGACTTCTGGGCCGAATGGTGTCAGCCCTGTAAAATGCTCGCTCCTACCGTTGAAGAACTTGCTGGAGAATTTGATGGTCAGATTTTGGTTGGTAAGCTGAATGTAGATGATAACCCCAACACAGCCACCAGCTATGGAATTCGTGGTATTCCCACTCTCTTATTTATTAAAAATGGCCAAGTCGTTCAGCAATTGGTGGGTGTAAAATCCAAAGCTGAGATAAAAAAAGTAATTGAAGAAAACCTTGGATAAACAACATAAATAATACCCAAAAAGCCCTTTCCCAAATGGGAAAGGGCTTTTTTTTTAGTATCTCCTTGTTTTCCAAAAGGGAATTCCAGTTAACCTTATGAAAGAAGCGACATATCTCTAGTCTTTGAGGACTTTATAAATGTAGTATTGTTGAGAGATGGTCAGCATATTGTTCACCGTCCAATAGATTACCAGCCCTGCTGGAAAGGAAATAAACAAAAATGTGAATACAATAGGCAAAAACATCATAATTTTTTGCTGCATGGGATCACCTACTGAAGGGGTCATTTTTTGTTGCAAAAACATGGTGATGCCCATTAAAACTGGTGTTACATAATAGGGATCCTGAACCGAAAGATCAGTGATCCAACCTATAAATGGAGCGCCGCGCAGTTCAATCGAAAAAAACAACGCATGGTATAAAGCTATAAAAACTGGTATTTGCAATAGCATTGGCAGACAACCGCCTACAGGATTAACTTTATGTTTTTTATAAAGCTCCAGTAATTCTGCATTCATCTTCTGCCGATCATCCTTGTTCCTCTCCTGAATAATTTTTACATAAGGTTGGATTTTTTGCATGCCTTTCATGGATTTAAAACTTTTATGTGTCAGTGGAAAAAACAATAGCTTGATGATTAAGGTCAGAAAAATAATCGCCCATCCATAGTTTTGAGTTAACCCATAAAAATACGCCAGCACTTTCAAAAGCGGTTTGACAAGAAAGGCAAATTTATTTCCAAACCATCCATAGTCGATCATTCGAACTAGATGGTTACCCTTCGCTTCTAAAATTTCCAGTTCTTTAGTCCCGGCGTAAAAAAGGTGTGAAGCAGTCGCAGCTGATTGAACCGATTCGTATTCCAAACCAACAAAAACTTGGTCTTTTTCCTTAAATACTATCCCAGCTTTACTTCCTTGAAGTGGAACCAGTGCAGAGCCAAAATATTTATTCTGGAATGCCACCCACTTCATCTCTCCCCTATGGTATACCGTTGCGTTCAAATCTTCAGGTGGATGCTCAATGCGTTCATTGTTGTTAAAAACGGTTGCACCGGAAAAGACAATGTAATCAGTTTGCGATGAAATATTCCCACCCATTCCCGGACCTAATACAATTTTGTATTGCAGATTTTTATTCGCTAAAGGAGGAGCGGTAATACGCGTTTTTATTTCCATCATATAATCATTGAATCGAAATTTAAATTCCCGGAAGACTTCCAGTCCTGATTTATGCTTCAGGGTAAACGTCAAAACTCCTTCAGGACTAGACTCGCTCAAGAAAAGTGAAGTTGTGGAAGGTTCATAATAAGCGTTTTGCAAAATAGAAGTAATTTCTGGGTCGTCTGACTTAAGAGACAAAGCTGCAGTTAAGTTATCTGGGTTTTTGATTAGGTTGATAACATCGCCATTATCATTTTTAAAACGCGGCAGAAGAATTTGTTTCAGTACTCCACCTTTATTACTGAAAATATAATGAATTTCTCCGGATTCAATCTGAACCTCTTTTTCATTTCCCGGATACGGGTTTCTTAGTTTTGATGCAGGAATAGCTGCTGATTGGGATCCAGCTTGCGAACTTGGAGCTACTGGTATGGTGTGATTTTGATCTGAAGAAGGAACAAGAGGTTTCTCCAAATTTCTAGCGGTATCCATTTTTTTTACAGGTGGCGGTTGGAATTGTGCCATGAAAGCCCCCCAGCCAATAAAAACTGCCAATGATAAAACAAAGGCGAGTAGTAATCTTTTTTCCAAATCGAATCTCCGCTTAACTAATAAAAATTATTTTAACGGGTCTGCACCACCCTCATGGTAGGGATGGCATTTAAAAATACGAGCAACTATCAAAGTAACTGCTTTAGCTAATGAATAGCGCTGGAGAGCCTGTGCCGCATATTCGGAACAACTCGGATAAAAACGACAAGCTGGAAAAAAAAACGGCGAAACCCATCTTTGATATCCACGTACCAACTTAAGAAAAATCCAATTCAACATGGGGGACCTATTTCGGGCTGGGAAAGATTAAAGTCGGGGAGTCACTTGATAGCCCTAAGGGCATTTGAGAGCTTTTCATCTATAACCTTGTGGGACTTACAAACCATTTCTCTTCCAGAAATCACAACTATATCTGTTTCTGGAACCATTTGATTTTTTATATGCCGAAATGTCTCGCGAATGGCTCTTTTAACCCGGTTTCTTGCTACTGCTTTTCCAACTTTTTTAGATGCGATAATCCCCAGTCTTTTTCTATCCAAGCCATTTGGAAGAGAAAAAACAGTAAACATTTTTCCTATACTTTTCTTTTTACCTTCAGCTAGAACTTTGTCGAACTCGTGTCTTTTAGTAAGTCGTTCTAGTTTGCCAAACGAGAATTTACCCATTTTTCAAGCAGATAGGTTTTTTCTACCTTTTCGCCTGCGATTTGCCAAAATCCGTCTGCCTCCAACTGTGGCACTTCTTTGTCGAAACCCGTGAACGCGTTTTCTTTTAATATTGCTGGGCTGAAATGTTCTTTTCATTGCGCTTTCCTTACTTACAAATACGAAAAACCCGCCTTAACTCAACAATTCAGGTGTTTAAACATCCTTCAAGTGAGGAAAATGCGGGAAGGTAGGTGGATTATTTCACCGGTAGCCTCTCTTGTCAAGAACTAAGCCACCAACGCTGAAATTGTAATAAACTATCCATAAACATATATATTAGTCTTATATTTCCGGATTTTTTCTTTCCACGGCATCAGCCTTCCTCCCATTCAGACCCCGTGAATTGCCAAGGATTAATTATAAACCTTTAAGAGGCCTCAAAAATAAAACGTTTTTAGTATGTTATTTTTGACTAAGGCGTAGCCTTGTTGCTTTCCCCGCAGAGGGGAAAATGGTATCATTTTAATATCATGAAAACATTATTGATTTTTCCGGCCCAATGGTATCCGACTCAGCCTTATCTGAGCACCCCTTACCTAACTGCTTTTTTGCAGGATAAGGGATGGCAGGTATCGCAACGAGATTTCAACATCGAATCTTACGATAATTTCTTATCCTCTCCATTATTGCGTCAAGCAGAAGAAATGATGAGGCAACGTCAGCAGTCTTTAAAAGGACAAGGTTCACTTTCAATCAAGGAAAAATCACATCTAGATGTTCTGTCGATGGGGCTTAAATTTTCGGATAAAATAATTGATGGCGTAGAAGAAGCCAAATCAGTGATGCGAACACCAGAGCGTTTCTTCGATTTTAGCGCATACCAACAGGCAGATATGGTTATAAAATCTGCCTTAAAACTCATTTCCGATGCCTACTCACCGGCTATATTAAGCCTTTCTACCTTTGAAAGCGGTACCCGAGCAGAGGAATCGACCGAAAAAGCCCATGAAACGACACGCGATACCGCTACTAACCCATTCATCAATCTGTATGAAAATGTATTAATACCTACAGAAAACTGGCAGGAATATGACGTGGTAGGAATATCTATTGTAGGTATATCTCAAATAATCCCAGGACTCACTCTTGCGAGATTATTAAAAGAAAAATATCCCCACATACATATTACTCTAGGCGGCCCCATTTTCAGTGTCAACGCAGGTCAATTGATCGGTCATCCTGAATTTTTTGAAGACTTTTGCCATAGTGTTGTGACCTTCGAGGGTGAAGAACCCATGCACCGCCTACTATCTGCCTTGAAAGCGGGGGATTCTCTATACACCGTTCCGAATCTCTTGCATGAGGATAGCGGAAATGTAGTTCAAAATAAAGAAAGGGTGGAACTTAGATTTGAGGACTTGCCGAACCCGGTTTTTGACGGCCTCCCGATGGATAAATATTTATCACCCTATCCAATCATTCCTGTGTTGCAAAGCCGCGGTTGCTATTGGGGTAAATGTACATTTTGCACACATAGTTTTGTTTATGGCCATCGTTACGGAAAACAAAAAACCCAGGCAATGGTGGATGAGCTAGAAAATCTAATGAAAAAATACAATACGAAATATTTTACATTTTCCGATGAAGCCGTGTCTCCGCATTCATTAAATGACGTATCAGAAGAAATGATTGAACGCGGAATCGAAATCTGCTCCCTGGCTTTATTAAAATTTGAAAAGGTAATGGACGAAAATTTGTTTTTAAAAATGAAAAAGGCCGGGTTCAAATTCCTTATGTTTGGGCTAGAAAGTGCAAATGATAGAGTTCTAGCTCTCATAGAGAAGGGAACCACGCAGGAAGTAGAACGCGACGTTTTAATAAAAAGTCATAACGCTGGAATCTGGAACCATTCGTTTTTGTTTTTCGGATTTCCAACAGAAACACAAGCAGAAGCTCAAGAGACCATCGATTTTCTAAGAAATAACCTGCAATCGATACATTCTTTCGGACCCGGGGTATTTTTGTTGAATCGTGATTCCAGTTGTTACCAATTTCCAGAAAAGTTTTCCATTGAAAAAATAATCGAGGACCCCGACCGCAACATCGCCATGAATCTGGACTTTATTGCAAAAAAAGGTATGACCCGGGAGGAAGCGGTAGAAATGAACGACACATGCATACGTATGGCAGAAAAGTATTTCGAATCACTTAAAGTCTGGGGCACGCTGCCACGCGAACATTTTCTACTCTACATCGACAAATTTGGGAAAGACACATTAAATGGCAAACAACCTCCTGCTGAAGAAGAGGAAAAGGTTCTTTGTCGAGTCTAGTTGCAAAGAGGCTTAGAAGCTAACTATGAAAAACTTACTTATATTTCCACCCGACTGGTTACCCTCAGAACCTTATTTGAGTCTACCTTCCTTAGCTTCGGTATTGCGTCCCGCTGGGCACCAGGTTGTTCAAATGGATATCAATGTGGAAATGTATGATTTATTTTTCAGCAGACGTTTTCTGGAGCACGTGGCCCAACGTATCGCTCATGAAAAACAGCACCTTCAAGAAGTGCAAGAAAAACGGGTTCTAGACCAAGAAGAACAGGAGCTACTCGAACGATTACTGACTTGCAACCCCGAACTTTTTGAACAATTCTCAAATGATGTTGAACGTGCCAAGAAAATTTTACGCAGCCAAGCCTTTTATGACATTGACCAGTTAGAGTGGGCCACAAACTGCCTTCATCAAACCATGGCCTTAATCAGCCTCGGTTATTATCCAGCACAAATTTGTTTCCCACCGATTGAAACCGATATAGTTTACAAACCATTTATGTCCAGCGAGATCATTGAATCGCTTGATGACGATCAGATTAATATTTATAGAGATGTTTATAGCATGCTGATTCGCCCCGTGGTAAAACGCGAACAACCCGCAATGATAGGCATATCAGTCGTGCAGCAGAAACAGCTGATCCCAACATTTACTTTTTGTAAAATGATAAAAGAGGAGTTTCCGGCAATCCATATCACATTGGGAGGTAACATCATCACGCGAATCCGTGACATGCTTCCAGGAATGGATAACTTATGGGAACTTTTCGATAGTGCTATTGTTTATGAGGGCGAATCCGCTTATCTTAAGTTGACCGAGGCTGTTGAAAATGGCGATGAATTTGGAAACTTGCCCAACCTAATTTATAAAGACGAAAAAGGGGTGCATGTAAACAAAGAAGTTTTTGCGGAATCTTTGGCAGAACTTCCACCACCAGATTTTGACGGACTACCACTTGAAAAATATTTTGTTCCGCAACTGATTCTTCCTTATCTGGCAACACGTGGATGTTATTGGGGACGTTGCACTTTTTGTGACCATTTTCAGGGTTATGTGGAAGGTTTCCGCACTAAACAAGTCGATCATATCATTGAAGAAATCAGCTTCCTGAGAGAAAAATATGGAACCCGTTTTTTCCATTTTACTGATGAATCTTATCCACCAGCATTATTTCAGAAACTTTCCCGCCGTTTAGTTGACGATAAACTCGATATTGCATGGACCACACATATGCGTTTCGAAGAATCCTTACTTGAAGAAGAGGTGTGGAAAGATGTGGCAGAGTCAGGCTGTAAATACCTTCACTTTGGCTATGAATCGGGTAATCAGCGCGTACTGCAACTGATGGATAAGGCTACAAAACTCGATGCCATTGAAACTAACTTACGCATGTCTTCGGAAGCAGGTATATGGAATCACTTGATGGGCTTTTTTGGCTTTCCCGGAGAAACCAGTAAAGAAGCAGACGATAGCAAAGCCTTTGTAGAAAAAAATAGTGCGCATATTCACTCCCTTGGTTTCATGACATTTGTATTAGGAAAATATAGTCCCATTGCATTTGAGCCGGAAAAATATGGAGTAACCTATTATAAAAATCCAGAATGGGATCTAGCATTGGATTATTATTTTACGGCTAAGGATGGGCTCAGCATTCAGGAAGCTTTAGACGTCTTCGATGAGTTTGAAAAAAATCACAATACAAAATGGGACCTTAGAACCTGCGTTCGTGAATATATTTTTCTCTACATCGACAAATACGGATCAAACAACCTGCCACAGTTAAAAATGACCCAAGAGCAACGCCGGCAAATGCAACAGCCTGCAATCGGCATGGTTTAGCGGCGAACCGCTTCTGGGAATTAATCAAGACGTTTGGGGTAATTTACAATGCATATCTATTCTTCGTCATAAATAACCACATTTTCATATTCGTTGGGATCGTTACGGGAAACAATTGCCAAGGCGGTTTCTGTATCACTTAAATTGACGGGTTTATGAGGAACTCCAGGGGGGATGTAGACAAAGTCCCCCTCCTCGTTAACCGTAGACTCTTGCAAATATTCTCCAAACAAGGTTTTCACCTTACCCTTTAAAAGATAAATCGCTGTTTCAAAATCTTTATGGTAATGGGCTTTGGGCGAACCACCTGGCGGAATTACCGTCAGGTTCATGGACAAAGCTTTTGACCCTGCGGTCGCCTGTGAAATTCCAATATAATAGGGAAGGTTCTGTTTAGTAGTTATTGTTTCTTCAGGACGAACAGTTATAACTTTTCCTTTTAGATTCAAACTCATATTTGATCTCCTATGAAAAGGAAATTATACACCTGAAAAAAACGGCGGCCATCAAATTTCTATATAGAAACCATCGTCATGAGTAGAAACTTTATAAACCGGGGTGGTATCAGAGTGGTTCCATTTGCAATAGCCTTTTCTAATATTCCAGCCACATTCTTCCCTACTGCAAAAGGCAAACATTCCCTTTAAAACTCCTTTGGACAGGCTACCCTCACAGCTTTTGCATTTATCTGCAATACAATAAAACTTTCCCTCAACATTAAAAAATGCGAGAACATACTTCCACTCTGTATAGGGATGTTCGAGGTTAATTTGTTTTCCATTTCCCTCTTCGGGTGCTTCGTCTAATTCTAGAATTTTCACATTAGACATTGAGGCTAGTCCTCTGGCAAGTATGGACCATATCGATCACGATAATATTTTTCAAGATCCCACCTAAACTTACCTTTCAAATGTGGCAATTCTTCCCCGACCTTATGATCAAAAACAATATATTCCTCTGACTGCTTTTGAATTTCCTCTTCCCTTTTAACATTGGGGTCGAGATATGAATCGCCCAATGAAGAAGTCCCGACAATCAGTTTTTGCCCTCTTTTGATCCATCGTCCTAACATCAGTCGCTCTTCATCTGTTCCCGGTTCTATTGGCATGATTACTTTATATTTTTTAGAAAAAACCTCATATGTCCCACTTATTAGGGGGAATTATTAAAAACCCATCTCGAAGAAAAACGGCGCTTATCAACAATTCAAAACCACAATTTATTGCGACCTTCAGCTCGTTAGTTGCATTGTTAAGGAGGAATAAGGTAGCATACATCCTTATCTAATTTCAATTTTGTCGTGAATACCTTCTATTTAAAAGAATTAGAGGAAAATTATGTCAACTGAACAGCAATCCGAAAAAACTGCGGAAGAATATTTTAAAGACGGCTTGGCTTTTAGCAAGCTGGGAGACGACCGCAAAACTTTCGAATCTTATAAAAAAGCTATTGAACTTGACCCAGACCATTTTCTGGCCCACTTTAATATTGGTATCAGATATGGAAAGCTGCGTATGAACCTGGAAGCTGCAAAGGCTTTTCGTGAAGCATTACGATTAAAACCCGAAGCACCAATGGTACATTACAGTTTAGCAGTTGTAAGCAACCTCATTGGCGAGATGGAAGAAGCCTTCAAGCATTACAAAGAGGCCATTCGCATCAATCCGGATTTTGGTAGAGCCCACAGTAATATCGCTATGTTATATTATGGAATCAAATCTGGCAAAGAAGCAATTCACCATCTTGCGAGAGCAGCGGATATCTTCAAAGAAACTGGTGAAGATTTTATGGAAAAAAATGCCCGAGATTTATTACAGGAATGTGGCAAAGAATTTGGCCTAAAACCTGAAGATTGCCAAAATTTATAAGCCGTTACATGGAATTTGATGTCGCAATTCTAGGCGGTGGCTCGGCCGGTTATGCTGCAGCATCTGCAGCTCAGTCACAAGGTGCTAGTGTTGCCATTGTTGATCCTGGCCCTCTAGGTGGACTCTGTATCCTACGTGGATGCATGCCTACTAAAACCATTCTCCGTTCATCTGATATCATTTCTTTAACTCGGCGGGCTAAAGAGTTCGGGTTTTTTCCCGTTGATGTAAAAGCTAATTTAGCAGCCATCAATGACCGCAAAAACCAATTGATTGGAGAGTTCACCAATTACCGTATCGAACAGTTGAGAAACACTCGCTTCACCCTTATCGAAGAAAAAGCCGAATTTATATCCCCCCATGAAATCCAGGTAGGAGCTAATACTCTTAGAGCCAAATCTTTTATTATTGCTACCGGTTCTGTGATTGCGGACTATCCAATATCCGGACTAAAAGAAACCGGATATATCACCAGCGATGATGCTTTGACCCTTAGAAAAGCTCCAGAGTCCTTAATAGTTTTGGGTGGAGGCGCTGTGGCCGTCGAACTAGCACAATTTTTTCAACGCATAGGGACTTCAGTTTCATTATTGCAGAGAAGTAAACATATTTTATCGCAAGTCGATGAAGATTTAGCCAGGCCGGTCGAAGATCGTTTTCGCGAAGAAGGAATAAATCTTTATACTGGAACAAAAATTTTTAAAGCTGCCAAAGAAAACCAACGTTCTGTAGTCTACTTTAAACACGAAGGAAAAGAAAAACGTTGCGAAGCAGAAACTATTTTACAAGCTTTAGGAAGAAAACCAAATATTGATGGGCTAAATTTAGAGGCTGTGGGAGTCCAAATAGAAAACGGGAAAGTAATGGTAGATTCTGAAATGCGCACTAGCCTGAAAAATATTTTTGCCGTCGGCGATGTAAATGGAATTCATGAAGTAGTACATTTTGCAATTCAGCAGGGGGAAGTAGCCGGTTACAACGCAGCTCATACTGTCTCTTCCAAGAAAGTTGATAACCGTTTAAAGGCAACCGTTGTTTTCACCGACCCTGCAGTGGCTAGTGTCGGTATGAGCGAAAAGGAATGCAAAGCAGCCAACATTGATTATCTTGCAGCAAAACATCCTTTTAGTGACCACGGTAAATCAATGTGCCTTGGTGAAACACATGGTCATGTGAAAATTTTGTGCGACCCTGTTTCAGGAGAAGTATTAGGGGGGCACATTGCTGGCCCTGAAGCTGGAGAGTTGATCCACGAAATTATCACTCTCATGCATTTTCGGGGAACCGTAAAGGACTTGATGAGCATTCCCCATTATCACCCTACCCTTGCGGAAATTTTAACCTACCCCGCCGAAGAACTAACTGAAAAAATATCTAAAAAATAAATAAGGTTACATTGTTTCCAGTTTGTCAGCTAATCTATCCATATCTCTCTGACTATTTAATTCTGTGGCACAAACTAGGAGGCAGTTTTTTAATTCTGGATAATGCTGGTTCAAGGGGTAACCCCCTATAATTTGATCCTCTTTCAGAATTTTCAAAATCTCTTCGACCGGTTGTTGACATTCAAGTACAAACTCGTTGAATGAATGTGTGTCAAATTTAACTTCAAATCCAGCAATAGGTGCCAAGCGATTTTTCAGGTAATGTGCTTTTCTTACATTTAAAATTGCAATATCATATAATCCCTGTTTTCCAAGAGTGGAAAGAAAAATGGTTGCGGCAAGGGCGCAAAGCCCTTGATTGGTGCATATATTTGAGGTTGCCCGTTCGCGTCGGATATGCTGCTCGCGAGTCGATAAAGTAAGTACATAGGCGCGCTTACCATTTTGGTCTAGGGTTTCTCCAGCGAGCCGCCCAGGCATTTGTCGGAGATATTTTTCGCGTGTAGAAAAAAAACCCACATAGGGGCCGCCAAAAGAAACTGGCAAGCCAAAAGATTGCCCTTCCCCTACCACAATATCAGCTCCGTGATCGCCAGGGCATTTTAAAATTCCTAAAGATAATGCTTCTGCCACAGCTACAATCAATAATGTTCCGTTTTTTGAGAGGGTCTCTTTTAGCGAATCATATTCTTCTATGGTTCCAAAAAAATTAGGCGACTGAATAATCACTGCTGCCGTATTTTCTGTTAAGTTTTGTGAAATGAAATCCAGATCCGTTCCTCCTTTCGGAGTATAAGGAATTTCCTTTAAGTCAAATTTACTGCCACGCGTATAGGTATTTACAACCATCCGATATTCAGGATGGATAGCACGCGATATCAGAAACTCACTACGCCGATTAATCCGGTTTGCCATCATGACCGCCTCGGCTAGAGCAGAGGCGCCGTCATACATCGATGCATTGGCGATGTCCATACCCGTAAGAAGGCAAATCATTGTTTGAAATTCATAAATGGCCTGTAAAGTTCCTTGACTAACTTCCGGCTGGTAAGGCGTGTAGCTGGTAGCAAATTCTCCACGCGAAATCAAATGGTCAATTAATATTGGAGAAAAATGATGATAAGCACCGGCACCTAGAAAAATAGATCCGTTTTCAGAGGTGGTGTTTCTTTTTTGCAATCCCTTCATGTATTGGGTTAATTCATTTTCCGGTAAACTTGGCGGCAATTCCAACAATTTATTTTGTAGGCGTAATGATTCTGGAATACTATCGAATAATTGCTCAACATTTTTGACACCAATTTCGGCGAGCATTTGTCTAATGTCTTGTTCTGTATGGGGGATATACCGCATTGTTAGGAGAGAAGTTTATTAAGAATAATTAGGCTTGTTCCTTACTGCATTGCTCACTATAGTCTTCCGGGCTCATTAAATTTTTAAGCTCATTTTTATCTGTAAGTTCAATTTTAATGATCCAGCCTTTGCTGTAGGGTTCATTGTTTACCTGTTCAGGATGAGCCTCTAGGTCTTTATTAACGGCAGTAATAGTTCCACTGACTGGAGCATAAAGATCAGAAACCGTCTTGACAGATTCCACGACTCCAAATGGGCTTTCCTGCTCTATAAGAGTACCTGTTTCTGGCAACTCTACAAAAACAATATCACCCAGCTGATCTTGTGCAAATTGAGTGATTCCAACCACTGCATCTTTCCCATCCACACGTACCCATTCATGTTCTTGGGTGTAGAGTAAATTTTCAGGGACCTCCATAATGCCTCCAAGAAATTAATAGTTAATCTTTTTCACACGACTTGGCAGGAAAGGAAGCTTAACGACCTGGGCCGGCACGTTCAAATTCCTGATTTCCACATCCAGTTTAGTTCCGGGTTTTGCGTATTCTTTGATTACATAGCATAAACCGATCCCTGTATTCAAGGAAGCAGAAAATGTTCCACTTGTCAATTCTCCAACAGGTGTGCCTTCATTTAAAACCCGGTAATGAGAGCGCGGTACCCCCCGGCCAATCATGCGTAGGCCAACCAGTTTACGGGAAAGTCCTGCATCCTTTTGTTTTTTAAGTGCTGCTTGCCCCAAAAAATTGTTTTTATGTAATTTGATGACCCACCCTAAACCGGCCTCTAGGGGATTGCAGTTTTCGTTGAGTTCGTTGCCATAAAGGGGGTAACCCATTTCCATTCTAAGAGTGTCTCTGGCACCTAGGCCAATAGGTTGTATATCAAATAATTTACCTGCTTCAAGAATTGCTTTGTAAACCACATCTGCTTGTTGGTGGTCGATATATACTTCGAATCCATCCTCTCCCGTATAGCCTGTGCGAGCCATAATACATTCAAATTTGTGGATTTTGCCTTTTCGAAAATGGTAATATTCAATTTCTCTCAAGGAGATGTCGCATATTTTTTGCAGGACCTCCTCAGAGTGTTTACCTTGCACGGCAATTTGTGCGGTTTGCTGACTGGTATTTTTTACTGAAGCGTTAAAATCCCCAGCATTTTTAAGAATCCATTGAAAGTCTTTATCCGAATTAGAAGCATTTACACAAAGGAAATAGTGATTCTCAGAAAACCTATGTACTAACAAATCATCCACAACGCCACCCGTTTCAAGGCACATTAAGGTATAGAGGGCTTGATTGTTTTGCATGGTTTCAATATCATTGGTAACCAGGTATTGGATCAGGTGTTTTGCATCGGGACCGGTAATTTCAATTTCTCCCATATGACTGACATCAAAAATACCCACTCCATCACGAACGCATTTATGCTCTTGAATCATCCCTTTAAATTGGATGGGCATATGCCATCCGGAAAAAGGAACCAACTTGCCGCTGAGTTCCTTGTGGGTGGAGTGAAGAGGAGTTTTTTTTAGGTCTGAATCATCTGGCATAGGTAAATTACCTGGAAATTTTTTATTAAATAGCGGATCACTTGTATAACTTAATTTACATTAAGCGCGCAAGAAATTATAAACAATAAAAAATCTAGTGGTAAAATGAGTTTATGAGCTTGCATACAGGCCACAAAAAATACGATGTAATTCTGGTAGCAGGTGAGGGTAAGACTAGCTATAAGGTTTATCATCAGAACAAAGCATTTCTGACGCTACAAGGCAAGTGCGTCATTCTATATGTGATTGAAGCATTACAGCAAGTCAAATCAATTGGAGATATCTATATTGTTGGCTTGAAAGATAAACTGGATCAAGTGCTGCATTCCAGTAGGTTAAACCTTGAATTTCCGAAACGGATTCATGTTGTTGAGCAAAAAGCCAATTTATATGAAAATGTTTGGCAAACCTTTTTGCAATCGCAACAAGTCGAGATAAGCAATAGCGCAAAACAACGTGATAAAGCGGTTCTAATCGTTCCTTGCGATGCACCCCTGATTACACCACAGGAGGTTGAATATTTTATTTCCCATGCAGATATGAACCGCTATGATCATGTGCTCGGGCTGGTAGCACGAGAAAAGTTACAGGATTTTTATCCTGTCGAAAGTAAACCTGGAATTAAGATGGCTTATTTACATATTCAGGAAAACAGTTTCCGGATCAATAACCTACATATGGTCAAACCGCTTCGCATTGAAAATCGAGAATATATCCAGAAAATGTACCAGTATCGCTATCAGAGAAACTTTAAAAATTTGATTTTATTTGGATTATCGGTATTTGGTAAGGATAAAGCAAAACATTACAAAAATTACATAGGTTTACAGCTTTGCTTGTTTTTTGGCGGACTAGGACTAGAGTTCATGGTAAATTATTTCAGAAAATTAAATCCAAAAAAAGAACTAGAAGCAACCATATCCACTATCATGAAGACCCGATTCTCGGCTCTCGAAGTCCCTTTTCCCGGGGCAGCTCTGGATATTGATAATGCTAAAGATTATGAAGCAATGAAAACGCGGTTTGATGAATGGCGAAAATTTTTAAGTAAGGCCTCCCTTACCAACCTTGAAAATTGCAGCGAGACATTTTCTCCTTCCCGTAAAATGGCACCTACTTCTTCGATGCACTGAGGAGCGGTATCTGTATCTTTGAGATCTCCAGCATAAATACATCTCACATTTTTTTCCGGAAGTTTAAAATAGGAATTTGAGTTTTATTAAATCTTTAAAATATTATGGATCAAAGAAAACTAAGAAACTTTTCTATTATTGCCCATATTGATCATGGCAAGTCCACTCTTGCAGACAAGCTTATTCTTGCCACCTCGGCACTTTCTAAACGGGAAATGAAAGACCAGGTACTGGATAATATGGATCTGGAACGTGAAAGAGGGATAACTATTAAAGCCCAAACTGTATGTCTTAAGTATTCATCTAAAGAAAGTGGGGCTTTTGTATTCAACATGATCGATACACCAGGGCATGTGGATTTCACCTATGAAGTATCGCGCAGTTTAGCTGCATGTGAGGGCGTACTATTAGTAATTGATGCAACACAAGGTATTCAGGCACAAACCATTGCCAATTTGAACTTAGCTATGCAACATGATCTTGCGGTTATACCTGTCATTAATAAAATTGACCTCCCCAGCGCGGACCCCGAGTCTATAAAGGAGCAATTGGAGGACGTATTACAAATCGAATCAGACAACGCAGTACTGGTAAGTGCAAAAGAAGGAATTGGTATCGATAAGTTGATGGAGTCAGTGATAAAATTGATTCCTCCTCCTAAAGGAAATATACATGGGAGTTTACAGGCTTTGTTATTTGATGCCTGGTACGATTCTTTTCGCGGTGTCATCATCCTAGTTAAAGTTCAGCATGGAAAAATCGCGGTGAATGACGAAATCATGATGATGGCCACTGGAAACCGTTTTACAGTCGAAGAACTGGGTACTTTCACTCCAAAACAACAACACAAATCTACTTTACAAGCAGGGGAAGTAGGTTATCTAATTGCCGGAATTAAAGAACTGGATCAAACTAAAGTTGGTGACACCATTACCCATGCAAAGGCTCCTGTTGAAAATCCTTTACCAGGATATAAGGATGTCAAACCAATGGTGTTCAGTGGTCTCTACCCTATCAGTGGCGACGACTACGAAGATTTACGCGATTCACTCAAAAAGCTGACATTGAATGATGCTTCTTTTTCTTATGAAGCAGAAACATCGACTGCATTAGGGTTTGGGTTTCGCTGTGGGTTCCTCGGACTGCTACACATGGAAATCATTCGCGAGCGTATTGAACGAGAATATAAAGTCGAACTCCTCACTACCGCACCTACCGTCATTTACAAGGTGATTACCACGGATGGGAAAACGATAATGATCGACAACCCAACCAAATTAAAAGAACAAAAAAACATTGATCATCTGGAAGAGCCTTATGTGATGGGAACCATCATTTTACCAGATGAATATATTGGAGTTATGATGGGCTTGGTTAGAGACCGGCGCGGTATTCAGAAAAAAATGGAATACCTGAATCCAGAAACTGTCTTACTGGAATACGAGTTGCCATTTAACGAAATCGTGCTTGACTTTTATGACAAACTAAAATCTTCTACCAAAGGTTACGCGTCGTTTGATTACGAATTTATAGATTTCAGAACATCCAGTCTGGTAAAGTTGGACATTCTCTTGAATGGGGAGTTGGTAGATGCTTTGTCTTTAATCGCGCATAAAGATAAAGCGTTCTCCCAAGGTCGTGGATTAGCTAAAAAGCTCAAGCAGCAGATTCCACGGCAAATGTTTGAGGTTGCCATACAAGCTGCCATTGGTAGTAAAGTCATTGCACGCGAAACTGTGAAAGCCCTTAGGAAAAATGTGCTTGCCAAATGTTATGGTGGAGATATTACTCGCAAGCGTAAATTGCTTGAGAAACAAAAAGAAGGAAAGAAAAAAATGAAACAGATTGGAAGCGTTGAAATACCTCAAGAAGCTTTTCTAGCTGTGTTGAGGACCGATGACAAATAATCCTTCAGAAAATACAGATAGCAACGGTGTAAAAAGAAAAAGCGTTGCCCGTGAATATACAGAAGCCATTTTTATTGCGCTTCTTTTGGCTCTATTTATCCGCACCTTTGTGATCCAGGCTTTTAAGATTCCTTCAGGTTCTATGGAAGAAACTCTTTTGATTGGCGATCATATTCTCGTCTCAAAATTTGCTTATGGAACTCATATTCCAAACGAAATCCCAATTGTAAATATCAAATTGTTTGATGATATCATCTTATTTCCTACTCTACCGGAACGAGGAGATATTATTGTCTTTAAATATCCAAAAGACGAAAGCCGAGACTTTATCAAAAGAGTAATCGGTATTCCGGGCGATTTACTAGAAGTAAAACACCAAAAAGTATTTATCAATGGCAAACCTTATATAGATCCTTTCGCCAGACATATTGAAGCTCCCTCTAACAGCCCTTTGGTTCCACGAGATGACTTTGGTCCTGTACTGATACCTGATGGCCACTTGTTCATGATGGGGGACAACCGAGAGAACAGCCAGGACAGCCGCTATTGGGGTTTCCTAGATGTAAGCAAGGTGCGTGGAAAAGCATTGATGATTTACTGGTCTTGGAATCAACTTGAGAACTGGGTTCGCTTTGAACGATTTGGAAAAATATTGGAGTAAATAATCAATACCGATGGACTCTTCTCTCTTAGAACGTAAAGCAAAACTTCACGCCCTCATTAAAAACGCAAAAGCTGCAATTCTTGATTTTGATGGGCTGCTCGCCGATTCCGAGCCGTATCACTACAAAGCCTACAATGAGGTATTTCAAAGATACGGTCATACACTGGATAAAGATGAGTATTGGATAGAATGGACATCGAAAGGAAAAGGGATTGCAGGAGAAATCGAACGCCACAATCTAAATTTAAACATCGAGCCAATAGAATTACGCAAACAGAAATTCAAAGTATATAGCCGATTTTGTCAAAGTGGAGATATCAAATTATTTCCTGAAGCGATTCGTTTGGTAAAACGATTATCTGAAAATTATAAGATAGCTATTGCTTCTGGCTCCTGGGCTAAAGATATCCAGCAGATACTAAAAAATGGCAATGCCTTTGATTTAATTCCCATTATTCTAGGGAAAGAATCCGCAAAACGGGAGAAACCGTTTCCAGACATTTTCTTAAATGCAGCCAATAAACTGGGCTATGAGCCTGAAGAATGTTTTGTTATTGAGGATGCCCTGAAAGGATTGAACGCCGCCAATGAAGCTGGAATGCCTTGTATAATTTTACAAAATGAACTGAACCGAAATATTGAATTTAAAAGTGCTGAAATGATTTTTCCCAGCCTTGCAGATTTTGTTTCTGCTCTAGAAAACTAACTTATAGAATCCACATTGTTTTCCAGTTCTGCTTTGAACCCACTGAAAATATTTTGAATAGGAGGAATAAGTTTTTCTTTTAACTCCTCAGGAATCCAGTTAATTCTTTCTACTGGCCAGTTTTCTATAGTGTGAATATCCAAACCTTCCTTCTTAAAGGGTTGCTCGAGACTTTCCTCAAAACCATAAATCAATGCATTGTTAAAAACCATTAGATATAACTCGTTTATTTTTTCAGGCTCATCGAGTCCCTCCATAAATGCTTGCATCATAGTCTGAATAATTGGGCTAGCATGCTCCTTAAAATCATTACTACAGGCATTTTCAAGGGTTCGGTAAATGATAATAATATCTTGCAAAAGATATTTAGTATCTTTGGGGTTTTTTTTGATCGGCCCTTTTTTTAAATCAAAGAAAGGTTTGTACTCTTTAATTATTCTTACTGTATCGCTGATAATAGATTCTTCCCACGAGGCTCTGTTCCAAATAAAGAAAGTTCTTAGCCAGCGAATCCTTTCCTTTTTGTCTTCCATGTGCATGGTGATACTTGGTTTAGCTATATTACTATGCGGCAACTTACCGCCCCACATTTTCAATTCAAGTTCAAGGTCACAAACGGCAAAGGCCTCTTTATAGACATCGGCATAAATAGCGACTAATTTTTCAAAATTTTCGTGGATATCCAGTGGGCTATTCTGGGGAAGATTAACAATGGAATAAAGCCTCCAAATTCGCCGACGAGATAATCCGTTGGGTTTGGCAATCAGATAGGTTCCGCCCCAAATACCCGAAGTCATTACCAAGTCTATCCCATATGCATCTTTTAAACGATTTGCAACTTCCTCCCCAATATTTTGATACAACTCATTTATATAATAGAGATTGATCCGATGATTTTCAGAAAATACACGGCTGGAATTTTTCAATAGGCTATCCATAATAAATCCAAGTAAAGGTCAAAAAAAATTCCATCCCCGTCAACGAGGATGGAATTAAATTTTTCCAGTAAAACTACTCCTAACAGAACTATTTTACATGTGTAACAGTCACCGTCACGGCATCAGTTACCACAGGGTTATACGGAACATGATTACCCTGTGCAAAAAGAGCAGTGATTGTATGTTGCCCTTTAGCTAAGTTCAGTGTTTTACATTTAGAGCCATCACCCATATGAACATGATTTGAGTCTTTTCCTATACGTTTACTTAGGTCTGCAGGGATGGGCACATCAATCAATAAATGATGATGTCCTTTACCCGGATTAACACCGTTTTTAGCAGGCTCAACCGTATAACCTTTGGTTGCCATACAAACTTTCAATGGACTGCTTACATTAGTAAGAGTCGCAGGCGTAGTAATAGTGATTGGTTTGTTAGAGGTCACAACTGCGGTTGATCCTCCACCAGATTGAGCTACACATCCTACAAATGCAAATGCGACCAACAAAGCTAAAACTTTAAAAATGGTTTTCATAAAATCCTCTTAAAAAATAATGAAACATCGATTAAAAATCATTAATAAAAAATAAACTGCCAAAACCTTAAAAAAACGAAAAAATTATAGGTCTTTTAAATTTCTTTGAATGAAGTTTTTTTATTAATTTAAAATAAATAGCTAAAAAAAACTTAATAACTAAATTTTCAACTTAACATGCTCAGTTTATCAATTTTATTTAATATTTAAAATATTATGTACGAAAACAGGAATAAAATCAACGCTGCAATAATAGGTACCGGCTATTTTAGCTTCAAATTATTTTTAAAAAAATCATGACT
>Ga0209034_10000325_pt1 | contig 23854 bp, 19 predicted proteins | sample MarorgKNORR_S2LV_2_FD_188219 | JGI IMG/M metagenome (GOLD analysis project Ga0209034, IMG submission 188219) | Marine microbial communities from the Southern Atlantic Ocean, analyzing organic carbon cycling - 250m_A/KNORR_S2/LV (SPAdes) (version 2) | ecosystem: Environmental > Aquatic > Marine... | reverse complement strand
CCGCGAGTCAATGCGGAAGTGCTGGAACCCATCAACTCTGAAGCGTTACAAAAGATACTCGCCGGAAAAGAATCCAAGCAATTTTGCATTCCTCGGGGGGCAGGCAGAAGCTATGGCGACAGCGCACTGGCAGAGAAAGTAGTCAGTAGCCGCTTTCTAGATAGTTTTATTGCCGTGGACGAGGCCAATACTCTAATTCGCTGCGGAGCGGGCGTTACTCTCGATAACATACTGAAAGTGTGCATACCTAAGGGTTGGTTTCTGCCAGTCTTACCCGGCACCAAGTTTGTGACTATCGGCGGAGCTATCGCTGCAGATATCCATGGCAAGAACCATCATTGCGATGGCTCTTTCTGCGACTATGTGCAAGAACTAACTCTGGCCTCAGCATCTGGGGAGGTCCTGCGCTGCAGCCGCTCCAATAATAGCAATCTCTTCCATGCAACCTGCGGTGGCATGGGTCTTACCGGCATTATAATTGATGCCACCGTGAGGCTAGAAAATGTGCCAAGCGTCCTTATTAACCGTAAGTCACTTCCGGCCAGCGATCTCAAGCAGTGCTTTGAATTGATCGAAGAATACAACGACAAAAAGTACTCTGTAGCCTGGGTGGATTGCCTGTCTACTGGCAAATCTCTGGGACGGTCTGTACTGCACATTGGAGAGCATGCTGAAGAAGGGGTATCGAGCTATAGGAACCGACGGGGGCTTTCGATCCCTTTCAGTACCCCCTCTTTTCTACTGAACAATTTTACGATGCGTATGTTTAATAGCGCGCTTTACAATTTACATAAAAAAGGTGGAGAAACCTACACTGCAAACTATGATGGCTACTTCTTCCCGCTCGACTATATCCGAAATTGGAATCGCTTATACGGGCTGAGGGGATTTCTACAATACCAGTTCGTTCTGCCGGGGGACTCGGCTCTCGGTGGTCTGCTTGAAATACTCAAACAGGTGTCTCGGGCGGGAATGGGATCATCTCTTGCAGTCCTGAAGAAATTTGGAGAGGGAAATAAAAACCTACTGTCTTTTCCGCAGGAAGGATACACCCTGGCTCTGGATTTTAAGCGGGAAAAACAACTGTTCCCGCTGCTCGATGAGCTGGATGCAGTGATCATCGATTATGGAGGTCGCCACTATCTAGCCAAGGATGCTCGCATGAGTGAGGCTACTTTCAAGGCAGGCTATCCCGAGTGGGAGCAATTTCAGAAAATTAAAGAACGAGTAGACCCTTCCAATGTTTTTTCGTCGTTACAGTCACGTCGAATAGGCTTAACCTAAAGGGGATGTTTTGAATGAAAATTGCCCCTATTGGTTTTAGTCCCCCTGATTTAAACCGAGAAACTTAGGACTTAGGAATAGGCATGAAAGTACTTATCATAGGCGCCACCTCCGCGATTGCAAAAGCAACTGCTCGCTTATACGCGGACCGCCAGGCGGAACTGTTTCTCATTGGGCGTAACGAAGAACGCTTGGGGGAATTACTGACTGATCTGAAAGTACGAGGAACTAATCAGATCGGCCACCAGGTATTGGATGTAACCAGACAGAAGGAGCATATTACCGCTATTCAACAAGCGTATGATTTTCTAGTACACGTCGATGTAGCCCTAATATGTCATGGATCTCTCTCGGACCAGGAAACCTGTGAGCTAAATTATGAGATGGCAGAAAAGGAGATAACTATAAACGGCCTGAGCGTGATTTCGCTGCTTACCTTGTTAGCCAAAAAGATGAAGCACCAGCGACATGGATCCCTAGCTGTGATTACGTCGGTGGCGGGTGACCGGGGTCGGCAACCCAATTTCGTGTATGGCGCTGCTAAGTCCATGGTTTCCACTTACCTGCAGGGATTACGTGGCAGATTGCATCCCTTTAATGTTCATGTAGTTGATATTCGCCCGGGTCTTGTGGATTCGCCCATGACATCTCATCTCGAGAAAGGACCACTTTGGGCTAGTCCAGAATTGGTGGCAAAAAAAATAGTTAACGGTATCGACAATAAACGCCATACGATTTATACGCCGGGCTACTGGCGCATCATCATGGCAGCCGTGCGCTTTATACCGGAAATACTTTTTAAGCGTATGAATTTCTAATGACAAATTGTGATTCCAGTTTGCCTTTGTTCGTCGACCTCGATGGCACCCTAATCAAGTCTGATATGACCCTGGAATCTGCACTCTTACTAATAAAGCGAAACTTTCTCTATCTATTGCTAATTCCGTTCTGGTTTTTGCGCGGGCGCCCTTATCTCAAGCAACAACTCGCGCAGCGCACCAATGTGCCACTGGATTACTTGCCCGTTAACGAGGAATTTTTCCACTTTCTCAAGCAAGAAAAGATCAAGGGTCGGCCTATAACGCTTATTTCTGCATCGAATCAGGAAGTCGTTAGCCAGGTCAGTGATCATTTCCAATTATTCGATAACGCCTTTGGTTCCAATGACCGAATAAATCTCAAAGCCGAGAATAAGCTCAAGCGAATCAGAGAGATGCATACAGAGGCATTCAGCTACGCAGGAAATTCCAGCGCCGATCTGCCAATCTGGATCGAGGCACAGGAAGCAGTCATGGTTAATTGCAATGAATCGTTGGTGCAGAGGCTGCGAAGAAACACAACAGCAATACTTCGATTCGATAATGCGATGCCGTTTCCGTTGAAATTATGGCAAGCCATGCGTCCACACCAGTGGCTAAAGAACCTGCTGCTATTCGTGCCTCTAGTGCTAGCTCACCGAATTAACGATCCAACGCTTTTATTACAAACGACGATTGGATTTCTCAGTTTTAGCCTGTGCGCCTCTAGTGTTTATCTGCTCAACGACATGTTGGACTTAAACAGCGACCGCCAACACCATAGCAAGCACAGACGACCCTTTGCTTCGGGGGAGTTGTCCTTGCCGGTCGGGTGTGTGGCCGTCCCAGTACTCTTATTGTCAGCATTCGCGGTGGGCTCCCAGCTACCCAGGAATTTCGTGGAGATGCTTTTTCTGTACTGGATTTTTACTTCTTTTTACAGCTTCTTTCTGAAGAGACTTTTTTTAATTGACGTGATTACCTTAGCTATTCTCTACACTATGCGTATCGCGGCCGGGGCTGCCGCAGTCTCGATAACGATCACGAGCTTTTTAATCGCTTTCTCTCTGTTCCTCTTTCTGGGCCTGGGCTTAGTAAAACGCGTAACAGAACTGGTTAACTTGGAAAAATCTGATAAAGGTGAAGCGGAAGGCCGGGCATATTCAAAAAATCACATAGGTCCACTCACAATTATCGGGGGTAGTTCTAACCTTTTTGCCGTGTTGGTCTTCGCTTTCTATGCCGCGGCTCCAGACACAACCCGCCTTTACAGTTCCCCTCCAATCCTCTGGCTAATCTGCCCTTTGCTTCTCTGCTTGTTGATACGTATCTGGAAACAGGCTCGCGAAGGCAAGCTAGATGAAGACCCGGTGTTATTCGCAATTACCGACCGAGTCAGCCAATTGATCACGGTGCTTAGTGGTCTATTGCTCTGGCTAGCCACTTAAAAAGGTAACGATATTGCTCTCCCTAACTGCGCACTAAGGTGCGCAGCTTCCGTGAATTCCATGTACCGAACTCCGGTTTCGAATCTAGCCATAGAGATGTCTTCACGCCCGAGGATGGCATTGATAAATTCTTCCTCTACCCGATAGACCGCCTGCTCGTTTACTGGATTGGCTATCGGCGACAAATTTGGCTCTCCTCGCCTGCCTCCAAATAGGTTGAGTGAGCTGTCCACGAAGATTGTGCCTTCACTGCCATGTATCCAAGTTTGATTGCCTGAAGACAAACCGACTGTTTCACTGAAACGCATATGTACTTGGGCCCCGTTATTTAACTCATAAAGTATATCCAAGTGATCCGGCATACTAACGGATATCGGGTTACCATTCGCATCGCGTCGGGTGCGGACATGAGTCTTAGTCCGAGCTATGACCTCATCTCCAGGGCCGAACCAACGCATCATGGATTCATAGGTTGAACCGAGATTTAACACATTAAGACCACTATATTCACTGTTATGGCGCCAATCCAGATCACCGTTATAGTTAGCGAACGAGCGCTGGAGGCGCTGCACTTCAACCGACAGGACTTCACCGAGGTAGTTTTGTGCCAGCAGCTTTTTCAAAATATTATCGATTACGTAACTTGTCGATGTCGGTACCAGCTGCGAAACGAGATGCGGGTAGCGACGCGAAGCAACTAGCATCTGCCTGGCTTCTTCTGCATCGTTAGCCATCCGGGCCTGACAAAGCACGTGTTTCCCGCTCTCCAATGTGGCTATGGTCAAATCGTGGTGCATATATGGCCAAGTACCAATAAGAACGGCATCAATGTCGTCATCATCTAACAATTGTTCCCAATTATCATAGGCCTTGGGAATACCAAATTCGTCAGCGACAGATTGGCTCGACGCCAAGCTCCGGTTGGCAACCGCAACCACCTCGCATTCCGAAATACGATTAAAACCCGGTATCTGAACAGCTCGCGTGTTGGAACCAGCACCAATTATGCCCACACGAACTCTATCGCTGCTTGAAGACAACGATACTCCCTGTTGGGCCGCGACTGTGCCCGGTACCATAGCAGCAACGACTGGTATGGCTGCGGTAGAAAGAAATTTTCTCCGGTTTAATCGTGTGTACACTTTGTCATCGACGTTTTTGTTCATAGGATTTATTCCGCTTTTCATTTTCTAATGATGAAACTGTCTGAAATAGGGTTCCATTTACTAGGCTTACCAATTTTGGAGATAACCATGTCCTTATGTGCTCCGGGAACCAAAGCGTCTTCGAATTCCTCAACCTCTTTAAAATCCGGGTCCAACCATTTAGCTACAAGCTCCTCGTCCTCGAAATCTAACATGAGAGGCATCGAGTTGGGATGGATCTCGTTCCATTGCGGCACTAATGGTGGCAGCGTGATAATGGAAGCCGAGTAGACGATCTCCCCGGTCTCACGTTTAAAATATTCCTTGTAGAGGCCGCCAAAAGCAATTGCGGACTTTTGCAGCTCGATCTTGTGATAGGTCTTTTTGTCTCCTAGTCCTTCTATAAAAGCACTAGCCGGGATGATGCAGCGTGATTCACGGTATGGAAGGTAGGAAATTGACCTCTTTTGCAACAACTTATCGTATCTGGAATTAAAAGAGGCGTACTTATAGTCCGGTTTGAGAGTTTCATGATTCAGCAATAACCACCAGATAGCATCCGACACCTGGTGCCCTCCGCCAACGTTGTGCACGATGGCAATGGAGCTACCGGGTGCAATGTCGCGATTTTCATGTCGGGGGAGTAAGCTGATACCCAGTGCCTTGCAGAGCCACTGAATTTCCGGACTATCGATCAGATTAAAGCGTCCACACACGTTTTTTACTATAGATGGGCTTCAATGATAGAGTCGAACCTTAGAATTCAAAAGGCCAACCTACAAAACTAAAGGTGTTCCCATGTTACGGTTTTACAGCCCTATTGTCTTTCTTCTTTTGTTTGGTTTCGGATCGTTCTCAGCGCTAGCCCAGCCACCCGATTTGCGCCAAGAGCAGGCTTGCAAAGAGCTACTCTACGCTCGAAACCTTACTATCACTTCCGCTAACATCCGAACCAACCCGCTATCAGAAGAGTCCTACTGCTACGTGCGGGGCATCATAGCTCCTGCGATTCATTTCCATGCCCAGTTGCCTTGGCCAGAAAACTGGAACGGCCGTTTCCTACAATGGGGAGATGGAGGCAAGGACGGTGATTTAGACTATGCCAATCATCGCGTCGCTGAAGGCTATGCCGTAACCAACAGCAATATGGGTCATGATAACAGCGTTGAGCCTGGTGCATCATTCGCATGGAACAATCGCCAAGCTGAGATCGATTTTGGCTATAGGGCCGTTCACCTGACGGTGCTGGCCGGTAAGTATCTAGTCAATCAATACTACAACCAAGCGCCTGAATATTCTTATTTCGAAGGCTGCTCCCAAGGAGGGCGTCAGGGTTTGATGGAAGCTCAGCGCTTTCCCAATGATTTCGATGGTATTGTTGCTGGCGCTCCTGCTTTTGCCTATCAGGCTCTGAATGCAGCGGGTATATGGAACCTGCAACGCATCTTTCGTAACAATCTAGCCGGCAACCTGGCGGTAGATACAAACTCAGATGGTTCCTTCGATAGTCTCAAATTAATCGATGTTCTGCATGAACAAGTGTTGGGAAAATGTGACGCCAATGATGGAATCACCGACGGCGTAATCAATAATCCTTTAGCTTGCGACTTCGATCCGTCCAGAGATTTAAATGATTTAATGTGCCCCGCAGGTACCAGCACTGATGAATGTTTCTCCGAGGCGCAACTACAAACAACCATAGATTTGTACACCGGCCCGGTCGATGACGATGGTAACTCCGTCTACCCGGGTAAAGCACTTGGCTCGGAACCTCAATGGGCTCGCTACTACGTACCATACAATGGCAATAATATGGGTCCTTCAAAATTGGTGGGGGTAGCTGGAGATCACATGAACTACCTGTTTTACGAACAGGATCCAGGTCGCACAATTCCGGACGTCCGCGATTACCAGTACCAACCGCGAGCCGACGGTGTGTTCCCCGAATTTCACTGGATTGATTATGATATCAACGACTTCTATTCCGGTAAGGGAGACCTAATGAAGGCCATCACCGATGCCGAAGATCCCAATCTTACTCAATTCCTTGAGGATCGCAGCGGCAAACTGATCGTGTATCATGGCTGGTCGGACACCCTGATTGTCGCTGAAGACACGCTCGACTATTTTAATGACATGGTTAATGTAACCTTTTCCGGCAGTATTGCGGCCGCCAGTGAGAGTGCCCGATTATTCCTCGCTCCAGGCATGGGTCATTGTGCCGGTGGTCCTGGTCCAAATTCGTGGGACAAGCTCGCCCCCTTAGTTGATTGGGTGGAGAATGGTGTAGCTCCTAGTTCAATAATTGCTACGCACAGCAGTAACGGCAGTGTAGACAACGAGCGACCAATTTGTGCTTATCCTCAACAGGCGACATATACGGGTCCAACTAGCGGACAGAACAATCCAGAGAACTGGGTAGCAGAGAATTTTATCTGTCAATGATCTGAAAGAGACTAGTTTCGTGGCCTGTCGTAATCCGGCAAAGGTCGCTATAAAGCCTCAAAGCAGCCGATCACACATTCCTATTTTGGGCCGTTAGTGGTACTTTCCTACGTTCCCAGTGAAACGAGAGCCAAGAGGTAATTATGAAACTCGGCCGTTTATTCAGTCTCTTTCTGTTTAGTTTGAGTATTACGCTCGTAAGTATGAACGTGCAGGCACAAGAAGTTTATCGCGCGAGATTGTCACCCATGCCCACTACTCCTCAGACAGTGACCGATATCACCGGGGAAGGGGAAGTGATACTGACGCTTAACGGCAATGCTTTATCAGTCGAGGGAAATTTCTCTGGTATGAGTTCAGCAACCACTATGGGACACATTCACAATGGCCCTCCAGCTCAGCCGGGGCCGGTTGTTCATCGGTTGGAAGTTACCGCTGCATCATCTGGAAACATCAGTGCTGAACTGGAACTGACCGATGAACAGGTAACTGCTCTTCGCAACAATGAACTCTATGTGCAGATCCACAGTGAAAACAACGCACCAGGTGAGTTACGTGGTTGGATTTTTCTTAGTAGCCACTTCGATAGTTAAGTGGTGAGGCCGAAGTAATGAAGTTGTTAGTAGATATAAGAAGACCTGGCCTCGCTTTATTATTAAGCCTTGGCTTGGCAGCCTGTGGAAGTGAATCTCCCTCTTCCGTTTCGACTACACAATCAGCGGCCCCAGTAGTTACATTTGCTTCGCAGGTCGAAGCTGGCGCTGAGGCCTATGCAACCAATTGCGCTATCTGTCATGGCGCTAATCTAGAGGGATCAACACTTGGGCCATTACTATCGGGATTTTCCTGGGTACGACGTTGGGGGACTCAAACGCCCACCCTGTTGCTTGGAAATATCCAGGCAAGTATGCCGCCGGGTGGCAATGAAAACATAACTGAAGAGGACTACCTCAACATTGTTGCCCACATGCTGCAGGTAAACGGCGTCGATGGAGTCACCGAAGCACTAACCGCAAGCTCAAACTTCGTTATCGAGGACAGCATTTCACGAATGGTAGCCCAGCGAAACCGTCCTGAGCCACCTGCACCAGAGGGATTAACTGTGAGTGGGAATACAGAAGACTTTATTCCCTTTATCCCGCTAACGGATGCAATGTTGCGTGATCCCAATCCAGCCGACTGGCCGATGATGCGGCGTAACTTTTACGCTCATAGTTACAGCCCTCTGGATCAAATTAATACCGAGACCGTAAAAAACCTGCAGCTAGAATGGGTCTGGAATATGCACGAAGGTGATTCCGAACCCGCGCCACTGGTTTACAACGGTATCGTATACCTTATTAATCCCGGGAACGTGATCCAGGCGCTGGACGGTAAGACCGGTGAACTTATATGGGAACACTGGACCGGACCAGCTAACCGTCAGGACATGCGCAACATTGCCATGTACAACGACAAGATTATACAGGCGACTACGGACGCAAGACTGGTTGCGCTAGATGCTCGAACCGGTGAACAGCGATGGGAGACTGCCATCGCTGATAATACCAAAGGCTTTTCCAATTCCTCAGGCCCTATTGTCGCTGATGGCAAAATTATCAATGGACTCGGTGGTTGCTCCCGCTACATTCCTGAAGATTGTTACATCAGCGCCTACAATGCCAACACAGGAGAGCTGCTATGGCAATTTGAAACAATTGCTGAGATGGGCGAACCCGGCGGCGACACCTGGGGAGGACTAGATAACGTATTCCGGGCCGGCGGCGAAACCTGGATAACCGGCAGTTACGACCCCGACCTAAGACTGACCTATTGGGGTACCGCTCAGCAGAAACCCTGGGTTCCGGTCTCGCGTCACATGACCATCTATGACGTTGGGTTGTTTACAAATTCCACGGTTGCCGTGAATGTCGATACAGGGCAACTTGACTGGTATTTCCAGCATGTACCCGCGGAGGCTCTGGATCTAGATGAAGTGTTTGAACGAGTGCTAGTCAACCGCGGTGATGACAAGTTCGTATTTTCGATCGGAAAGCACGGCATTCTCTGGAAGAATGATCGTATAACCGGCGAATTCATAGGATTCAAAGAAACTGTTTTCCAAAACGCCTTTACTAATATCGATCCCGAATCAGGAGCAGTAACTTACCGGGAAGATATCCAGAACGCTCAACTGAATGAATGGACTTCAGCTTGTCCGAGCAGCGCTGGCGGAAAGGACTGGCATTCGATGACCTATCATCCTCCTTCTGGGCTCATCATAGCTCCCCTTAGCCAGACCTGTCTGGAGAACGCTGCACGGGAAATCGCATTGGTACAGGGAGGAGGAGGCGTAGGTGCCAGTCGTAAATTCTTCGAAATGCCGGGTACCAATGGCAATCTTGGGAAAGTTGGCGCTTACGATGTGGACACAATGGAAGAGGTGTGGAGTCATCAACAACGCGCTTCTTTACACACCGGAACCATCTCGACTGGCGGCAATCTGGTTTTTGTCGGTGACCTCGACCGCCGCTTCAAGGCATTGGACGTCAGCACTGGAAAGACTCTCTGGGAAACTCGGCTGGGCACTTCTGTGCAGGGCCACCCGGTTTCCTTTGCCATTGAAGGTAAACAATATATCGCCGTAACTACAGCATTAGGTGGTACCAGCCCTCGAACAGTGCCAGGTGTCATTGCTACTGAAATTAGCTATCCGAGATGGGGTAATGCAATTTACGTCTTCTCGTTACCAGATTGATTCATAGCGGAGTAAATTCTTCCTTTTACGGACAGAGTACCTAACTAGAGGTTCTGGAAAATGAAACCAATAAAAATATTAGTGTGTTTATCCCTAATCCTATTTCTAACTGCTTGTGATAGGGAATCGGAAAGTATCGAAGGTGCGGGCACTGGTGGAGAAGCAGTTCCGACAGCAAGTACTAATTCCAGTCCAAGTTTCGCTGATCAGGCCGATGCCGGTGAAGAGTTATATAACACAAGCTGCGCTGCCTGCCACGGCCAAAACCTAGAAGGTACCCCGGTAGGCCCGATCATCAGTGGCGAGTCATTTTTTTCGACTTGGGCATTACAGTCTCCTGTCGATTTTTACAATTACACTCGCGCGAATATGCCGCCCGGTGACAATGAAGGGATAACTGAAGAGGATTATTTTAATATCACCGCCTATGTCATGCGCTCCAATGGGGTAGCAGATAGTAACCCAGCTTTAACTTCGGAAGCGGATTATCCATTGGCAACTAATGTACCTGGTGCAGGAGCTTTTATTGCTCAACAACGTGGTTCGCAATCTGAATCTCCGACCGGAGTGATCCGATCTGGTACAGTCGAAAATTTCACGCCAGTCACCGATGCCATGTTGCGAGACCCCGACCCAGCCGACTGGCTGATGATCCGGCGTACCTATGATGCCCATAGTTACAGCCCACTGGATCAGATTAACACCCAAAATGTAGACGAATTGCGTTTGGAATGGATATGGAGCATGCATGATGGAGACTCCGAACCTTCCCCTCTTGTTTATGGTGGTGTTATTTATCTAATAAACACCAGCAACATCATTCAGGCACTGGATGGCGAGACCGGAGAGTTGATCTGGGAACACCACGCTGGTCCTGCAGACAGCGAGGATATGCGCAACATTGCGATTTACAACGACAAGATTATCCACGCCACTACCGACGCTCGCTTACTAGCTCTGGATGCTCTCACTGGCGAACCAGTGTGGGAAACCCAGATCGCAGATGATAGCAGAGGCTTTCAAAATTCTAGCGGGCCTATAGTCGCCGACGGTAAAGTAATCCAAGGACTAGCGGGTTGTTCACGTTACATTGAGGACCCCTGCTTCATCAGTGCCCATAATGCTGATACAGGAGAACTGGAATGGCGGTTTAACACGGTGGCTGAATCGGGTGAACCAGGAGGCGATACATGGGGCAACATTGATGATTTATTCCGCGCCGGTGGCGAAACCTGGATAACTGGCAGCTACGATCCCGAGCTGAATCTAACGTACTGGGGCACCGCACAGCAAAAACCCTGGATGCCTGCTTCCCGCTCATTGTCCATCTACGATGCTGGTTTATTTACAAATTCAACCGTAGCCGTCAACGTCGATAATGGTGAACTTGGCTGGCACTTCCAACACGTGCCCGCGGAAGCGCTCGACCTCGACGAAGTCTTTGAACGGGTATTGATCGATCGAGGTGATGACAAATATGTATTTTCGAATGGCAAACACGGCATTCTCTGGAAACACGATCGCGTTACTGGTGATTTTGTCTCCCATGTGGAGACCGTTTTTCAAAACGCCTTCACTGATATCGATCCAAACACGGGTGAAGTGACTTACCGACAGGACATTCAGAACGCACAGATAGACCAATGGATATCAGTCTGTCCTTCTACAGCGGGTGGCAAGGATTGGCACTCCATGTCCTACCATGAACCTACCGCCAATCTAATAATGCCGCTGAGCCAGTCCTGTCTAGAAATCTCCGCACGGGAAGTACCTCTCGTTGAGGGCGCCGGTGGCACAGCGGCCAACCGACGTTGGTTCGAGATGCCAGGCTCGAATGGCAACATGGGTAAGCTCGCCGCGTTTAACGTCGACACCATGACCGAAACCTGGAGCTATGAGCAACGTGCTGCTTTTTTGACCGGAGCCGTATCAACTGCTGGCAACCTGGTGTTCGTTGGCGATCTTGACCGCCGCTTTCGTGCCTTCGATGCCCGAAATGGCGAGATTCTCTGGGAAACGAGATTAGGTACTTCGGTACAGGGACACCCCGTAACCTTTGCCATCAATGGCAAACAGTATCTTGCTGTAACTACAGCCATGGGGGCACGTGGAGTAAGTCCCCGCACCGTCCCTCGTGTTGTTGCTCCGGATGTTCGACACCCTAACAATGGCAACGCTCTCTATGTATTTGCATTACCTAATTGAGGCTCGTGCAAAACTAAGAAGAGCTGGTTAAGTTAAATAGGCCCAAGACTGAGTCTGCCAAGACACTACGGGTTTCTCGGTAAGAGCTGTTCGCTTAATTTATTGATTGAGCTCACGCCAAATTATCATTAAGACTCACTCTTCCAATAATCTGGCTAAGGAGGAAACCATGGCGAAACGCTACGATAAACTATCAGAAAACCTCATAGAATTTATCCGGCATCAGAAAATATTCTTCGTGGGTACAGCCGCTGACAAAGGTACCATAAACGTATCACCAAAGGGCTACGACTCTTTACGTGTGATAGATTCGAATCACATAGTGTGGTTGAACATCACGGGCAGTGGCAATGAAACCGCAGCACATTTACTTCAAAATGATCGCATGACGATCATGTTTTGCGCATTCGATGACAATCCGAAAATATTGCGCCTATATGGAAAAGCCCAAGCCATTCACCCTCGAGACAAAGAGTGGAAAAAGATGTCCTCTTTATTCGAAAACTTTCCCAGCGCCAGACAATATCTGAGTTTTACTATTGAGTTGGCGCAAACCTCCTGTGGCTTCGGTGTGCCTTTCTACGATTATAAGCAACCACGGGACAATATGGACAAGTGGCTGGAAGCGAAAGGTGCTGGGAATATGGAAGAGTACTGGCACGAGAAAAATCAGATTAGTTTGGATGGTTTGCCGACTAATATTACATGAGATAATCAACCATGGTTGAAGATACTGACAAAGTTTATGAGAGTGAAGCTCCCAAAGAAAACCTGCCAAGCATTGGCCGCATCGAGTGGATGGACCTCTCCGTCGTCGATGCTTCCCGGGTAAAAGATTTTTATTGCGCTGTAGTAGGCTGGGACAGCAGCGAAGTCGACATGGGCAGTTATAGCGACTTCAATATTAATCTGCCTGGCACTCACAATACTGTCGCCGGCTTGTGTCATGCGCGGGGTAATAACGAAAACTTACCCAGTCAATGGCTAATCTATGTTCGTGTCGAAAACGTTAAGGAGAGTGTTACAAAATGCGAAAAACTCGGCGGCAAGGTACTGAGTGGGCCACGGCGAATGGCTGGCAGTAATTTTTGCGTAATTCAGGATCCCGCTGGAGCAGTATTGGCGTTGATGTCGGACTAGAGCCGCCAACCCTAAAGTGCGAGCACTGAGGGACTCGATCTTCAATGGCTTGGCAATCCGCTACTCACGGGAGAATCCAATCCTTTGTTTTAAGAAACTTAACCAAAGAAAGAGATAACTATGGGAAAAGTAGAGGAAATCCATATCGCACCTCAAACAAGTAGTAAGGTGCAGCAAGTCGATCAAGCCAGGCTCGAGACAGGCAAGGGCATTGTCGGTGATCGCTACCATGAGATTGCAGGAATACTGATGAGTCGGAATCAGACTGTTCCCGATAATCACTTGACCCTGATAGCTAAGGAAGAACTGGATACGTTTCTTACTAACCACCAGTCCGAACTGAAATACGGGGTTTTTCGTCGCAACATCGTTACCAGCGGTATCGATCTTAATGCATTGGTAGGCCGAAAATTCAAGGTCGGAGAAGCCCTGTGCCAAGGCATGGAACTGTGCGAGCCTTGTACCACTCTCGCTAGGACTGTGCATTCAGCAGTGCTACCAGAACTTGTGCACAGAGCCGGCTTGCGGGCCACAATTCTTAGCGATGGCAAAGTGGAAGTGGGTGGCCCGATTAGCGAGTAATTTCTTTCAGCTTTTAGATGGGCGAGAAGTATTTAAACCGAAAAAGGCAGGTTAGGAAGATATTATCAAATAGCTCTGGCTCTTCTGCTACATGCTCCTCTGAGAAAATATACTCTCGCTTACATTACATTGCTGCAACTTTTGTAATAACTTCTCTCTGCAATAGCTGGATCAAGCCAGTTTACAATGAATAGACAATGCCAGACACTTCTGCCAATCAGCCAATTCTAGCCGCTCGACAACTTAGCAAATCCTTCGGTGACGTGCGGGTACTCAACAATATTGATTTGAATGTTCACGGTGGTGAAGTTCTAGCCCTGCTAGGAGAAAACGGTGCCGGGAAATCAACATTAGTCAAATTGCTAGCAGGGTTTGAGCCAATTACCTCTGGAACCTTGAACCTTTTAAACAGCGACGGTTCACGAGGAAATACCGGCAAGGATTGGGACGTCAGAGCAGCTGAGCGTCAAGGTGTGGTATTAATCCACCAAGAATTGAATCTGGCCGAGCAGCTTAGCGCAACAGACAATATTTTCCTGGGAAATGAGTTAAAACAAGGTCTACTGTTAAACGAGCGCTTGATGCACCAGCGAGCACGGGAATATCTCGAGTCTCTTAATTGCAATATTGATCCACGGGAGCAAATTTCTAGATTAGAGGTTTCTATTAAGCAAATGATAGAGATTGCCAAAGCTTATGCAAAGCAATCCCGTGTACTGATTCTCGATGAACCTACAGCGGTACTGACATTCAAAGAGAGTGAAGTTCTGTTTGCGCTTATCAATAAACTCAAAAGAGAAGGTGTCGCAATCGTATATATCTCACATAAACTCGATGAAATTGAGAACATTGCAGACCGGGTTGTTATCCTTCGTGATGGCTATTTGATAGGCTCCTACCAGTCTAGAGAATTAGATAAAGATGATATGGCTAGACTTATGGTAGGCAGAGAACTCACTACTCTGTTTCCTACTAATCCCAAGCCACCAGACTCGGCAAAGATTGTTCTTAAGTTAACGCGTGGCAGCCTGCCCAAGTTAATTTCTCGGGCTTCCTTCCAATTATGCAGCGGTGAAGTACTGGGTTTTTTCGGCCTAGTTGGCTCAGGTCGAACCGCGCTAATGGAAGCTATCGTCGGGCTTCGAAAACTTTCATCTACCAGTAAATTGGAAGTGAATGGTCGAGAAGTCAATTATAAGTCCCTAGCAACCGCACGCGATGACGGGGTTGCCTACCTGACCAAAGACAGGAAAAGTAGCGGCCTTTTACTTAACATGGGTTTGCGGTTTAATTTTTCGCTATTCTCCTTGAATAAATTCTCTAGGTTCCTCATTGATCAGAAACGAGAACAACAGGAGTTCGACAATGCTATAAAGATCTTCGACATTAGAGCCGGGGACTTAGAGATCAAAGTCGGCAATCTCTCCGGAGGCAATCAACAGAAATTGTTGTTTGCTAAAATAATGGCGGCCGACCCAAGCATTGTTATTATCGATGAGCCTACCCGCGGTATAGACATAGGCACCCGAAGCGAGATTTATCGCTATATTGCAGAATTAGCTGCTAATGGCCACGCCATCATCCTTGTATCCTCCGACATGCTCGAAGTGATCGGTCTTTCGCACCGAGTGGCTGTTATGTGTCGGGGCGAACTAGTGGGCATACTAGAAGGTGGCGAAATTGAAGAACATGAAATTATGCGTTATGCCACGGGATTGAAAAGTAAGCTAATGAAAGACGGGGAACCGCGCTGTGACTGACAGGAATTTTTTCAGCAAGATCAATTTGAAAGCAGCAGGGCCATTTGTTGCACTTTTCGCGCTTTTTATGATTGGCGTTCTGGTTAATGACGCGTTTCTGAGTGTAGGTAATATTACTAACATCCTAGCCCGCAGTTCCTTTATTGGTATCGTCGCCATAGGCGCCACCTTCGTGATCACCGCTGGTGGTATAGACTTGTCAGTTGGCGCCATGGCGGCTTTTATCTCGGGCTGCATGATCATTATTATGAATGCTCTTAGCAACTCCATAGATTCAAGTATCGTCATTATTCTGCTTGCAATCTTGGCATCTGTATTGGTTGGTGCATTCGCTGGCCTGATAAATGGGCTCTTAGTCACCAGAGCCAAGATAGAGGCTTTTATTGTGACTCTGGGCACCATGGGAATCTATCGATCGCTCATTACTTATATGGCCGATGGCGGAACGCTGTCACTAAACTTTGCAATTGGAGACATTTACAGTGAAGTGTATTACGGAGATTTATTCGGAATCCCCTACCCAGCGTGGGTTTTCCTAACTATTGCAATATCAGGCTATATCTTACTAAAGAAAACGGTCTTCGGACGTCACTGTTTTGCCATTGGATCGAATGAGAAAGTAGCGCTCTACTCGGCGATCCATGTTGACCGGGCCAAGACCATAACCTACATTTTACAGGGTATATGCGTTTCTATCGCTACTATTATCTATGTACCCAGACTGGGCTCCGCTTCCGGACAAACTGGCATCCTTTGGGAGCTAGAGGCTATTGCCGCGGTCATTATCGGCGGAACGGTTCTGAAGGGTGGCTATGGCCGCATCTGGGGAACCGTCGTTGGAGCTCTAATCCTGACTCTGATAAGTAACATCCTAAATCTGACCGATGCCATAAGTAACTACCTCAATGGCGCTGTACAGGGCATAATTATTATTGTGGCCGTATACTTGCAGAGAGGCTCCTGGCGTAAGAGCAATTAAACTAGACGGATATACCTATGAAGACCTTCTACAGACTAATTCTTGTAAGCCTTCTTATTTCACCTCTCGGCATTAGCCAACCCCTGGGTGCTCAGACTATCGGCGTATCAATTCCCGCCGCCACACACGGCTGGACCGGCGGATTGAATTTCCATGCCGAAGAAACTAAGAACCGTCTCGAAGCCGCCAACCCAAGCCTACGTATTGTGCTCCTAACTGCTAACAGCGCTTCCGAACAAGCAAATGACCTGGAAGACCTTATAGCCATTCATAATATCGATGCTTTGGTTGTGCTTCCATTCGAATCAGCACCTCTTACCGGGCCAGTGCAAAATGTGAAGCGCCAAGGAGTGTTTATAACCGTCGTAGATAGAGGTCTAAGCGAACCAAATATCCAGGATGTCTATGTAGCCGGAAACAATGCTGAAATGGGTAGAGTCTCCGCAAACTACATGAAACAACGACTATCAGCAGGTGACAACATCGTTATATTGCGAGGGATTCCCACAGTAATCGATGATCAACGATTCAATGGTTTCATGTCCGAGTTAGATGGTAGTGGGATTAATATTCTTGATGACCAATACGCCAACTGGAACCGCGATGACGGCTTTACTGTCATGCAGGATTTTTTGTCCAGGTTCCCAGATATCGATGCAGTATGGGCACAGGATGACGACATCGCCATAGGTGTAATACAAGCAGTTAGACAGGCTAGGCGCCAGGACGAACTCTTCATCGTCGGAGGGGGTGGCATGAAAGATATTGTACGCCGGGTAATGGCCGGCGACGCACTCACTCCTGTAGATGTGCTTTATCCACCTTCGATGATTGCCACAGCAATAGAGCTCACGGCTCTGAAGTTTATCTCTAATGTCCCTATTAGCGGGGAATACATCCTTGGCTCCCCGTTGATCACCCCCGAAAATGCGGAGCAATTTTACTACCCTGATAGCCCTTTTTAAAAAATATGAAAACAATCAAAGGTCCAGCAATTTTCTTGGCACAGTTTGCCTCAGACGAATCTCCTTTTAGCTCTCTCGATGAAATTGGCGCCTGGGCTTCCAAACTGGGTTTCAAGGGTGTGCAACTTCCCAGCTGGGACACACGCCTGTTTGACCTGAACAAGGCAGCGGAAAGCCAGAATTATTGTGATGAGGTAAAAGCTACACTAGCCAAACACGATATTGAGATTACCGAATTATCGACTCACTTGCAGGGCCAGCTGGTAGCGGTGCATCCTGCTTATGACGAAATGTTCGATGGTTTTGCAGCCAAGGAAGTAAGGGGCAATCCAAAGGCCCGAACCGAGTGGGCAATACAGCAAATGTTAAACGCTGCTAAGGCTTCTCACCAACTGGGGCTTACTGAGCACGCCAGTTTTCCTGGCGCGCTTGCCTGGCCCTATTTTTATCCCTGGCCACAACGCCCTGCGGGCTTGATAGAAGCCGCCTTCGATGAATTGGCGAAACGCTGGTTACCGATTTTGGATGCTTTCGATGAAGCTGGCGTAAATATCGGTTTCGAAATTCACCCAGGGGAAGACCTGCACGATGGTGCCACCTTCGAGATGTTTCTTGAAAAGGTTAAAAATCATACTCGATGCAACATTCTGTTTGATCCCAGCCACTTCGTGTTGCAGCAGCTCGATTACCTGGCTTTCATGGATGAATATAAAGACCGTATCAAGCTGGTGCATATAAAGGATGCTGAATTTAATCCTACCGCTAAGCAAGGTGTCTATGGCGGTTACCAACCCTGGATAGATCGTGCTGGCCGTTTCCGCTCCCTCGGTGATGGTCAGGTGGACTTCAAAGGCATCTTCTCCAGGCTAGCTGCATATGACTTCGATGGCTGGGCAGTGCTTGAATGGGAGTGCTGTCTGAAACACCAGGAAGACGGGGCAAGAGAAGGCGCCGAATTTATCCGCAATAACATCATTCGTGTAGCTGAAAAAGCATTCGACGATTTCGCTGATGCTGGCACAGACGAAACAGCAAATAAGCGCATACTAGGCATTTAATGAGCAGCAAAAAAATCAGGCTGGGACTGGTCGGTGGGGGAATTGGAGCCTTTATCGGCGAAGTTCATCGCATCGCTGCTCGTCTTGACGATCGCTACGAACTCGTAGCGGGTGCTTTTAGTAGTGAGCCGCGACGAGCCGCGGACTCCGCCGCGGAACTTAGAATCGATCCAGCGCGCAGCTATAACAGTTTCGAGGAAATGGCAAAGAAAGAAAGTAAACTACGACAGGGAATCGAGGTTGTAAGTATAGTTACGCCTAACCACCTTCACTGCCCTGCAGCAAAAGCCTTCCTTAAGGCCGGTATTCATGTCATTTGCGATAAGCCGTTGTCAACAACTCTTGAAGACGCGGAAGAAGTTGAGTCGCTCGTAAAAGAAAGCGGTCTAATCTTTGCTATAACCTACAACTATAGTGGTTACCCTATGGTGAGACACGCTCGGGAAATGGTCGCATCAGGCAAGCTGGGCAATATCCGTGTAATTCAAGTCGAGTACGCGCAGGACTGGTTAGCCACGAATATCGAAGCAAAAGGCCAGAAGCAAGCCGCCTGGCGTACCGATCCTGAGCTCGCAGGCGCAGGAGGTTCCATCGGTGATATTGGCACTCACGCTTTTCACCTAGCAGAATTTATCAGTGGGCTTGAAGCCAAATCCCTTCTGGCCGACCTCGACACATTCGTTTCCGGACGAAAATTGGATGACAACGCTAATATCCTGTTGCATTACAGTAACGGCGCTAAAGGCATGCTCTGGTCGAGCCAGGTTGCTAGCGGTCAGGAAAACGCTTTGCGAATTCGCCTTTTTGGTGACAAGGGGGGTCTAGAATGGGCTCAGGAAGATCCTAACTATCTCCACTACACTCAGCTTGGAGAATCGCACCAAGTCCTGACACGCGGTGGGCATGGTCTGGCGGAGGCAGCTGTGAGTGCTACTCGAACCCCAGCCGGCCACCCGGAAGGCTTTCTAGAAGGCTTTGCCAATCTCTACCGGGATATCGCTGACATGATAGAAGCGAACCGTACTGGCAAATCAGTTACTACACTAGTCCCTGATGTAACTGATGGCGTTAAAGGTATTAGATTCGTGGAGAAAGCCGTAAACTCCAGTGCTGCTGGATCGATCTGGCAACATCTTTAACCTCAAAAAACGGCTGCGTTTGTTCTTTTCGTAATCGTCTTCCAGCAGAGTTTCATTCATCGTGCAACCCGCGATGGTTTTCGCGCAAGTCGCCCCTTGCGTATATAAAACCCTAACTCGACTGAGGGCAAAGCTTTAGCCTGTTCTAACTTTCTCCGATTCGATACACTGTTAGTTCAAGCTGGGAGAATAACAATGGCTAAACGATTCCTATCTCCGCGCCAAACACGGCGCGACTTCCTTAAGAAAACAGCAGTTACAAGCTTAATTGCCAGCAGCCCGAGTCTGGCACTTTCTCAAGGTAGGAGAGTCCAAACCATAGGTCTTCAACTCTATTCACTTCGCGCAGAGATGGCAGAAGACTTTGAAGGCACGCTAGAGCAACTGGCACAACTAGGGTTCAAGGAGATGGAATTTGCCGGCTACCATGGCAAATCTCCTATGGAAGTTCGACGGATTCTTGATAGTTTCGGGTTAGTCTCTCCTGCGGCCCATATTCAGTTAAATGCAGTCCGTGAAAACCTGGAACAAGAAATAGAAACAGCAGCAACAATTGGTCAACAATATATAGTTGTACCTTCAATCCCAGCGAATGAACGCTCACTCAGCGACTACGAACGGCATGCAGATACTCTTAATAGCGCTGGAGAAAAAACAAAAGAAGCCGGCATCCAGATGGGTTACCACAATCACAGCTTCGAGTTCGAGACACACCGAACAGGGAAGATCGGTTACGACTATTTGACTTATTTAACGCAAAAGGATCTCGTTGTTTTTGAGATGGACTTATTTTGGATCGTTAATGCTGGGCATGACCCTGTCACCTACTTTCTACAGTGGCCGGGTCGCTTCCCAATGTTGCACGTTAAGGACCGCAATAATGGGGGTGAAATGGTGGACGTGGGGCGAGGTGTGATCGACTTTGCCCAAATCTTCACCCATGCAGAGACCGCTGGGTTTGAACACTATTTTATCGAGCACGACTACCCAACCGATGGTGTCAACTCTATCGCTTTCAGCTACAACACCCTGAACAACATACGGTATTAGGAATTCAGTCTCTGATGGCTCAGCACGAATACGATGTAATAATAGTTGGCTCCGGTGCTGGCGGCGGCATGGCCACTTTTCAGCTCGCCAACGCAGGACTCAGGGTAGCTTTGGTAGAAGCAGGCGACTATTACGACCCGGCTGATGAAGAACAGCGGACACAACTCCGCTACCCTTGGGAGTCTCCGCGGCGCGGTGCCAGTACCTTGCGTCGACCCTTCGGTGATTACAACTCCTGCATCGGTGGCTGGCATCTCGATGGCGAACCTTACACTATGAAAGGTACCACCGATTTCATGTGGTGGCGTGGCCGTATGCTGGGAGGCCGCACCAATCACTGGGGCCGTATAGCACTCCGTTTTGGACCCTTAGATTTCAAGCACAGGGATATCGACGGACTCGGTGAGAATTGGCCAATCGATTACGACGACATCAAGCCTTACTATGACAAGTTAGACAAGCTGGTGGGTGTATATGGCAGCAACGAGGGTCTTTACAATGACCCTGATGGGTTTTTTTTACCAGCTCCAAAACCACGACTACATGAGCTTTATTACATTGAAGGTGCCAAGAAAGCTGGCGTGCCAGTTTACCCGGCGCGTAAGTCTATTCTGACTAAACGGATCAATAATGATCGTGGGGTGTGTTTCTACTGCGGCCAGTGCAGCCGCGCCTGTGGCATTCATGCCGACTTCTCTTCTAGTACCGTGCTCATCTATCCAGCTCTTCAAGGAGGTCAGGTAGACCTTTATACAAAGGCCATGGTGCGAGAAGTAACTACCGATGCTGAAGGTCTAGCTACGGGTGTTTCCTACATAAACAAAGAAGAAAATCAGGAATATCACCTTAAAAGTCGTAGCGTAGTATTAGCCGCTTCAGCTTGTAGCTCTGCAAGAATTCTACTCAATTCAAAGAGTACACAACACGAGAATGGGCTGGGTAACAGCAGCGACCATGTTGGCCGTTACCTGCATGACTCGACCGGGGCTAGCCGAGCCGCGTTTCTGCCGAGTCTCATGGACCGAGAGATTTATAACGAAGACGGTGTCGGAGGTATGCACATTTACACTCCTTGGTGGCTCCAAGGCGAGAGTCTGGAATTTACTCGGGGCTATCACCTGGAAATTGGGGGCGGTATGGGAATGCCTTCATATGGCTTTGGCTTCGCTGTTAACCAGTACAACGAATTTTTGGGTGAACAAGTCGGCGGCTACGGTAACCAATTAAGGGATGACATCAGAAAATTCTACGGTTCCAGGCTAAGTATCGCCTGCCGAGGTGAGAGTATTGCCCAATACCAGAACCGTTGTGAACTTGATCCCACTGTGGTTGATGAATGGGGCATCCCTGTGCTGCGTTTCGACTACCAGTGGACTGATAACGAAATTAAACAAGCCAAGCATATGCAGGACACGATGGAAGAATTGCTTACCTCTTCGGGTGGCATACTGCTAGGCAATAAACCTGGCGCCGATGAAGACTATGGTTTGACCAAACCAGGTGAGATCATTCACGAGGTAGGCACCACACGTATGGGTACCGACCCTAACGCATCAGTAACCAATGAGTTTGGTCAACTGCATGATTCGAAAAATGTGTTCATCGCTGATGGCGGCCCGTTTGTCTCACAGGCAGACAAGAACCCTACGTGGACTATACTAGCGTTGGCATGGCGCCAATCGGAATACATCATTGAACAAATGATGCAAAGGAATCTGTGAGCGATGAGTATGGATCGAAGAGAATACTTGAAGACTCTATTCCTGGCTCCGTTGGGCGGCAGCATTATTGCCTCCAGCGGAAAGTCAAATGCCGCAAACAATATCAGTTGGACTCCACTCCCCAAGACCTTCTCTTATGGCCGGACCGAACCAGAAAAACAAACAGACGCAGAATTGTTCGCCGAAAATTATTTCCGCGAGCACGAACTACTTACCATTGCCGTACTATGCGACATCATTTTGCCTAACGAGCATCCTAACGGCGGTGCACTGGATGCCGGCCTGCCCGACTTTGTGGAATTTATGGTCAAAGATCGTGATCAGTATAAACTACCGGTACGCGGTGGTGTCGCCTGGCTGGACAGTTATGCCATCGAAAAGTTTGGTAGTGACTTCATCAACATTAGCGAGGACCAGCAGTTAAGTATCTGCGAAGAAATCGCCTATCCGGACACAGAAAATTCTGTATTACAACCAGGCATCAGTTTCTTCTCTCTGATGCGTAACTTCACAATGACTGGATACTACACCTCCGAGCAGGGGTTCGAAGATCTGGGTTATGTAGGCAATACCCCGAATGTCTGGGATGGAGTGCCTGATCATGTACTAAAAAAACACGGCATGGAATATGATGCCGAGTGGCTGTCCAAATGTGTGGATCAATCACGTAAGGAAATTATTGCCGAGTGGGATGACGACGGTAATCTGATCACTTGATAAGATTTTTGGAGACTACATTAATGAAGAAGTTGCTTTTTTTAATCATTCTAATGCCTTACCTGATAGCCTATGGTCAAGATCGCGCAATCTATGAACCAGTGCCAATCCGTGTTTCTCCTTCAGAGAACGGCTCACCTCCTTCCGATGCAATCATTCTATTCAATGGCAGTAATCTAGATGCTTGGAATCGCACTGCGGACGACGGCCCGGCGCGCTGGCTTATTGAAGAAGGAGCGATAACGGTGGACCAGGGCGCAGGCACCATAAAGACCAAACAAGTTTTCGGTAGTATACAACTTCATATCGAATGGCGACCGGCGGATATCATCAGAGGCAGTGGGCAGGGTCGTGGCAATAGCGGTGTATTCCTTCATTCGCTGTTTGAATTACAAATTCTGGATAGCTGGGAGAACGACACGTACGTCAATGGCCAGGCTGCCGCCATCTATTTGCAACAACCGCCGTTAGTCAACGTGACAAAACACCCTGGAGAGTGGCAGGCGTATGACATTGTTTTTACCGCTCCCGTGTGGGAAAAGGGAACGCTAAAATCGCCCGCGTATATAACCGTGCTGCACAACGGTGTTTTAGTACAAAATCATGTCGAGTTAAAGGGCGCTACCTTCTCGCCAGAACCGGAATATAAAGCGCAATGCGGCCCCTACTCCCAGGAAGAACG
>Ga0209034_10000323_pt1 | contig 23911 bp, 15 predicted proteins | sample MarorgKNORR_S2LV_2_FD_188219 | JGI IMG/M metagenome (GOLD analysis project Ga0209034, IMG submission 188219) | Marine microbial communities from the Southern Atlantic Ocean, analyzing organic carbon cycling - 250m_A/KNORR_S2/LV (SPAdes) (version 2) | ecosystem: Environmental > Aquatic > Marine... | reverse complement strand
GTATTGATTATCGGTGAAATTGGTGGACCTCAAGAGGCTGCAGCTGCTGAGTATTTCCAAAAACATATGAGTAAGCCGATGGCTGCTTATATTGCCGGTTTGACTGCTCCACCAGGAAGACTTATGGGCCATGCTGGCGCTATTGTTAATGCTAGTGGTGAGAGTGCTGCAGAAAAAGTAGAAATACTTCAAGACGCTGGTGTAATGGTTGCGCCAACCCCTTCAGATATGGGAGCTACAATGGCGAAACTATTAAAAGGTATTTAAGTAAGCTATCAATTTAACAAGATTTTATTATTAAGGCGTTTATTTTAAACGCCTTTTTTTTGAACTATTTATCTAGTCTAAAGAGATAGCTTTGATTTCTATTTCGGGTTCTACGGACATTCTTAATTTGTTTGCCAGAAACCAGACTACACCAACACCAAGAGCCCACCATATTATTTGCCATGCCCAAATTGATGGCATACCTAAGAGCCATTGATCATAGCCAATATTGGGCTCACCAAATGCCATATTTCCAAATACAGAGCCTGGGCCAATTGCAAAAAACATCCAAACCATTAGCAGAAGTGCGCCAACAGGCTTTGACCAACGATCACTTAATTTAATATCGCTATGTTTTTGAAAAAAGTTATGGAAAGTTTGCCTATGTTCTTTTTCAGGGTCATTTATAGCCATGAGTGAAATAATCATACAAATTACAATATTAAAAAACATTCCCCATACTGCAGAGTGGATATTCCAAGGCCAAACTCCCCAAGGTAATGCACCCCCAGTAAGTTTTTGCCCAAGTGGTTCAGTCAAGAGAACTGCTATAAGACCAATACTCAATCCTGCTATTGCACCACTTCGATTAATCCATGGTAACCATGTTGCACCTAGCAATGATGGCCAAAGTTGAAAAGAACATGCTATAGCTAAACTACCAAGAAGAAGGGTTGCTTCCATAGAGAATGATGCTAATAACATACCACTTAAAAAAACTAGGCCTGTAAACAACCTAGCAACTCCAATCTGTTTTTTATCATCAGAGTCTTTTTGAAAGTATTGAACATAAATATCACGTGACAAAATATTACCTGTAGTCGACATGAATGACGTAGCTGTTGCTTGTAAAGAGGCAACAGCGCAAACGGCTAGAAAACCAACCAACCATGGTGAGCTATTTCCTACAAGTTTTATGAAGTGAGCAACTAATTCTGTATGTTGTAGTTTTGAAATTTCAGGTAAATAGTTAGCAATTGCGAGACCAGCTTTATTAACCTCAGCATTTGCACCTAGAAGGTTTGCACTGACGCCTATCATGATTGAGAATACGAACAAGATAATTCCTACAACAGCTGCTGCTCCCCATATTTGATTGATTGCAAAACCTTTCGGAGAGCGACTTGTAAACCCCAACATTGTGAATGATGGTGAAGACTGAATTCCCATAACGGAAAGCATAAAAGTTAGTATCATTATTGATGTCCATGGTCCACCTTTTGGTATTTCGATACCTATCCCATCTGTGAATTGGATGACACCCGGTATTGCAAAGTATCCTGGGAAATTACCCCCTCCCATGCCTTTGGTTTTTCCTAGGTGGCTTGTGACATCTTTTGCAATATTTGCCAGTCCCTTGTTTAATGAATCAAAACCACCAACTAGGTCTAGAGCGAATAGACCAAGCAATATCATTCCTAGAACAAATAAAACAAACTGCACTACTGCAATTTTTAAAATTGCTTGCATGCCTCCCATAATTGAATATAAAAGTACAAAGCCAGATAGAGTCCACATAGCAAAATTTCGTGACATCATGCCGTCTGTTAATTCGCTAATTAGGTATCCAGAGGCTCCATATAGCATTGCCACAAAAGGTATTCCAAATAAAAGTGCGATTCCAACTGAAATAATGCGTAAGCCATCTCCTTTATAGTAAGCCGTTAACATTTCTCCAGATGTGGTGTATCCAAAACGTTTTCCTAGCATCCATTGTCTTTTAAGTAACACAACTCCGGAAATAGCCACTACGATTGTAATAAATGATGTATTGGCAAATTGAAAACCATCTCTAAATACTAATCCTGGGTGAGCAATAAATATCCAGCCAGCCAAAGAAATTGCAGTTGCAGCAAGTGCAAAAACCCAAGGAGAGGTATTTCTGCTAGATAAAAAATAATCGTCAGTTGAAGTTATTTGTCGTGAAGCCCGAACACCCCAAAATAAACAAAAAGCCCAGTATAGTCCTAGAAATATAAATATCCAGTTGATAACTTCAGTCATTGCTATTGGTATCCTTTAAATTTATTTTTGTTATCAAAATAGTATTCTCCTTTAGGTGTTTGTCTTTATCTAAATTTGGGTCCGTATATGCGGTGATCTCGCATACAAAGCCACCATTGGAAGAATCAGTAATCCAAATACAAATTGTTGTCCTTCATAACTCAAACCAATACCGACAAGAAATGATGAAAGTACTTGTAAAACCAGAACACCTATTACCGTAAAGCCATATCCGCCTTTACCTCCAAGTAATGAAGTACCTCCAACTACAACAGCTGCTATTGTTTGGAATAGATATGGACCACCTACACCAACAAATCCACCACCACTCCATCCAAGAAGTAAGATTCCTGTCAAAGCAGAGACAAAGCCGCCGATAGTAAAAACACCTACCCAGTAAGTACGTTCTGAAATTGATAAACGAGCTGCCGTAGTACGATTTCCTCCTACGGCATATAAATTTCTGCCCCAAGTTGTATTTTTTAGTGCAACTATTAATACTATTGCCAGTATTACCCAAATCACTACGATTGGAGGAATGCTAATGCCAAAAATAGTACCATTTGTTGCAGCGATATTAGACAACCATTTAGGTACTACTCCAAAAACACTTCCACCAAAATCTGAACCAATAGTGGTCAAAGCTTGAACTAGCCCAGTTATAATGAAACCGACGCCTAGAGTTAGTATTAATGCTTGCCCTTGCAGTCGAAAACTTAACAAGCCGTTAATGAGTCCAACACCTATACCAACCATTAATACTGCTATGATGCAGATCCATGGAGGTATACCAAGGTTGATTAAGTACATCAAACCAATATTTGCAGCACCTATTACAAAGCTTACTGACAAATCCAAACCTCCTAGCAAGACCACAAGGGTTTGTCCAATACAAGCAAGTCCAAGGAATGAAGCAAAAAGCAGCATTGATTTAAGATTTAAAGTTGAAATAAAACCATCAACAATCAGTGAACCCATAATAAACAGTCCAATAAGAACCGCCAAACCCATCAGAGCGCTTTTGTTATTTTTAGCAAAGGAGTTTGTGATGATGAGTATTAAGAGTGTTAAGAAAAATACTACTAATGACAGAACATTTCGCCACTCGAAAAAATTATCCATAGCAAAGGCCAGGGCAACAAAAGCAATAATCATTGCCAGAATTCCTATAATAGCAAATTTATTGCTTTTTATGAGATAGCTAATATAGCTTTCATGGTGTTCGCTATCTTCAGCTATTTCTTCATCTAACTGTTCTGCTGCTATGCCAGTTTTTTCATCTTCATCTTCATTGTATTTCCAGCGTACTGATAGGTGGTACCAACCCCATAGAATAGAACCAAAAATTGCAACTGTATAAAGTATTATTAGCTGTGAAGGCGTGTCTTCAAGGTAACCGAGTACAGCACTAATTGCTGAGATAATTACAGCAATAACAAAGCCAAGCCATTTATAAAAAGAGAACGCAGCTTTTCCCATTCTGCTAGTTTTCATTTTTACTCCACTTGGTAGTTAAAATATCCACTTTTATCCTTCCCATTTCTTAATTGCATCATCTTTATGTTCACCTATTATGTAGGTGCTAATTATGTGCATAACATTCGGTGCTGAAATTATTGCAATTGCAATGACCACAATTATTTGCCACAATGGAATGCCTATTGCATAAAACAAACCACTCCAAGCAATCACAGCAAAGGTTGCTATATGCCAATATTTCCAAAAACTTCTAAAGCTAGTTTCTCCCATAGCAAGTCGCAAAAATATGTGCAGTAAAACAACCATAAAAATACAATAAGCAATCTCTGAAACAATGGTCATGCTTTGAGCATTTGTATTGACTCTCATAGGTCCAGCATATTCGATAATTTGTGCTGCTATAGGCCCTATTCCTGTTTGGATAACAGGAAGCTGAGCATTTAGCACCTTGCCTGCAACTACAATGCTACCGTTTGCAACCTCATAATAAGGAGTGCTATCAGTTGCAAAGAAATACACAACAATTAAAGCTACTATCGATATAGCACCTATAAATAGGTTGTTAACGTTGTTTATTTTTGTTTTTACCAAAGGAATAGTAATAGTAAATAATAGCGCAGTAACCAAAAGAATGGCGTAAGTTTCACCGGAAAAATTGCTAGCTAAATAGCCTTGATTTGCGTTTTCAAAGAACAATGCACCTATAGCAATAATCGGTATAGTGCAAATAAATAATATTGTTGCTGTTCTTTTAGTCTGGATCTTTGTTTCAGGAAGCATAATAAGGATAATCAATGATGTTAATAAAACTACACCAATTATTCCAATTAAGGTATATGTAGAGTTTGCAAGTGCGTTAAATGAAAAGTACGTTGATGCCGACTGTGAAATTGATTCTAATCCAAAAATACTCATCGAGTAATAATCGAGTCCAATAGTTTTTAGATTGGTTGAGGTTATAAAGGATTCAGTTGATGAGTCGGGGTTAAATATCAAGCCTAAAGCAGTGATGATTAATACGATAATAAAACCAATCATTGGAGCACTAATGTGCTTGAATAGTGTTCTGATTATATAAGAGATAACAGCTATACCAACAACCCCAAACAATATAATTGTACCTGCTGATAAAGGATCTTCAGTGACTGTTGAGGGTACAAACGCTGCAAATCTTTTAACTCCCATTGATTGATCCATTGCAGCATGGACCGCAACCCCAAGTGTAATTATTCCAAGTACTAAAAATACCAATCCTGGTGATAGGCCTCGAGCACGTTTTTGGAGAAATGGTATCGCGAGACTAATTAATAACGATGCAACCAACATCACGCCATACGACATATCTGTTACAAAAGCTTGCATCTTGCCAAAGTTAAATGTTGAAAGTGAATATGTAATCAAAAATATATTTAGAGATCCCAGTAAAGCCCCAAAGGCGCTTCCACGACCGCCCGCTAAATTTGCTCCACCTAGTACAAGAGCCGTAACAGCCATTAGAGTGTAGGTTGTTCCTTGTGTGGGATCGCCAGAACTAATTAATGAAGTGAAAGTTATAGCAGCAAGTCCGGCATAAACACCGCCAATTGCGTGTGCTCCAATACGAACTAAATTAACATTTACACCGCTTGTATATGTTGCTCGTTCATCAGATCCCATCATTTTTAGATTACCCCAAAAAGCTGTTTGGGCAAGTAAATACCATGCTGCTGTTGCGATTATTAATATAATTAGCACGGGTGAAACAATATGAATTCCTGCACCCCAATCATACATCCAGTCTGGAGCTAAACCACCAGCACGCGGCATTATTATAAGATTTAAGCCGACTAATGAAAGATATCCACTTAATGCAACAATAATGGGTTGCACTCTAACAAAAACAATAATTAGAGCCATAAATACTTGATATGCGACACCAACACCTATCGCATATGCAAAAAGAGCAATTGGTGATTCCATAAAGCCTAAACCAATTAACTGAATCATTCCTACATTAATAAAACTAATTAGTGGGCCAATTGATAAATCAACACTTGCACGTCCAGCCATTACAATTATAGTTAATGCATAGGTAGCTAAAATTAGAGGAGCTACAACAATTATTAATGCTCCAAAGCCAGTACTGGAGATTAAGTAAGGCCCTCTAAGAGTAGCAAATATAAACAGCAAAAAGAAAATAACTATCGGAACTATAAGATAGGTACTTGGGCTTGATTTTGGTTTTTGTGTTTCAATTAATTCCATCGTCTTTATTAGAACTGTTAGTTAAATTTCCCCTATATTCTTATGATTCATTTTTTTGACATGAGTTTTTCGAATTGCGCAACATCTTTTTCGTTATATTCAAAAGTTTTTGAGTCAGATGTATTATTTTTTTGATTTAATGAATGTTTTTCTTCCTTCTTCTTGGTATTCATTTCATCGGGGTTTCGATCATTTGTTTGATCCTGAGATAGGGATATGTATTTATTGAATAATTTTTCATCAGTATCTGAATAGCCTTCGTTATTATTTTTATTTCGATAACTCCTGTTTCCCTTGTTTTTTATTAACTTTTCACCTGATGCTATGAGATCTGCAAACTTTTTTGAATCATTTTCTGAATACTCGTTGAGTTCTGGAGCTGGATCAATTTGTTCCTTTTCCTCATAATTTTTTCTCTTGTTGTTTTTCTCGGTTGAACTCAAAATATTATTAAATTGTTCTTCGTCTTTAGCAGAGAAATCTTTTTTAGTTACGCTTGCTGGATTTATCTTTTCTGTCTTTTTTTCAAAGTATTTACTTACGTTATGTTTTTTCACTTCATGCTCCAATTTATTGTCAGGCTGCTTCTTTTTAGCTTCATTATTTAACTTAGTTGTATCTTGCTTTTTATCACTATATTGATTAGTTGATTTTTTTTCAGGACTGGCGTTTTGACGATGACCAAACATAGACTCAAGGATTCCTTCGGCATTAATTTGTTCATCAGTAAACGTTTCAAAAATGCTTCCATTACGAAAAACAACTACCCGAGAACAGAAACCAATAAACTCTTCAAGTTCACTTGACATATAGATAACTGAATTACCTTCATCAGCAAATTCTCTTAATTGCTTGTAAAGGTCCAACTTAGTTTGCAGGTCAATTCCTCTTGCAGGATCAAGTAAGACTAATGTCTTGGGTTGGGTTGCAAAAGCTCTTCCTAACATAACTTTTTGTTGGTTGCCTCCACTTAAGGAAGTGATTAAGTTTTCTTTAGGACCTGTTTTGATTGCTAGTCGTTCAACCTCCCAATCAACAACATCATTTATAGCTCCCCAGTCTATGAACCGTACACCAGGGATTTTGCTGAATTTGTGGTACATGGAAATACCTAAATTTTCCACAATGCTTAAGTTTGGAAGAATGCCTTCTCGTTTACGGTCACCTGAAACAAATTCAATATCATGTTTGATTGCGTCTTCAAGATTTTTGATTGTGTAGTACTTATGACCATGATTAATATTCACTTCAGTGAAACCATCGTAGGCATTAGCGACACCAGCCAGTATTCGAACAAAATCATCTTGCCCATGGCCATCTAATCCAGTGACGCCTACGATTTCTCCTTTACGTAATTTAAAATCGGATCTTTCACTGTCAGGCCAAACTTGTATATCCATAGCTTTAAGAGAAACTTGTGAATATTTTGTTTGATGTGCTTCATCTTTAGTTTTGTCAGTCTTTTGCTCTTTTCCAGTCATTAAACGTAATAGGTTCTTTTCCGTTACATCCTCTTTTTCTAGCACTCCAACATCAATACCGTCACGCATAACGGTACAGCGATCGCTTATTCTGACTAGTTCGGCTATGCGGTGAGATACAATGATCACTGCTGCGCCCTTATCACGTAACTCTCGCATTTTGTCAAAAAGTCTTTCTGTTGAATCAAAATCCAAAGCCGCAGTTGATTCGTCTAGAATTAAAACGTCAGGCTCTCTTAACAAACTTCGAGCAATTGTTATCCAAGCTTTGGTACTAAGGGGTAAATTCCCAGCCGGCATTAATGGATCAATATCTTCATCAGCAAGCTCACTCATCAATTCTCTGGTTTTATTTTGCTTTTCTTTATCAGACAAGTTTTTAGAAAAGAAACCATCAACACCGATAAATAAATTATCAACTATAGATGCTTCATCTGATACAAGGACTTCTTGGAATACCATGGCTACGCCAAGATCATGTGATTCTTTAGGAGTAGAAGGGTGAGCGCCATTAATGGATACTTTTCCAGAATCAATTGGTAAAACACCTGCCAGAACTTTAGCAAGGGTGCTTTTCCCACAACCATTTCCTCCAATAATTGCATGTATTTCACCAAAATAGCCGGTAAAGCTGACATCAGCTAAAGCTTTAGTAACTCCAAATGATTTATGAACATTCTTGACATAAAGTTCACCAGAGAATTCCTTTGATGTTTCTGAATTATTTGAAACATTTTCATTTGATAAGTCTTGTTCTATAATTTCCACCTAAACAAATCCTTGAGTTTGTACAAAAACAAAAATAATATTTACAATTTTTTTTGATTGTAATCGATCTAAATTAATCCACTGCAAAAAACATCCAAAAGTATAGGTACAGTTTACTACTATTACATACTATAGTCAATAGTATGTATAAATATCCATAATTGCATTTAAAAACAATCTTTCTTGAGGTACAATGTTTGAAGAAATAAGGCTATAGCTTGATCTAATAAGCAACTTTTATTAAAAAAAGTTTTATGTGCGTTTTTAATTGGACTAATTTAAGTGGAAAAACAAATAGATAGAATTAATTTTGATCTAAAGCAATACATTTCAGCTTTATTTGTAAGAGCTGGTGTGCTTCCCTGGTTTCTAGGTATAGCCTTAATAACTTTTTCATTTGCAAGTGATAATTTTTTGACAACAAACAATATTTTGGGTGTTGCAAGGCATTCAACTGATCTTATTTTGGTTGCCATGGCTCAAATGATTGTGATGTTAACCGCAGGTTTGGACTTTTCTGTTGGTGTAATCCTTGCAATGACTTCTGTTGTCGCTTCAATGACAATGGTTGCCTTGTGGTCAGGTTACGGCTCTGGTTGGGAGGCGATTACTATAGGCTGTTTAGCAGGCCTTTTTGTTGGTGGTTCTATTGGTTTAGTGAATGGTATAGGTGTCGCTTTTTTCCGAGTACCACCATTCATAATGACACTGGGAATGTCTTCAATTATTTTTGGTTTAGCGCTGACTATTACAGGTGGAATACCTGTTTATGGTGCGCCTGAGTCTTTTACTAATATTTTTGGATATGGAACATTATTTGGTTTATCAATAACTATTTGGGTAACTCTATTTTTTATTCTTTTGATTTATATTTTTATCAACTTGACCAAGATGGGTAGGTATTTTTATGCCATAGGAGGAAATTTAAGAGCGGCTGAGCTTTCAGGTATAAACACAAGAGTCTATATTGTTAGTGCTTATGTTTTATCTGCACTTGTTACCAGTATTGCGGCATTACTAATTACAGCCCGACTTGAAACTGGTGAACCAAATATTGGCGCTAATTATCCTTTACTATCAATAGCGGCTTGCGCAATTGGCGGAGTCAGTTTACTTGGTGGTGTTGGGCGTGTACAGAATGTTGTATTGGGTGCCTTTTTTATTATATTAATACAAAATGGCATGAATCTTATGAGGGTCGGCTCATATCTACAAATGGTTGTCATCGGAGTATTGTTAATTGTTGCTATTGGCGCTGAATATTTCCGTCAACAGATGCTTTCACAGGCAAAAATTTAATGTCTTTATATCTTAAAGAACGTTATACAACAAATCTTTGTTAATTATTTTACATTGCCCTTTAATAGCAATTTATAACATTAAAGAAGTACTATAAAAAGATGGAAATAGCCAATCAAAATTTCTTTAATCGACTATCCCTTAATCAGAAAATATTATCTCTATTAGTCATTGAGGTTCTTGGTTTTGTTGCAGTTGCGCTTGTTGCCTTTACTCAAGTATATACGGTAGGTGATGAGACGAAGCAAATGTCATCAATTACTATCCCTTTAATTGAATCAGTCAACGCAATCGATGAAAATGTTTATAAGCAAAGTTTAAGCGTAAAAGAACTATTCATTACTGTTAGTCAAATAGTCAACCAAGACTCTGAAAAAACGAGTTTTTATGAAAAATATAATCAATTATTAGCAAACGATAGTATTCGAACAGAATTTTTAATAGCTAATCAAAAACTGAAGAAATCTATAGCTGATACAGAGTCTTTTATAAAGGTAGTAAATTCTGAAGCAAAAGCTGATATAGCTATAATTTCATCGCATCAGGAGAAATTACTTTCTGAGCTTTATGAACTAAGAAAAATAAATCAAATATATTATCGGCTGGTAGTGAATAATTTATTTGCTGAAAAAAATATTGAAATACTCACTATTGATGCGAATGATCTTAAGGAGATCTCCTATACTGAAAATCTTCTACTAGTGCAAGCTGGAAAAGTAAATGCTGAATTAGAAGAAATAATTTTTGCTTCCAAATCAAAAATAACCTATGTAGAGCGTATTGCTCTTAGCTATATCGTTATAACTTCCCTTATAGCTTTGCTATTTGTTGTCACGATGGTGTTAGTCATTGTTAGAATGAATATTTCAAAACCCCTGCAATTGCTAACAGACTCGATCAATAGATACACCCCTTTGCATAAGGTAGAAGAATTTGAGGATGAAAAAAATATCTTATCTAGAGAAGATGAACTGGGAAGAATGGGGCGAAGCTTTAATAGACTTAAAGAGGATTTATGGGAGCAAGGAGAAGGTCTCCAAAACGCTAAAATTGATGCTGAAAGAGCAAATAAAGCAAAGTCAGTTTTCTTAGCTTCAGCAAGCCATGACTTGCGTCAACCATTAAATGCAATGCAAATGTATATTGCTGCATTACAATCGAAAGTTAAGGATAAGGAAATACTTCGTATTATTGAAGATATAAACTCTGTCTCAATCTCAACAGCAAGATTATTGAATGCTCTACTTGATGTGTCGGAATTGGAGGTAGGTGCAATAAAGCCAAGATTTGAAATTTTTTCAGTGAATAATATTTTGATTAGTATCTTTCAATCATTCCTTCCTCTTGCCAAAGATAAAGAATTAGATTTTAGAGTTGTTCCATCAAGTTTTTATGTTAGAAGTGATCCAGCCTTGCTGGAACGTATATTGGGAAATTTTATGTCTAACGCCATTCGTTATACAGACAAGGGTTCGGTATTGATAGGTTGTAGAAAGAGAGGCGATAAGGTTGTAATTGAAGTTTGGGATACTGGTTGTGGAATTTCTGATGACCAGATGTCACTGATTTATGAGGACTTTTATCAAATTGAAAATAAGGAACGTGATAGAGGTAAAGGTCTAGGTCTTGGTCTTGCTCTCGCAAAACGTCTAGCTGAGAGTTTAGAACATACTATTGATAGCAAGTCAACGCTTGGGAATGGTTCTTGTTTTTCTGTTGCCGTCGATATTGCTGAAAACAAAATTGATGACAATCAAGCTGAAAGTTTTATGAACATTATGAATTTATCAGGTGCAAACATTCTTTTAGTTGAAGATGATATGGATGTTTTAAAGGCAACTAAGCAGCTCTTAGAATCATGGGGCTGCAAGGTTAAAACTGCAAGAAATAAAGATGAAGTTATGAATTTAATTAAAGAAAATCCATACGATAATCCAGATATTATTTTGGCAGATAATCGTTTACCTGGTGATGCATCTGGTATTGATATTACTTATTTAATTCAAGAAAAATTACAGGCTTCAATTCCATGTGTCATTATGACGGGTGATGTAGAGCGGAACCATGTACAAAGTATTATTGATCAGGGTTTTCCAGTGTTACTAAAACCAATTCAGCCGGCAAAGTTTCGAGCTATGCTTTCTCACTTAATTCAAGCTTAGGAGGCTTGAGCTGTTTCAACTCTAGAGTTATGAAAGTAATATTGTATGAGATGTTCATTACAATCTTCAGCATTGAATTCAACACACGCATTTTTTTCACTAATAATGTAAATTCTATGTGATAAATTTACTAATTCTGAGAGGTCTGAAGAGATCAGCATTACGGCTCCTCCAGACTCGCAAAATTCTTTTATTATTTCGTAAATTGCGACACGAGTTCCAATATCAACACCGACAGTTGGTTCATCCAGAATAAAAAGTTGGACATCACGAGCAAAACTTTTCGCAAGCATTACCTTTTGCTGAGTTCCACCAGAGAGTTGTTCCATTTTGTTTTCAATACCTTGAGCATTAAAGTTAAGGCGTTCTCCGATTTTTTCTACAATATCTTTTTCAATTTTTCTATTTACAATAAAGCCACTAGAAAATTTAGGTAGTCCTAGTGAAGGCAAAGAAATGTTTTCTCTAATATTCTGTTCCATGACCAGACCTTCTGCCCTTCTATCAGAGGGTAAATATAGCATTCCTCTGTCTATCATTGATCGTGGAGAAATATCATTAATTTGTTTGGAGCTATCAAATATAACATCATCCAAGTAGCTAATTGCGCCTGCTGCAATTTTATTAATACCAAAGCAGGCACGTCCAATTGCAGATTTACCTGAGCCAGCTAATCCTGTAATGCCAATAACTTCTCCTGCTTTAACATTCATTGAAACATCTTTAACAAAACTATTGCTTATATTTAAGTTTTTTATTTCAAGTAGTTTTTTGCCACGTTGTTTTTTTATTTCTGGAAAAAAACTGGTAATATTTCGACCGGTTGCTAATTCTACTAATTTTTGTTCATTAATATTAGCTACTGAATCTGTATTCACTACATGACCATCTTGAAGAATTGTAATACGATCAGCAATTTTATAAATTTCATTCATTCGATGTGTAATATAGATAATCCCAATACCTTCTTTTTTTAGAATTTCTATCATTGAAAAAAGCTGATTTGTTTCATTTTCAGCTAATGAAGCTGTTGGTTCGTCTAGTAACATAATGGATGGTTTAGTATGAAAAGCTTTAGCAATCTCAACCATTCTTTTTTCTGCATGTGATAAATTGATAATCATCTCTTCAGCTTTGATAGAAAATTCAAGTTGTTCCAAGGTCTGGCACGCCATTTGGTGTAACTTTTTTTTGTTAAGAAAAAAACCTTTTGAGGTGTTTGATCCTAGGAATAAATTTTCTTCAACTGTGAGTTGTGGAACTAAGGAGAATTCTTGAAAAACCGCACTAATACCTAACTCTCTAGCTTTATGTACAGAATGAATTTTTAATTCCTCCTTATTGAGAATAATTTTACCGCTTGAGGGTTGAATGTCTCCAGTAACAATTTGAATTAAGGTAGATTTGCCAGCACCATTTTGTCCAAAGATAGCGTGAACTTCTCCAGGATAAAGGTCGAAATTAATATTTTCAAGAACAGTGGAACCAAAAAACTTTTTAGAAATAGTCTCAAGCTTCAACAAAGGGGTATTGGGTTGTGACATGTTTTTTTCTTTATATTATTATTGACATTAGTCTACTGAAAATATTGGAGTCCAGCCTTTTGGTGCCAGTGTTGTAGATGAGTTGAATTGATCTGATATATCAGGAGTTACAATCAATATTTGTTGTTGAACATGCTCTGTAACACGACCAGTATTATTAAATTCTGGTCTTCCTAAGGTTGCCATATTCTTTCCTTCAAGAAGTCTTACTGCTTGGTCGACAGCAATTGTTGCTTGGGAAATCATTTGGTCTGAAGGTGCCATTGAAATTAGATCGCGTTTTATAAACATATCTATTCCAGGTGTGTAATATGTGGCTACCAGTTTGATTTTATTTGCAAGCTTTCTTGCCCTAAGGGCTCCAACAGCTGCTTCAATTGTAGTCCCAGTGCCTACAATATATTTAAATTCTGGTTCAGGGCCTGAGGCTAAGTTCTGTAGTGTTTCTTCAACTAATTTCAACTGTATAGCTTTTCCAGTATCACCCCAATTAGTTTCTAATATCCTAATATTAGTTCCCTCTAGAGCGCTAAGACATCCTTGGTGAGAGGCTATGGACCAGCCAGCTCCAGGAGGTCCTGGAAACCATACAATGTTGGTCTTTCCATCATTAAGTTTTTCTTGATCTGAAACCCATTTACAAGAGGTATAGCCCATGTTGACAAAGCTTTGAAGCGAATTTGCATCAACCTCTGTATTAATTCCAGTGACAAGGACAACTACTGGAATTCCCTTAGCCCTTATCAAGTCAATCTGTTTTGCATTGCCGTTACTGGAAATCGGTCCAATAATTAAAGCTTCACCATTATTAGTTAAACAGTCGTCAACTTGTCTTAATTGTGTTGCCAGATTTGTATATCCTCCAGCTTCAAATAAAGTTATTTTTTGACCTAGGCGCCTTCCTTCAGAAATAATTCCATAAGCCACTCCAACCCAATAAGAGTCTTTTAAATGTGGAAATGAGACACATATATGATGTTTTTTATTAACTTCAGAGACTTTCAAAGGTGCATACTCTACAAGTGGTAATTTTTCTAGTGCATTTCTTTCATCAATCCAGCAATCTACATCACCGTCTGTACAAGATAAGTTAAAAACGTTAACATTTTGCTTCCAGTAATTTTCTTCATCTGCATGAGCAATATTCAGGCTAAGGATGGGAATATTAAGGAATGTGACTAAAAAAAATGGAGTTAGTATTTTTTTTAAATTTTTATGGCACTTTTTATAGTTAATAAAAATACAAATATTAAACATGAAACACAGTAGTCGTAAAAGTTTAGTTGCCATAATAATCAGTAGAAAATTACATAATTTATTAAAGTAAATCTGAAAATTTATCTAAATTAGAATAAATGGATACAGCTTCAGTACGATTTTTAACATTAAGTTTTTTAAAAATTGCTGAAACATGCATTTTAATTGTTGGAATAGTTAAGCCTAATTCATCAGCAATCTCCTGGTTTGATCTACCAAGACTGATATGACCAAGAACTTCTTTTTGTCTTTTAGACAAGCGTTTAACACTATCATAGTCATCTAACTTTTCATCATCTTGAATAGGATTGGTTTGGGATTTCAGCACATGAGGCGGTATGTAGACACCACCAGCTAAAACAAGCTGAATAGCGCTTATAGTAACTTCTGGTGCAGAAGTTTTAGGTATAAAACCAGAAGCACCTAAAGAAATTGAGTTGTGAATTGAATCAAAGTCCTCTTTTACAGAAACAATGACTATAGGAACGTCAGGAAATTGTGTAGTAATACTTTGTATGCTGTCATGCCACATGCCAGGCATCATTAAATCAAGTAAAACTAAATCAATTGAGAAATTAGAATTAAGAACATTTATCGTCTCATCAAAACTATTTGCTTGAAATATTTCGGCATTTGGTACAGCCATTTTAACGACTAATTCTAAACCACCTCTAACCAAGGCATGGTCATCTGCTATAACAATTTTATATTTTATAGGTCTACTATCCTTTTTGTTTTCCATAACTTTTATCACTCAAATAGTTGAATTTTTGTTAAAGATAACACTTGATTGTACAGTATTTTTTAAGCAAATATAGTAATAGGGCTGCATACTTTACAATAAATACATACTTATAATATTATTATAAAATAAATACATACTTTAGTTGACTAATGTATGTATTGTGATATACTTAGGCATACTTTAGGCTATGTAATTATGTTTAAAATGTGCGGAATCGTAATAAAACAAGTCATTTTCTAAGGTAAATAGAACAAGCAATAACGCTTGACTATCAATAAATAGGAGACACATTAAAATGAAAAAACTATTAAAACTGATCATGACTTGTATTTTGTCATTCGGATTTACGTCGATGGCCATTGCAGGACTTGATGAAATTCCTCAGGATATTCGGGATAGGGTTTATAACATGGATTTGATGGATCCAATTCAGCCACTTGATGATAGTGCGTTTAGAGATTGGAAAAGTGAACGTTCACCTCCATGGACTGTAGGTTATGCTAGTACTTATGCTGGAAATACCTGGCGTAAAGGTGCAATGGCTCGATTGATGGATGAAATCAAACCGAAATGGCAAGAACTCGGTTTACTTAATGACATCATTGTTACACAGTCAAACCTTAAGGATGCATTACAGATTCAGCAGATCAGACAACTTGTTGATCAAGGTGTTGATGCAATAATTATTTGTTGCTCAAACCCAACTGCTTTGAATCAAGCAATTAAGTACGCCTTTGATAGAGGTGTTCCAGTATTTTCATTTACTGGATATACAACTTCACCACTTTCAATAAATTCATCAGTGAACTACCATCAGGCTGGATATGATGTTGGAACTTGGATGGCTGAAGAGATTGATGGAAAAGGTAATGTACTTGTAATTGAAGGTATTCCTGGATTTTCGGCATCAGATTCACAAAATGCTGGTGTTTTAGATGGATTATCTCAATATCCTGATATTAAAGTTACTGGTCAGATTGCACATATGTGGACATCACAAGTTGGTCAAGCTGAGACTCAGAAGTGGTTAGCTACTCACCCTGGACAGCTTGATGGAATTGCGGTTCAGTCTTCTGGTGAAACTGGTGTTTTAGCGGCAGTTTTGCAGTCAGGGCGAGACATTCCTCCAATGTCAATTGGTGGTGAAATTGGTGCTCTATGTTACTGGCGTAATAACCCTGATTATATTAGTGGAGCTATTCAGACATGGCCTCCAGGTGATGATATTGAGCTTGGTTGGAACATCATGATGCGTACTTTGCAGGGTCAAGGACCTAAGATTCAATCAATCTTAGTACCGCCATTAACAATTGAATATGCAGATGTTGAAGCAATGATGGGAACTGATTGTGATCGTAACTCTACCTTGTGGTACAACCCAGGTGTTGAAGTTTGGGGTGGTAAGGAATACGTTGATAATTTCTTCTTAAGACCTGCTGATCCAGAGGAATATGATCCAGAGGATCATTAATTAAGAGTTGTTTTAATTGAGTTTGGATAACTGAAATTAAATGATTGTTAGTAATTAGATCAATTATTTACTAAAACCTTTTTTCGGTTGTCCAAACTTTATAAACGCCTTTAATAGTGACTATTTAATAGAGCTAATTATTGGCAAAGTTTTTTGAATTAGCGAATAAATAATTAATTAATTAATTAATACAGAATTTATAACCAGGGATTTCTATGAACACTACATTATTACCAACTGACATTGTAGGTGGCACATTTTGGCTTTTATCCATGGCAATGATAGGTGCTACGATCTTCTTTCTACTTGAAAGAAATAAGGTTGATGATAGATGGCACACGACAATGACACTGTTAGGTGTTACGATGCTGGTGTCAGCTGTTTTCTACCACTATGTTAAAACAATGTGGGTTGATACGGGGACAGCCCCAATTATCCTTCGATATTTAGATTGGATACTTACGCATACTATGCAAGTTGTACTTTTTTATGTCATCTTGACTGCAGTTACAAAAGTCTCATCGGCACTATTTTGGCGATTACTAATCGGAACCCTGGTAATGGTGATAGGTGAATTTTTAGGGGCTGCAGGCTATATGAGTGCAACATTAGGTTTTATTATTGGTGTTGTTGGTTGGCTTTATATTCTTGGTGAACTTTATATGGGTGAAGCAAGCCGCGCCAACATAGATAGTGGCAATGAGGCATCACATCTAGCATTTAATGGATTGAGATTGATTCTTACTATTGGTTGGGCGATTTATCCACTTGGGTATTTTATTAATAACCTTGGTGGTGGAGTGGATGTAAATAGTCTTAATATTATTTACAACCTAACCGACTTTTTAAACAAAATAATTTTTGGGTTCGTTGTATATAGGGCAGCTATGAATGACACCCAAGCAAGAATAGAAAACAATAAAAAATAGATATATAAATTTATTTAAGGAGAGAAAATTATGACTGGCGCAGATATCATTGCAACTATTATTTTGACAGCATTAGCAATAGCTATTTTTGTTTATTTGCTGCATTGGTTGTATCGAAGATCATCTAAAGAAGTTTCTTTTGTAAGAACTGGACTTCGTGGTGAAAAGGTTGTAATCAGTGGCGGTGCCTTTGTATTGCCAATCATTCACAATATAACCGCTGTTGGGATGAGAACTTTACGCATAGAGGTTAGACGAGGTGGTGATAAATCTTTTATTACAAAAAATCGTATGCGTGTTGAAATAGTCGCAGAATTTTATGTCCGTGTTACACCATCAAAAGAGGCTGTATCAATTGCAGCTGGGACACTAGGTAAAAGAACGATGGAGCCAGAAAGATTGAGAGATCTAGTGCAGGGTCGTTTTGTAGATGCTTTGGGTATTGTTGCTGCTCAGATGTCTATGGAAGAAATTCAAGAAAAACGTGGTGAATATATCAAAGCGGTTAAAGGAATTGTTGCTGAATCTTTAGGTTCAACAGGACTTGAACTTGAGGCCGTTTCTTTGACCAGTGTGGATCAAGCCGGCCTAGAAGTATTTGATCCATCGAATGCTTTTGATGCCGAAGGTCTTACGCAGTTAACAGAACAGATTGAGGCTGGAAAGAAAAAACGTAATGATATTGAGCAAGACACTGCTATAAGAATTAGATCTAAGAATTTGGAGGCAGAACAAAGATCACTTGAAATTGATCAGGAAAGGGAATTTTCCAGATTGTTACAAGAACGTGAAATTGCTAAGCAGCGAGATAAAGAAACTACCGAAATGGCTGTTGAGACTGCAAGACAGGAGCGTTTAGCTGAAGAAGCAAGAATTCAATCTGCAGAAGAAGTTGAGAAGGCTCGCATCCAACAACAAGATACTATTGAGGTTGAACGCTCATTGCGTGAACATGAGTTAACTCTCCAGATTGAGGAGCGTAAAAAACTTCGAAATGAAATTGAAAGGCAAACGGAGATCGATATTAAAGAAAAGAATCTTGAGGCTGAAATTAGATCCTTGGAAATTAAAAAGGAAAATGAGTTTGCAAGGCTCAAGCAGGAAGAAGAGATATCAACTCAAAGAGCCAAACAAAAGGCTGAGGTTCTTAAGGTAGAGTCAGATCGTTATGTGGAAGCTGAACAGGCTCAAATAAAGGCCCAAGAAGAGGTGAAAAAATTAGAGATAGAACAGCAACGAATCATAGAAATAACGCGAATAGAAAACGATCAACAAGCTCAAGCTTCAGAAATTCAAAAGAGAAAAAATCTTGAAATAGAAGAGAAGAATCGTGAACTTGAAGTTATAGCTAAAACTGTAGAAGTATTAAATGCAGTGGAAACTAAAGAACAAGCAAGAGCCGAAGTAGTTGTTGCAGAAGAGCAAGTTCTTTCAGCACAAGAAGTCGAAATTGCAGAACGTAATAAGAAGTTGCAATTAATAAGTGCAGAAAAGGAAGGGGAAAGTGAGGCGATTCAAATTACTACCCTTGCTAGAGCTGAAAAAGAAGCCGCCCAAGAGAGAGAACAAGCCGAAAAACATGCTTCTCTGGCTAGCAAACTACGCTATGAGATTGATGCCGCTGGTAAGTTGATGCTTAATGAAGCAGAAAACGTTCGTAGTGATGAAAGTAGGCAAAGTGATCTTAGAATGGAGTTAGCGAGAAATCTTGATTCAATCATTCGAGAGGCAGTCAAGCCAATGGAAAATATTGATGACATAAAAATTTACGAATTAAATGGCATGCCAGGATTTAATTCAAATAGTGCTAATCCTGATTTTGTAGGACCTGCTTCTAATAGTGAAGGGGGTTTGCCTAACAATATAGTGAATGCAGCCATGCGCTATAGAGCGCAAGTACCTTTTATTGATCACCTTCTTGACGAAATTGGCATGTCTCCAAATGAGATTGGCAACATTAAAAACCTACTTGGTGATTATAGAAAAGGCGAGAAAAAGGATGAAGATATAGAGGGCGAAGAGTCCTAATCAATTTAACTTTTAATTAATAAAATTTAAGGAAATATTATGTTAAGAATTACTGGTTATAGCGACAAATACTCTGTTTGTCCTGGGGATAACATACAATTTTATATTAACTCTGAAGAAAACGAAGTATATGAAACTCAAATTGTTCGTTTAATACATGGAGATACCAACCCCGAAGGGCCTGGGTACAAGGAAGAAGAGATTCAAGCTGAATGTAACAAAAATTATCCGGGGAGGAATCAAAGAATACATGGTGGTTCCTACATCGTTGTTCCACAAGATGATCGCCTAAATGTAGAGAGTTTTACACTTCAATGTTATATCTTCCCTACTACTCCGATTGAAGGACTTGGTACACCGCAAAAAGGGCGTCAAGGGATTCTAACTAAATGGGTTGAAGAAACGAAAAGTGGGTATGGGTTGTTTATTGATGAGAATAACTGTTTGACAGTAGAAATAGGTGACGGTAGTGGTCAAGTTATGAAGCTTTCAAGTGACAAAAAACTTTTACGTAAAGTTTGGTATCTCGCTGCTGTTAGTTACGATTCAAGAACAGGTAAAGTAACTTTATATCAAGAGCCCGTTGTAACTTCTACTAATGGAGGTCTTGGTCAGGGTATATTGCACCCATCTGAGGAAACTACTGCTGTAGTCGAATCAATCAATAGTTTAAAACCTGGTATTAATGACGCACCATTTTTGATGGCTGCTAGCACAAAACATGAAAGATCTGGCAGGTACATTTTTGGTGGTCATTTTAAGGAAGCGGCTGAACCAATCGAATTACCTGAGCAGGTTCATACCTATAATGGCAAGATTGATCGACCAAGATTGTCTAGAAGAGCCTTAAGTAAGGCTGAAATTGAGTCTTTAGCTCGTGGATATAAGGGTTGTCAGGCAGGATTAAGAGACGATGTTGTAGGTGCTTGGGATTTTCATGCAAACATTTCAAATAATATAGCTTCAACTTTTATTGTTGATACATCGACAACTCGATTGGATGGATTTATCGTTAATATGCCAGTTCGCGGTATGACAGGTTTTAACTGGACGGGGGATGAGATTGTATATCATCATAAACCTGAAGAATATGGAGCTATTCATTTCCATGATGATGATATTGATGATGCTCGTTGGGAAGTTGATTTTGAATTAAAAATTCCAGACAACTTAAAAAGCGGTATTTATGCTGCCCGTCTAAGAATTGGAGGTGAGGATTCTCCTGAAACAGAAGATTATATTCCTTTCGTTGTTCGTCCTCCAAGAGGTAAAACAACTTCGAAGTTAGCATTTATTCTTCCAACAAATGCCTATATGGCATATTCAAACGATAATTTATGCACAAACTGTGTGGTTGCAGAGTTATTGGCAGGAAAAGTGCCAGTTATGACGGCAGCTGATTTGTACTTAAATGAGCATAGAGAGTATGGCTTATCGACATATTCGTTACATTCAGATGGAAGTGGTGTTTGTTATTCATCAAGGCTGAGACCAATATTAAATATGCGACCAAAATATCGTCACTGGTTATCACCATCACTTTGGCAGCTTAATGGTGATCTCCACCTTATAGATTGGCTGGAAGAAAAAAACTTTGATTTTGATATTCATACTGATGAAGATTTACATAGAGAGGGTGTAGGTTTATTAAATAAATATCAAACTGTGTTGACAGGAAGTCACCCAGAATACACTTCAGAAAAAATGTTTGCAGCATATGAAACATATCAACAAGATGGTGGAAGATGGATATATTTGGGCGCTAACGGTTTTTACTGGTGTAGTGAATACCACCCAGACAATTCCAACATTATTGAGGTTCGTAAAGGTGAAGCTGGAACAAGAGCTTGGACAGCAAACCCTGGTGAATATAACAATGCCTTTGATGGTAAATTTGGTGGAATGTGGAGAGCTAGAGGAAGAATACCAAGCAAACTATGTGGTTTAACTTTTACTGCATATGGATTTGATGTTTCTTCCTACTATGTTCGAGATAAGGACAGTGAAAGACCTGAAACATCTTGGATTATGGAAGGTGTTGGAAATGGTGAGAAAATTGGTGACTTTGGTCTAGTTGGTGGTGGCGCAGCAGGTTTGGAGCTAGACCGTTATGATATAGAGTTTGGCACCCCTCACGATGCATATTTATTGGCTCACTCAGAAGGTCATACCAATTTAATGTTACAAGTAAATGAAGAAATTCACTTTTCTGTTCGCGGTTACCATGGAGGTGGTACAGAAAACCCTATGGTAAGGGCAGATATGATTTATTACAAGACAGATAATGGTGGTGCGGTGTTTGCACCTGGATCTCTATCTTGGTGTGGAAGTCTTTCTCATAACAATTACAACAACAATGTTTCTCGAATTACAGAAAATGCAATTAGAGGTTTCCTAAAAGAGGAGCCATTGCCGTAATAGAAAATGGAGGATATATACAATGACTATTAATAAACATACTGACATGATGGATCCACCAACAGGGAAATCTGTTCTTGGTACAAGTACAAAACCCTTTAATGATTTAGAGAAATCCGTCATTAGTACCCTTGATGAGGATAAAGTAAATGATTTGGCAAAGTGTTTATTTACGCTAAATAATAGGCGCTACGGACCAATTGCGGGAGCTTATGTAGTAGTTTGTACTATTGAAGGAAAGGAATGGTGTGTTGGACAGTTGAATGCTGATAGAGCTAAGCCACTTATATTATTTGAAGATAAAGTTTTTAACACAACTGAGGGAGCTCAGGCAGAGGCTGTTCGCTTAAAAGAAGAGCGTGGAGAATCAGTACCTTGTCGTAACCACTGATAATAAACGAAATAATGAGGATTAAAAATGTTAGATAAAACTAAAGGTGTTATAGAGAATGTATCACATACTGAAACTGATGATTATATTACTAGAACGTATGTGATGCCACTGTTATTCGACGATGAATCTCGTCGTCGTCTAATTGCTGAACATAGAAATAGTCCAGTTGGTAACGCACCAACTAATGGACGGGCAGCAGTTGAGCATAGCCACGAACTTAGAACGATACTAGACAAGATGAGAAGGGCTCCAATGGCTGGCAAGTATGTTAGTGTCTGTATCCGTATGTTTGAGCAATACAAGATTGGTATAGCATCTGGAATTCGTGGAAAGCCGGTAGAAATGCTGGACGAAGTTTATTCATCTGAGGAAGCTTGTGAGCATGCAATCTTTTTAAAGAGAATTGCTGATTTAATGAATCATTATGGATAGTTTTGGCATCTTGCAATCGAATCCCTTATAAGTCATTCTAATTAAAATGATTTTTTTTACTGATCAAGGCGATTTCTCCTGCCTTTGTTTATTTGCGATTGCAAGAGCCACCATATAAAAAAAAGACATCTTTTTTTCATAGGTATATTTATTTAGAGTAACCAGTCGCTAATTTTTTTGAAAATTTGTGAATCTTTGCTAGCGAGCCTTTCAACCACACCAAAGTGATCCACTTCCGGCTCGGCATGATACTCAAGAGGCGCTTCGTTAAGTTTCCACTTCTCAACAAACTGGTCAGTTTGCCAATGAAATTCTGGTGTTTCGGCTCCACCAAGCGTTACCAAGATTGGTGCTGTGGTGATGGGTTCAAAAAAGTGTGGACTTAGAGCCATACTTTCAACATCGTCCAAACCAAGAGCGTCCGCGATTGTCGTCTTTCTGAGCGGTTCTAGTTGGTAAAGACCGCTAATTGGGATACCCGTTTTCACTAAATCTTTCGGTAATTCTGAAGAGATTTGTTGCCAATCTGTAGCCAATATCATGCCGGTAATGTGACCACCAGCGGAATGACCAGAAATGTTAATACGATCTTTTGAGATAGCATAATTGTGAGCATTTTCCCAGAGCCATATCAGTGCAGTTCGAATCTGATTGACGATACCTGTCATGCTCGATTCGGGACACAACTGATAGCCAATTAGAGCGACATCAATCCCTGATTCAACAAAAGACTCAGCGACGAAACTATAAACGGATTTGTCTCCTCTTTGCCAATAGCCGCCATGCACAAATACATATAATGGTGCGTTGGACTTACCGCAACGAAATAAGTCTAGTTTATTTTTCTCACCTTTATCGTATTGACAGTTAAGTGAAGCATCAACTGTACTTCGAAATTTCTCACTCCTTGCTGACCAGGTATTGATTAGGCCGTCAAAGTCCTCAACCAAAAGGCGGACATTGTAACCAGCCTCAAGAATATGATCAAT